>JAABUP010002674.1_pt1 | contig 33642 bp, 31 predicted proteins | sample 5559201 | NCBI WGS metagenome assembly JAABUP01 (sample SAMN10711887, study PRJNA513373) | rock metagenome | isolation source: Antarctica rocks | place: Antarctica
GGAGGGCCGCGAGGAAGAGGATGAGGAGGACAAGGCAGTCTTTGCCGCCGTTGTAGGAGAGGGAGAGTTCGTCGAAGCTGAGGATGTAGTGGAGTCAGTAGGTCGGCGTGGAAGATTGGCAATAGGCTTGAGAAGATATGTGTGGAGGGCGTTGGCGTACGTGTATCTGTTTAGAGCTTCTTCGATCACTCCTAGGGAGGTCCGAGTTTGCTCTTGGACATTCTTTAATCGATCTTCCGGGGGATCTTCGGCTAGGAATGCGCTCACTCGAGCGTGGAGCTCGGCACAAAGCGGCTGGAGAGCGTCTTTGTCGTCGCCATTGACAGTGTGCTGATCAGTCTTGGCCTGCGCTTCGAACTCTGGTGGCATCGCAGTACCAGATCAGACGTCGCGATCCATCAGATGCGCAGGGAGACACAACCAGACGGGGGTGGTTTTCGGCAACGATGTAAGACGGCTCTCCACTGCCGCCCGAGGGGCCCCACCCCTCTCAGTGACGTTATGTAAGCGATAGTGGGGCAGTTTCAGGGGTAGGGTTATGTTAACATCACTATGATCCATTCGCATCGCTTGCTATTCCAGTGGGTATATTGCTCAAACTATATACATGGCTGCAGGCCCCGTTCAACAGATGAGGTCCACACTGTCTTGTTCTGCCCTAATGAAGTAAACCTGATGCCAAAGCCTCCAGGTCCTCCAAAGTCTGTGGTTCCTCGACAGCCGGTCCACCGCGCTTTTCCGCATCTCGTTCATCTCCAGATTCATCTTCGAACCATTTCTTTGGCCTTTTTCTAGGCCTATCGTTGTCGAATCCATCCTTGTCGGAAGCCTCGGGTTCAAGCAGCGCGCCATCATCATCGGCCCCTTCATAGGGCACGAGTACAGCCTGGACTCTCTCTTCCCCTTCGTCGTCCTTGTCTGCCGCCTCTCGGGCCTTCCTCTTCTCTCGCTTATTTCTCTTCTTCTCTGTGGCTGCTTGCTTATCCGTAAGATCTGCAGTCTGCAACCGTTGCCGCTCGTCCTCCAAAAACCTGGCTTTCTGGTCTGCTGCACTGCCTCGTTGCTTGAATTGATTTTCGTCCTCAAGCTCGTATACTTGATGCGGAATACCGTCATCATCATATACCAACTTTGTGCCCTTGCCTTTCAGCCTCAGAAGCTTCTTTTTAGACTTCAATAGCTTTTCTCGCCGCTTTGAGTCAATGATCAAAGGCTCTTTGCCGTTCACAGGAATAACCTTAGCCTTAGCCTTAGACCTTTGACGAGAGCCTGATACATTCTCTTCTAACTCTTCTTCTCCACTGCTTAGCCGGCGCTTGACAGTCAGGAAGTCGTTGTCCTCGTCTGTGTCATCATGACCATTGGTGTCCCCTTCTCCGTCGACGAGCTTCGCATAATGATCGGCCAAGACGTCCTGATTTCTCCGTTCGAACATTCGGTCGTACTTCGTCCTCACAGTGTCCTTTTTCTTCTCCTTTTTGTCAATCACCGTCTCGTCGTCTTCACTTTCATCCTCAGATGATGACATCCCATGTCTTGGTGCGTTCTTCAGCTGCTTGGCATCATCACCTTTCAAGAATTTGATCCTTGGCGCACCCGGTAATCCCAAGCTTGTTGAGAACTCCTCCAGAGGCAACTCGTTGATCTTGAAAACCTCCTTGTCTTTCTGTATATGTATCGATCGCACATAAGAAACGAAAGCTTTCTGGCCCAGATATTTCAATTCGGGATCTTTGAAGCACATGTTCTGGAGCTGGTTCTTGATACTTTGCTGTTTCTTCTGCCGCACATTGATCTTCTCGACTGGCACTTTCTTATGTTCTAAGCGCTTAAGCATGCCTTCCTCCTCGCTAGGGTCGAGGAATATGACTGCTCGGCCATTGCTCTCGTATCGGGCTGTACGACCAACTCGGTGGATGTACGTGTCTGCGTCTTCAGGGCAGTCTAGTTGAATCACCCAATCTACCGCAGGGAAGTCAAGGCCTCGTGCAACCACGTCCGTTGCGAAAAGGCATGAGTTCTTGGAAGCGGAGAATTTTGACGTTATATCCAACCTTGCAGTCTGCTTCTGCCTGCCATGCAAGTGAAGCAGGGGTATACCGGGCTGAAGGTGGCGGAAGCTCTCGTAGACAAAGCGGACCTGCTTACCGGACGACAGAAATACTAGGATCTTTGATTTGATGTTGGCTCGCAAGAAGCTCCACAATGTATCCATTTTCTCAGGTAAAGGTGTAATGATATAATGCTGTTGCAACGTCGACGGCGTAGCACTGCTCGCAGTTTCATGCACAGAGACATACTCCGGATCGCGTAGACTAAGTCTTGCCAGATCCGACACCTTCTTGGTCTGTGTTGCACTGAACAGCAATGTCTGCCTTTCTCGCGGCAAGTGTTCCACAATAGCATCGACGGTACCCTGAAACCCCATGTCCATGATCCTGTCTGCTTCATCCAGCACCAACATCTGCAGATTGTCGATGACGAAAGCGGCCGTCTGGTCCATATGCTGGAGCATTCTGCCTGGCGTGCAGACGAGGATATTCATCCGACCCAGCCTTTCCCGCTCTTCTTGTAGACTTCTCCCTCCGATGACGAGCCCTGCAGAAAAGGTATGGTACCGGCCAATCTTGCGCAGGACCTCGAAAATCTGAATTGCCAATTCCCGCGTAGGAGAGATGATGAGCGCCCCTAAGCCATCTAACTCCGTCCATCTTTTCCGATACAGGTTCTCGAGGACAGGTACGAGAAACGCTAATGTCTTCCCACTGCCGGTCTTTGCTGCGCCAAGAATATCCCTTCCCTTCAAAGCCAACGGAACAGCTTTCCTCTGTATGTCTGTCAAGGTTTTGAAATGAGATGCTTCGAGTCCAGACGCTGTGGGGCGAGACAGAGGTAGGTCGGCGAAACTCTTGACATCATCCTCCTTGGTATTTAGGTCTGCCACACGCCGATCAAGAGCAGCAAGGTCCTCGTCCTCGCGCTTTCTCTTCAATGGCCGTGCTTGCTGTCTGGCTTTCGGAGGCTTCTTGCGCCCTGGCACTGCTGGCGCCATCTTGAACCGTTGATTATCCCGAGATTCCTGCAGTGCATGGCGGGTATTTTCTCATTCGCTTATGTAGCGGAGGCCCGAGGCCACATGTCAGAAGTGATGGCAAACCCAAAGTGAGCCCACGCAACGAAACCTGTCTACAACGCATTTAATAGCAGCAATTACATTGACTTCTAGTACTGTGTCCGCGATCCGTTGCGCTCAATACATTGATCTATGTGCGCCGGCATGGTGTGACGGTGTTTACCATACTGATCACTAGGAAAAAGGGGGTTTGATGTGGTGGTCTCGCTTGGGTTTGCCATCACTTCTGACATGTGGCCTCGGCCTAGGGCGCGATCGATACGCAGCGGTACGACCCGGAGAGCTCCCTTCAAAAACAACCACACGAGCACCAAACTCGAGTCGATGACGGGAATCGAAAGGAGTAGTGGCCCAGCATGGCAGACGATGAGCTGGACGCACTTGACGCGCTCGAGAAGGAGGCGACAGAGTTCAACAAAGTAAGGTATCCAACCACAGCCAAGAGCATCTACACATATACTAAAGGCCTCTCAGGATGCCGAGATAGACCGTACGTATACCCCCCCCCTCCACAATCCACAGAGCCTCGCTCGCTCACCATCACTTCCCTACCACAGGAATCCTCAAAGCCTTCAAACTCGACGCGTACGCCTCCCCCCCCCTCCCCGGCCCTCCTCTCCCCCACCCCAAACTAACCCCACCTCCACGCAGCTACGCCGTCCTCGACCTCCAACCCGGCGTGCCCGAATCCGACATCAAGGTCCAATACCGTAAGAAATCCCTCCTCATCCACCCGGACAAAACGGCCAACCCGTCGGCCCCGGACGCCTTCGACCGGCTCAAAAAAGCGCAGACCGAACTGATGGAGCCGAAAGCGCGCGAGCGGCTCGACGAATGCATCGCCGACGCGCGCATGCTCCTGATGCGCGAGCGCAAGCTGACCGTCGACTCGGCGGAAGTGAAGACGCCCGACGCGGAGTTCGCGCGGGCGTGGCGGAAGAAGACGGTGGAGGTGCTGGTGGACGGCGAGCATCGGAGGAGGAAGCAGGTGAAGGCGCAGATGCAGGAGGAGGGCAGGGCGCAGAGGAAGGAGGACGAGGAGGTGGAGGTGCGGAAGAGGAAGAGGGAGAGGGACGTTGCGTGGGAGGAGAGTCGGGAGACGAGGATTGGGAGTTGGAGGGATTTCACGGGGGGGAAGAGGGAGAAGGAGAAGGAGAAGGAGAAGGAGAAGGAGAAGGAGAAGGATGGGGTGAATGGTGCCGGTGGGGAGAAGAAGAAGAAGAAGAAGTTGAAGCCGATTGGGTGATTTGACTACGTGTGGATTTCGTCGTAGAGCAATAGGCGTATGGTCATGGCCATGGCGGTGTCCACAGGCGTCCAACAATAAACATACCCCAAGTCCAATCAACCAAACATAAGGCTAGCGAAGAATCAACCCTCCCAGATATGTACCAGCAACAACAACAACAACAACAACAAAAATACAACCCCCGTCCAATCCAATCCAATCCAATCCAATCCTCAAACGAACGCAAATTCCCATCCAAAACCTATCTCCCCAACCCCCATCATCTTCCGTAATCACAAATCACAAATCACAAATCACAAATCACAAGCCGCCAGCGCGCCACGCGGTGCGTTGTCCAGAAACTAAGTAACTTGCGGGGATTCTGTTGTTGTCGTCGAATCGCGATATGTATCCAGTGTGGAGCGTGTGTGAGTAGGCGTCCAATCAGCACGTACTCTACATGTAGGGTAGGTAAGGCCACAGCCACAGCCACAGGCCCAGCACTCACGACGGCTTGTAGAGAGATACGATTCCCGCATATCAACAGGGGTGTGACAAGAGGGCTGTTCTCCGTCTACGTATGTACGTCGACGGATACAGAATGGATAGATGTTGATTTGCAAGATTGTCAATCGTATATGATTTTGTAACGACGAGCTTCAGCGACTCAGATCAAAAAGTCTATAACATACAATCGTCATCATTATCCCGACCATCGGGACATGTTCAAAGACGCCAGAATACATGGACGGAAAACTTTTGTGTATGTCGTCAGGCTTCGACCGCTGCGCCGGCGAGACAGGATGAGGAATTGTAGGAGAAACCGTGCTCGTGATCGTACAGGAACATGACGCTGTATACCAAGACTCGCACCAGAGGACCGGGCAATAGAAATAAACCGTGAGAAGAAGAAGCCATGAATATACATAAGACCGAACCTGTGAAATCTATAATCCCGTCGACCCAGAGGTACGCGTGTCCTTGCCTCAACTCCGAACCGCGTCTAGTGTTTTTTTTTTTTGGACATGTACTGACCCGTCGGGGTAGTTCCATATGTTTCTCAGCCGAGCATCTCCTCGATGCCCAGACGTTGTCGCTTCCGTTTGCGTCCACCACTCTGTTGGATCTCATCTCCGGCATACTCTTGACCTTCGCTCTCGCCTTGAATCCGCATCTGGCCATGGCTACTCTCCCTGCCAGGGGCTGTGCTTTGGATCGGTGGAAGCTCCAGGTGTCTCAGATCCTGACCGCGCTCGTAGCCCGAACGGGGATATGAGGCAGGTTCCTTAGGAGGCGGCGGGCTTGTATGAGAAACCGGCGCCGAGGTCGCTGGCGGTGCCTGATGATGTTGAAAGTACGTTTGAGACCCACGGGGTTCTTCGTGGTGCGAGGATCGCGGTATACTTGCCAAGAGCCGCGATTCCGGTGACAGATTGGGACCCTGAGGTGAGTAGTATGGCGATCCTGGCTGGGAAGAGCCACTCGAGAATGGCCGATGTTGACCGACTTGGCCAAGAACGGGAGACCGTACTAGCGAAGCACTTGCGGGGGATATTTGCAAGTGTCTCTGGGGGTCGTGTACTGCGTGGGGAGAAGAGGATGGAGCGGGATACTGCGATCCTTGTGATAGTATGAGGACAACGAAAAAGAGAGACGTTCTTGCAAGTTTGACGGTAAAGTGGAAGTTCCGTTGCTGACCACTGGGTGCTCGGAAGGTCCAATAAAGCTTACGCTCCATTGTGCCTTGGGTTGCATTCAGCAAGTCCCTGTCATCGATCGAACTAATGGCATCGAGATCATGTGCCGAACCGTGGATGGGAGGCAGATATGTCGGATCCTTTATATCACGTTCTGAACGCAGCTGACTCTGGAGTCCCTGTATCTCTGCCGCATGATTTGGCGATAGTAAATCAAGCAACGGTATCCCACGAACATTGACACCAGGAGCAATTGCATCATGGAATGCCTGATTGGCTTTCGCTAGAACGAGGTCGATGCTCAACACTGCTATTGGAGGGATCGGAGGGATTTCAAGGTGAGGTGCTGAGGGACGGAACGCTCCCAGGTCATAAGATTGTGACGCGATAAGGGCGGTCTGAGGTGCATGATGGAAGATTCCTGGTTGAGATCTCAGCTCACGATAAGACCCAACCCTTTGATGGCCTCGCTCTGGGGAAGAGAGGACCGGAGACCCGTAAGGAGGCCTCATGGACGTTGACGACTGCTGCTGCTCGATCTGCGGACCTTCCGCTCGTTGATCCCGTTCATCCCGGAGTCGTGGCCGGCCTCTCTTCTTATGTTCTACGTCGATGCAAGAGCTCTGGGCAAGATCTGTCAGCTAAGCGAATCGACGAGCCATTCTACCTGGGGATCGTACCTCTTTCCCTGCTTGAACACAGCGATGGCAAGGCCTCCTCTGCTCGCATCGCAAATGCTTCCTCTTGCAATTGACGCAAGCTGACGGCACATGTGCTTTGGCTCTCCGCGCCGACCTAGGGGACGGAAGTGACGGTTGCGAGGCAAACGGCGTTCTGTGAGCAGCGGGTGACGACGAATCTCCGCGGCGCTCCTGTAATGGTCGCGACGCCTCTTCGAGGACACCTTGCACTGGATGAGATCCTTCGGGCCTGTCTGATCCCAAGGCCTCGGTGCTCTGCCAAAGGTCCTGTCTTCGCCAACTGTCAAGCCTCGCGGGCTCCGCTGTCCTGATGTAGCTCCCTATCGACGGGTTAGACCGTACCCGCCTTGGTTGACTTGGAAATCCTAGCTGCGAAGTCTCGCTATTCGAGGGTGTTTTAGACGAGTCCGGAGGTGGTGGGGATCTGGACATAGGAGGAGAGAGGTACGAAACCCCTTCAGCCAAGCTCTGCGCTTCAAACTGTGCCTTGATCAAGTCCAAGGGAAAAGTTGTCAGGTCGGTGTTGACTCTATGATTGGCGAAAGAAGTCTGAGAGAAAGGACATCTGAAGGGAGGTAGAGCTTGCATCTGATTGACCATTCATTCGAAAAGTCCTAGCCTCTCGGGAAATTGAAGCCCTAATCTGCCGTTATAGGCGATCACAAAGACGAGGTCGCTGCGGCCGGTGCCGGTTTGGTTCAGTCCAACGGTCGGAAGATATATTTGACGGTACCTGTACTTAAGCATTGGGATGTGGGAAAGGTCCTGGTGGTAATCGACGTGGACTTGTCAGCTCCAGTACAGCACCTCAACGCGAGGATCGCCCAAGGCTCCGTCACCAATGTGATGTCAGATCACCGGAAACATAATTCATGTGTCCGTCGAAAGAGAAGACAACGGATGTACTTCACCTTAAACGACCCAGACGAGAATTTGATGCAGCCGTCATGTCACTCCAACAATGATGCAATCCAGTGAAATCTGACAATAACAATTCGGGACTGCACCTAAAGGGAATCCTGAAACACCAGAAGCACCTTCTACTGCACCGCGTGCGCTTCGAAAGTTCTTGCGCCTAAGCTGGACGTTGAGTTCAGGATGCGCCTCGAGCTGGTTCATCTGATCGGTTTAGGGTCCAGGAATGCCGCACCGGTATCCTTGTTTACACCCGCAGGTATGACGAAGCTTTGGTAAAGACCGGCTACTGCATAGCTGCAGAAGCCATCGAGGCAGCAAAGAATGATGACCTCAAGTCCGAGGGGAGTCGCCTGAGGGTCCATGTTGGGAGCATTCTTGAGGATGCCAGACCACGGCCGTGTCGCGGCAGGCCACAAGACCCCAGAAAGGGTCAATCATGGAAGTGTTTCCAACCCTCGAGCTTGGGCCAGAAACATAGCTTCCGCTTCCGCCGTCTAACATGTCACTACAGCGAGTAGGCGCTCTGGCCAATCTAAAAGCGCTTTGGCGGTCGGCTCAACTATTGCCAATCAACGAATGAATAGTCCCTATTGCCCGTTTACGAGTGTGGATCTACATCGACAGAAGGCCAATAGTACGCCAGCAGTCCGTGCTGCCGGGGTCGAGTTGCGAATGTGGCTTCCATGACAGGGGAGTAATCGCCGGGTGTGGCCGTGATTGGGTTATCGGTGAAACTCTCCCGCCCTGAGGGATGGCTGATTTTCCCTCAGGCGCGCCAAATGTTGATGACACCCGTTGGCACTCGGCATGTCCACCAGCAGAGGCTCGTCCACCCGCCGTCCATGTCGAAACTTCGAGTCCAAGAAGAAGGAACGCGAGTTGTGCCCATCACCGGATGAGTAAGCATGGTCAGCTTGCCGCTCTGAGCCAATGTCCGATGTATCGTACGAGTACTACTACGGAGGGAAGCCGTAGATCTTCGTTGTCGTTCACCGAGCACATCCGAAACACTTTGTGGCACCCCACCCAGGCTTTTCAACGACTCGAGCGGCAGAACACGCTAGGCTGGAGGTAAAAGCTGCACGCGCAGCATCTTGCATAGGCGGTCAGTTCCGACTCTGGAGGGAATCATGCAGCCAGCTGCGAGAACACACCAAAGCCGCAACGAGTCTGGCGCGGCTGAGGCGACAAGCTTCAGATCGTGGTGTTCAACTCTACAGACAGGGACGTGGTATCGTGTGCGATACATACATCCGACACCGTGGGTGAGATGGAAATCAATCCTGCTGAATCCCAACGGACGCCTGATGTAGGTGAGGAGACGACTGCTTAACGCTCCAGAGAGCCGGTGTTTCATTCTGTCGTTCAGATGATAATACCTCGATAACAACAATGATAACGCTGCCAAGATCATGTAGCTAAGATACAAGTTCGAAGTATGCAGAGCACTACTTGGACGGATGTACTTAACCGTAAACCTTAATCGTGAGCGACAAGGGAACAATTGACAGATCCATAGTCAGCACTAATACTCGGCAGCAAGTCGATGGACGCGGTGCTGAGCAATGACTATATTGTTTGTGTTTGAAATCAACGATCCGTGAAGACCTAGGCCCAGCCAGCGGGCGGAGAAGACAGCAAAGGGTCTGCTAGGACGAGCGCTGGAAGAACTGCCTGGGGAAAGGAGAAAGGCCAGATCCAGATCGAAGTCCCCTGCTGGTTTGTACTTGTACAAAGTAGCGCTTCGTGGTGGAAGGCGCCCTTGCCATACGATATCTGCGAGCCTTTGCCCATGGGTACCTGGGCATACCCGCAGGATGATAATGCTAATAGCCTTCCATTTCCGAGTCGGAGCTAGAATCGGCCGCGAGGGCGGTTCATGCACTTATCCGACCCAACAGAGCGATGCCACCGTGGCTGATCACTGATGGGCGAGAAAATGCAACTCAGAAGGAGGATTTGGGCCTCGGTAGCACGAATCGTCCCCACTTACGAAGGTCCACGATCCCCCTTTCCCAGCTTGTTGTTCAGATCGGACGGTGCTGGCAACACCAACCGTACCTGTATCGTAATCTGTGGCGCAGAGAGGTACTTGTACAGCACTATTACCATCAGCGCACGGAACACGGACTATGGTTCTTCCAATGTCCACTCTGCCGGGCCCGGCTTCATCTGTTGATCTCCCTTAGTGAAGAGACATGGGCTGTTCATTGGATTTACCGCCTGGACCGTACCTGGCTTTTGCGCAAATCTACGGAGTAGTGCCCCGCCCGTGTGATCTCTTGCCGGCCGGCACGGTTGGTGTGGTGCTGGCTTGCACTAGGGCCTGTAGCTAATCTCCGAGATCATCACGAATATCGGATGAACTGCTTGCCACTATCAATGCTGTGTCGACTTAAATAAGATCTTGCAGGATCACTGTCATGGGGGATGCAGATCTCTAGCCATGTGTTGGCCATGCAAGACCCTGATCTTATCTGGACAGGACATGTTTTCACAACTTGCCTGCATGTGCTGTGGCAAGCTCCGCTGCGGAACGCAATGTCCTGCCAGCTCTCCTGTCGCGGAACAGTCATGCAGAGCACGAAAAATCATTTCCTGTAACCTTCGAGATGCCAAGTCTTCGATCAGGACATTTCGCTGACTGCGGAGCTTCGGCATACGTTGAATCCCATGGTGACGGTGCCAAATGTGTGGGAGAGAAGAGAGGAGAGGTGGGACCCTAAAGATGTTTTCTGGTTGGCTTCCCGATCCGGAACGACACCGAGTGTAATTCCGAATACGGTACTTTGAAGAATATAATCTACATTATAAATCGAGAGAAGTCATTTGACGGTCGAGGTTAATGGTATCATGGGCAACATCGTTGCAGTCAAACAATAATCGTTCTGGGCGCATGCTATTTCTCACTTTGTACGGGTATTGTAAGAAGACCTCTTTCTCAGACCAGGGTGCGTATCTAAGGGTTTGTCTGACGACACACGAGGGAATAACCATGGTGCGTGCATACTTGAGCCCTAGTGCAAAGAGAACTCGTGGACATCTTGGCGTTCGGGGGACAAGATGTGGAAATCCAATGCTCTAAAAGATGTCCTATTCTTATATTCGTAAGAGCTCGACCAAACGCTCAAATACACTCCGGTGCGCCGAGGAGATAGTTGCCTATACGATATTTACAGTCTGCTTTCAAGCCCGGCAAGGTGCTCTTCACCCGGCCAGTGCGCTTCCGGCCATACATGCCTCATTGCCTCCCAGATGTGCCTGAACCAAAGCTGTCAGCGGACATTCAAGAACATCGACATGGTGTTGGATCAAGTCGCTTGATTCTTGCTTACCGGACGTGGATAATCTCCAACCCATCCTTGACCTCTTGTGGCAAATCCTTTACATCTTTCCGGTTTTGGACCGGAAGCAACACAGTCTTGACGCCGGCCCTCAAAGCACCGATGAGCTTCTCCTTGATACCCCCAACTGGCATGACCCTGCCTCGCAAGCTGACCTCACCAGTCATAGCAATCTGAGGAGGCACAGCTTTGCCTGAGAATAGCGAGATCAGTGCAATTGTATGCGCCAAGCCAGCCGATGGACCGTCCTTTGGAATCGCTCCGGACGGGCAATGAACGTGAACGCTGCGGTTCTTCATGATATCCTCGTTCGAATCGTGGGTTAAGCCTAGCTCGTAAGAGTGGGCTTTCACCCATGTGAGAGCCACCTCGACGGACTCTTTCAGTACGTCACCGAGCTTGCCTGTAAGCTGAACACGGCCGTTGCCTGGCATATCGGCGACCTCAATAAAGAGAATACTGCCTTGGCCGCCGGTAGAATAAGCAACAAGCCCAGTCACAATGCCTGGTACAGACTTCTTCTCGGCGATCTCCTCGTCAAACCGCTCAATACCCAGAATATCCTCAAGATCTTCAACTGAGACGAGAGGTTTATATGTGTCAATGCTGTTTACGTCTTTGGCGTCCGCATACTCCACTGCCTTGTACCGGCAGACAGACCCAATCTCGCGCTCCAGATTTCGAACACCTGATTCTCGAGTATATGCGGTGATGATGGTGTCAACGACGTCGTCAGTAAACTCCACCTGGCGGTCTGCCAAGCCATTGGTGGTAATTTGTTTCGGGATCAGGTGCTGGTTTGCGATGTGTCGCTTCTCTAGTGTAGTATAGCCTGACAGCGAGATGGTCTCCATTCTGTCTAGCAGTGGTGGAGGTATGGTGTCAAGGGAATTTGCAGTGGCGATAAATAAGACCTTGCTCAGATCAATCGGAATATTAACATAGTGATCCGTGAAAGTGTGATTCTGTTCCGGATCCAGGACTTCCAGTAAGGCGGCCGAGGGGTCGCCGTGAAAGTTGGATGTTCCCACCTTGTCGATCTCGTCTAAGAGGACCACCGGATTAGCCACGCCAACCTTCTTCAGTCCGTTCACGATAAGGCCAGGCATTGCAGCCACGTATGTTCTTCGATGACCTCTGATCTCAGCTTCATCCCTTACGCCACCAAGCGAGATACGGTGGAACTTCCGGCCGAGTGCGGTTGCTACAGACTTGGCCAGACTTGTCTTGCCAGTACCTGGTGGTCCTACTAAGAGCAGGATAGGAGACTTGTCAACCATGCGTTTGCTCTTCAGTAGTTGTACCTTCGTGTCACTGGCGGCCGTCTCACTTCCAGATGACGAATCTGCACTACCACCATCTTTGTTCTTCTTCGACGTAACTCCCTCATTCGCCTCCCTCTTAGTTTGGGCATCGATATCAGCGTTGACAGCCTGCTTCAATTTCAGCACTGCGAGATATTCCAGCAATCTCTTCTTAATCTTTTCGAGTCCGTAATGATCGTCATCAAGTTGCTTCCGGGCTCGCTTTAGCGTTTCGGTTCCCAGCTGATCCTCAGTCATCGTGGTCCATGGAATCTCCGAGAGATTCTCCAAATATGTCCGGCATACACCATATTCAGCTTGTGCTGGATTCATCTTCTTCAGCCTCTTTAACTCTCTGTCTGCCACCTTTTGCGCCTCGGGGGTGAGCTTTGCTTCGTCAATCTTGCGCTTTAGCTCTTCGATCTCGTTCGGCTCTTCTTCGCCACCATCATCTCCCGCTCCCCTACCTGAATAGCCAGGCGGCATTTGTCCATTGCCCAACCCGGTCATGGCTCGTCGCATCAACGCGTCTCGTTGCTGCTGGCTGATGTTGCCGATATCTATGCCGGCATGTGGAGGAAAGGTCGTGCTGGTAAAGGAGGTAATCTTGACATTACCCTTGATGCCTTGAACCTGTCGGGATAATAGCTCGATAGCCCTATTCAATCGGTCCTTCACATTAACCGCAGACAAAATCCGTAGCTTCTCCTCGAATGTGGCCTCCACTACATTCGCCATGAAATCCGCCAATACGCCAGCCTCCTGAAGTTCTTTCCGCGCGATAAAAAGTTCCAAACGTCTAGCTAGTAAAGGCGATAGGCTAGTCGAAGAACGCGGAAGCAATGAGGATAGTCGGACAAGCGCAAGGAGCTCTCGTGACAATTGCTTGAGATGGGCAAAAAGGGTCTGAACATCGGCGTCGGTGGGGTCGATAGCTTATGGCATGTTAGTCATGCGTGTTCTCTGTGACAAGGTTTTTTGATACCAACCATTCTCATCATGATATGTCACCTCCGCTTCCAAGTAGGGCCTTTCCTGCGTGATGTTATCGATCCTGAACCTTTTCACTCCCTCCACAATCAACGCAAGCTCCCCAGGTCTCCGCCCTTGTACTCCAGAGATCTTGGCCATGGTGCCATAGCTAAACAGATCCCCCTTGTTTGCTTTGCCCGGGTTGATGTCCAACGGACCCTGTCTTTTCCCACCGTCGACGTCTTTGCTATCGATGAGCTGCTGCCCATCATTGCTTAATAGTGGTGAGTTGAGGGGCACGCAACCGACGGAGATCGCGGTAGCGTCGGGCTTTGGTGTTGCAGCTCGGGTGTAGACTGAAGACAAGAGCGCAGATATATCTGTTCGATTGGAAACTGGTAGGCGCAACGTGATACCGGGGAGCAGGACGGAGTCTTTGGCAAGAGCAATTAACGGAAGCGTCTTTGGCTTGGTGAGACCCATAATGGTACGCTTGCCGGCGAAAATTTGATTCGGAGAAGCTCCTTTAGTGGTCTCTTTATTGGGTATGTGACAGAGATGGTTAAGTGGTCTACTGAATGAGAGGTTTCACGGATGGATTTCGACAGATAGCCTGGTGTTTCTAGAATGCACTGTGGCAACTCCCAAAGCATCATCACTCCGCGAAGTAACCGAGGTAAATCCGGGGTAATCAACACCACCTACAAACCACACCGCTATTCTTTTTCGTCGGTTCTTTTTTTTTGTCGCGTCGCTGTTGGAGCTTGGTTGAAGCCTTACTTTATAATCTGGTTGAATCTATCATTCTATCACACATGCTTCCCCAGTTCGACAGGTATTTGTGGATGATCCGGAGGTCTCTTAACTAATCGGGAGGTGGCGGACCGGAGAAATACCCACACCCTCTGCTTTTTGCCTATCAATGTATTGAGTTATCAAGATATCTATCCTTTGAAAGACCTTATCAGAATGTTGAACACTATTCTTCAGTGATTCTCATTGAGGATACCTCGTTTCAATGGAGTCTGATACCGGTTTGTACAGCCTCCACATCCTCCCGGGCCTGAGCCATGTATCGCAAGTGCTGAATGAGATAAAAACGTTGGGTGTACCCTCAATATCATGGACTTGCACAGAGATCCAATTGGCACGATGGCCTGAGGATTTAGGGCAATGAACGGTGAACACAAGATCTCGCTTATCAGGCAGTAGTGGTTGTCGACCAACCTTTCTCCTGCTTGAATCTGTGAAGAGATAGCTGTCGAGACCGCATAAACCTTGATCAACAATGCTTTCGAACAATCCGAAATCCCAGAACCGTGGTCTCTACCCGAAGGTCTACATCTTCGGTGATTCTCTTACAGAACGGTCATTTGAGGCTGCAACGGGTTTTGGAAAAGTGCTGACGGACTACTATGCTGGCAGGGCTGATGCGATAAACAGAGGTGAGCTTTCCACAGGTTAGATTGTCTGGCAAAGCTGACAAGGCACCATCTATCTAGGAGTTTCTGGGTAGGCATCCTTGTGTTAGGCATTAAAGCGTGCAATGGAGCGCTCTCATGCTGATATCGTAAAGCTTCAATTCTACCTGGCTGCGGAGTCGTTTCACCTCTTATATCATCCGCGAACTGCAGTCAACGCAATCATGCCCGCCCCTTTTCATTACCATCTTCCTTGGCGCCAACGATGCTTGTTTGCCTAGATTCTCCGCTCATGTGCCTCTCCCTGAATATGAAACAAATTTGAGCTACTATGTGGACACTATCCTGGAGCATCCGGTAACACAGGGCACGAAAGTGATCCTTATCACGCCGCCACCAATTGATAGAGCTGTGCCAAGGGGAGATAGCTTCGAGGGTCGTACGGTGACAAAGGCGTTGCGGCAGTCCAATACCAAAGACATTGGATATTTGACCTACAAGTCAAAAAAGACATATGCTGAGAAGGTAATGGAAATCGCGAACTCCTATGAAGAAAAGACGCAATTGGTCGCGGGACTGGATCTCTGGAAGGCATTCATCAAGTTCGGTAGGAACCGCAGCACAGAGGAAGGTCCTGGAAGCTCACCAGAAAACAACGACGAACCCTTGCCAGGCAGCGGACTTCCAGGAGCGCAGGAGTTTGGAAGAGATGTCTTCGTCGATGGATTACATTTTGGGCCAGTTGTATATTTATGATCATGGTGCTTTTGTAGCGACTAAGCACGCTAATACTCGGATAGGGTTATGGCCTCCTCACGAAAGAGTTGATGATCCTGATCACCACGAAATGGCCAGAGTTACGAAGAGAAGAATTACCAATCCAGGTGAGCGGTACCGACATCTGCCGACGAACTCTGCTTACCCGGAGAATTGGTTGAGTAGAAATGATCCCCTATGCTGTGCGGCGGACCGGTGCGGCGGGCCACTAGACTGTACAACTGGCTTTGTAACATACATGGAGATATATGAGGACGAAACTTATTTCGCTCATCGGTACAACGCGAATTAGCGCAGAGTATATGCGATGGTCTAGAAGATCTGCACAAGAATTCCGCAGCATCCAAGGTTCCAGCAGATTGACAGTCAGCTGGCCCTAAGCCCAGCATGGAGGCTAGTGAGTCTTTGAATGGGATGATCAAAGTCCAAGACACAGCGTTCTGCCATGGGGGTGTGGCCGCAGAGACATGCGAACGTGCCACAAGAAGCCAGCTTCTACCCTCTATTCAGTGTATTTCCGCTGCCTTTCGGATTTGCCTCCTTGAATTCATCCCACTCTCGAGCCTTCGTCGTTTCTTCATCAGCCTTCTCAATGTTATCCTCATCAGGATCCGGCCGAATGCCCGACTGCTCACCACCTCCTTCAACAATGCCACCTCTTCGCTTTTCTTCCTCCAAATACTCGTCAATTGTCATGGTTGGCAAGCTGTGCCCTGGTTTGAATACACCGTCCTGTATTTGCTTTCGTCTGTCGAGTAAGACGAAGGGCTTCAATGGCTTTCCGTCCTTGCTGAGTATCGGTCCAGCTTTGCCACCCCCCACGAGTTGTGATAGTGGAGCGTCAAGTCTCTCCGAATAGCCATCTTTTTCCCTCCCACTGCGCTCTCGATCATCGACTGCGAGTACCTCGGAGATTGGAGGGTGTGTTGGAGGCGCAAACGCTAGGAGCTTTAGTTCTTGCGATATGATGTCAAGTGACTGGAAGGTCCGGTGTGTGCAAAGATTGATGTTGGCGACATGAAGGTCACGCAGCGCCGCGTCATCGTTCTGTAGCGCTGTAGGATTTTGAGCGAGATACTGCAAGCAGCCGTTAGAAACGGAACATATCCCATGTATGGCAAATTTCGTGCCTCGAGCTTCCCTTTCAGCTCCTTCTCCTGTCTGAAACGCTTAATCTTGGTATCTCTTCTTGCTGCAACGTCGGTTGTCGAAGCAGTAGAGAAAGCTTTGCTGTTGTCTAAGTATCTCTCGTAGAGCTTTCTGTCGCTTGCAGACAATAGCTCGTATGTGTCTAGTAGGTTGAGGTACTTTTCGTAGGATTTTTGGGCTCCATTCAGCACGATTTTGCGATCAGATTTGTTGTCACGTAGGATGAGCTCGGCGAGATAGTAGCTGATCAGTAGAAATCTATGCATCCTGTCAGCCCTCTGGTTCTCCACATAGCGCACGCAGTGACTCCACTGTAGATCTCCTGATGATATGTCCTCTAGACTCTCATTTTGGCTGAATAGTGAGAGTTCATCCGCAAGCCTTCGGCATTCCTCGAAGGTGGAGATTGCGGCTCTTAGATTTCCCTGGTAAGTAGAGCTGTTCGAGTCGTAAGATGACTCCAGGTGCTCCCGCTGCCGATTGCCTGAGTCGAAAAGAGTTCGTACATTTCGGGGAGAATCTGTCATCATCGATATTGTGCCTATCGCGATCGCAACGTTGCAGGTATAAAGGTCTCCTGTTCGTTGGCGAGCTGCAATCATCTTCTTAACCCGCACACACATGTATTAGTAACACTCGAATTAATCTCTATCACCGTTTTCAGCCGAGCACTGGGAACCTGATAGCTTCGGAGTGAATATTATGGAGCGCTCCGCAGCTCAATGGCCAATGTCACCGTGATGCAGGATAGTCAGTAACACCGACAAGAGTCTGACACGTTCCAAACAACCGTTGTACTTCTTGACTTCTACATCAATCCGAACTTGTCAAGTTTCCTTTCACCCTGCTTGCTCAGTGTTCCTGCTGTCGGGTGGAACTTTCTCATCATTTCAGCGGGTAACCGCATGCGGTTTGTTCAGTCTCTGGAAATTGAACTATTTTGATCTCACTCTCAACGTCCGTAGTGGATTCAAAGAGACAAGTTCCGTTTGACTACTTTGCAGATGGCAACATCCATTGTTGAGAACTGGCCAGAGTCGCGCAGTATCTCCGAACAGTCTGCTTTAAAGTCGATACGAACAGAAGTTGAAGAGAAGTCAGATGGTGCCACGAGAATTGGCACAACCAAGCCTTCCCCTGCTGGGGCCAGCTCAGCAGGATATGTACCAATCAATGTTACTGCAACCGCAGTCCTGGATGCTGAGAGCCAGGGGCAAGCTCAAGCAGTCAAGGCGTCCAGTACTGTAGTGCCTGAGAATGGTTCCGTGCTTGCCAAAGAGGATGCTGTTGGTGAGGCCAGCGAATCGGATACGGACGATGGAGAGGGGAAGACATCTACCACGAACAAGAAAGTATCAGACAGGCGGCGCGCCCAGAACATTAAGTTCAAATCTTGGTACGTAGGGGTATAAGTTGCTCAGGCAACACGGGCTTGTTGATGCGTCCAAACAGGTTATCCAGACGTGCGGAGACCATCACCAAAGAGGACCTCAAGGCAGTTGTCAAGGGCGGCGACGATGACGTGCTGTCAACCCGCAATCTGATTTCCAAGCAAGAGTCTACAGTCATTATTACTGATCCGAGAGAGTACCAGATGGAGCTTTTCGAAAAAGCCAAAGAGCAGAACATCATAGCAGTACTCGATACAGGCATGAAGATTCGTGGAGCTTGGAGGCTGCTTTACTGACATGCGAAATAGGCTCGGGTAAGACTCTGATTGCAGTTTTACTACTCAGACATATGCTTGACCAAGAGCTTGAAGATCGGGCTGTTGGTAAACAGCGGCGGATTGCCTTCTTCCTTGTCAGTCAGCACGACGGCATACGTGCTTCCAATGCTGAACACAATCATAGGTCGATTGTGTCACGCTCGTTTTCCAGCAATTTGCTGTATTAGAAAACAACTTAGACCAGAAGATCGAACGCTTCTGCGGAGACATGGGCTGTGAACTTTGGCAGAAAGGCGTCTGGGACAAGCACTTTGCGGAGAACATGGTCATTGTTTGTACAGCAGAGGTCCTGTATCAATGTCTCATGCATTCTTTCATCAGCGTTGACCAGATAAATCTCCTGATTTTCGACGAAGCACATCATGCAAAGAAAAATCATTCTTACGCTAGGTGAGTACAGCGAGAGGAATCATCAGTTGATACTGCCTGACCAATTTATTCTAGAATCATCAAGGACTTCTATCTCGCAGAGCTCAACTTGGCGAAGCGGCCGAAAATCTTTGGAATGACTGCGTCGCCGGTGGATGCCAGGGTTGATGTCGTCCAAGCAGCCAAGTATGGAGACTTAGTGCCCAACTCGACAAATGCTGACGGTTTTCAGGAAGCTGGAGACGTTGCTGCATTGTCAGATTGCCACAACGGCTGACCTCTCGCTTCTACAACGCTCCGTGAGTCGTCCAATTGAGGTGATTGCACAATATGATCGTCTCCAGCCCATATCGGAGACAGACCTTTGTGTATCCTTGAAAACTGGTTTTGGAGACCTGGAAATTCTCTCGAAACTGTTTCAGTTCGCTACAGAGGCTACTTCACAACTCGGCGTATGGTGCGCAGATCAGATATGGTCATTCGGCCTGGCAGAAGAAGAAGCTCGAAAAGCAGAACGTAAAGTCGAAAGATTATTTCTGGCGGAGAAAGAGTCACGTCCAGTCACGGATCTTGATGCAGAATTGGCACGTTTACGCCAGGCTCGGTCGATTGTTGGCAAACATAACTTCCGTCCCCCCACAGCGACGCTCGAAAGTCTGAGCGCTAAGGTCCTACTTCTCCTGAATTACCTTAACCTCATCTTCGAGAAGCCTACCGAAGCTAAGTGCATCGTCTTTGTAAAGCGCCGATTTACCGCTAGACTATTGGGGGAGCTTTTCACTCGCATTGGCACCTCTCATCTTCGCCTAGGTATTCTAGTTGGTACACAAACAGGTGAAGTTGGCGACATCAATGTATCTTTCCGACAGCAGGTGGTGACCTTGATGAAGTTCCGGAAGGGGGACCTGAACTGCTTAGTGGGGATCCTGCTCCATCGAGACTGGTTGTTGTCTGACAGATGCAGTTCGCCACTTCTATCGCAGAGGAAGGACTTGATATTCCAGATTGTAACCTGGTAATCAGGTAGCTACTTGATTTCTCAAGGAGAGAAACCCGAAGCTAATCCGCAGAAGGTTTGATCTCTATGGAACTCTCATCCAGTATATACAAAGTAGAGGACGTGCTCGTCATGCCAGCTCGAAGGTCTGCCATTGTCCGGATTGGGAAGAATTTGACTAAGAAGTCTAGTATGTACACATGGTTGAGAAAGGCAACACGACCCATCTACAGGCTGTTACCGACGTGCGTTCCGCTGAGGTAGGTCGAATAACGTTCGAGAAGTCATTGAGAACAAGCAGAGCTGATGCATTCATAGGTTATAATGCGCCGTTTCTGCGAATCCCTTCCCGCAGATCGACTCCTTCAAGGCAATGATTGTGATCTTGACGATGCCTTGGTCAAGGAGCGCCTCTTGAGAACTTACACCGAAGTCGAGACGGGTGCAAAACTGACCTATGGCTCAAGCATGGCTGTGCTGGGGCACTTTGTTGGCTGCCTGGTAGGCACTCTAAGCAAAGGAATGCTTGTATTCGTGTTAATCAGGGTGTAGCCGCATGACAACGAGACGGCGCTTCAAGTAAGCTACATCATGACGGTAGAGCATAAGCAGTTTGTCTGTGAAGTCATCCTCCCTAAGAATTCTCCAGTGCGCTCCGCTACGGGCCGACCGGCTGGGAAAAAGTCGATAGCAAAGCGATCTGCTGCTTTCGAAGCCTGCATCTTGTTAAGGAAAGGCAAGCATTTGGACAGCAACCTCCTTCCTACTTATCACAAGCAGCTTCCAGCTATGAGAAACGCTCTGCTGGCGCTCAACATGAAGAAGACCAATGCTTACGAAATGCGACTCAAGCCCAGTCTATGGGAGGACAATTGGGGACGTGTCCCGGAAACCTTGTACCTTACTGTTATTGAACTAGCTACACCGGGGACCTTGGGAAGGCCATACAAACCCCTAGGGATGCTCACCAGGACTCGTCTGCCAGCGTCCCCTCCGTTTTTGTTACATCTCGACGTTGGCATTACCTCGGACGTCGTCTGCTCCTCACTAGCGACCAGCATTGAGGTTAACGAAGCTTCGTTGGTCAAGCTCTCAGCATTCACTTTCCGCATCTTTCAAGACGTCTTTGCTAAATTGTATGAAGTCAATCAAAGCAGGATGTCCTACTGGTTAGCCCCTCTTCTTAGTGATCGCTTGGTTGCCCTTCAAGACCCTTGTCCTGAGAAGCTTGTCGATTGGGAAATGCTGAACTTTGTTCACGATAACGAGCAACTAGACTGGACGATAGACACTCCACACAGCTTCCTCGCCGACAGATTCCTTGTAGACAAATGGGATGGCGGCAGACGCTACTTTTCTGTGGGCATCGCACCAGAGCTCAAGGCTTTGGATGCAGTGCCACCTAACGCGGCTCCCAGCAAACACATGAAGAACATCTTGGACTACACTGTCAGTCTCTATGCAAAGTCACGAGCTAGAGCGACGTGGCGTCCCGACCAACCTGTCGTTTTGGCCCAAAGGGTCCTTCATCGCCGGAACTGGCTGGATGAAATCTCGGAGAAGGAGAAAGTCTTGCGAAATAAATGCTACGTTTGCCCAGAGCCTTTGAAGTTCTCCGCTGTAAGTGGTATTTCCGCTCTCCCATGTCGGAGACTGATCTCTCTTTAGCTTCCCACCGGAATAGCAGCAATGAGCCTTGTTTTCCCTGCTATCATCTTTCGCCTGGACTCGTATCTCGTCGCCCTTGAGACTTGTCAAAAGCTGCATCTTAACATCAGACCTGACCTTGCTCTCGAGGCTCTAACCAAAGATTCAGATAACACTGAGGAACACCGTGATGAGCAGATCCATTTCCAGCGTGGTATGGGAAAGAACTACGAACGACTCGAATTCATCGGAGATTGCTTCCTCAAGATGGCCACCTCCATTTCCCTTTTCGCTCAAAACCCGGACAACGATGAATTCGAGTATCACGTGAAGAGGATGCTCCTTATTTGCAACAAAAATCTTTTCAATACAGCCACAAAGCTTAGGCTTTACGAATACATCCGTAGCCAGAGTTTCTCGAGGTAAGCTATCCGCCTGGATGTAGATATTGTAGCCAAGCTAAATGTCCTGTAGACGTACGTGGTATCCCGAGGGGCTGAAGCTTCTTGAAGGTAAAGGTCGTACGAAAACCGGCAAAGAAGTCGTGAAACATTTGCTAGGGGACAAGACGATTGCGGATGTCTGCGAAGCGCTTATAGGGGCTGCCTTACTTTCTTACCAGGACACTGGCAACATGGACATGGCAGTCAAAGCAGTCACCGTGCTAGTCTCTAGTCCTGATCATGACGTGCAGACGTGGAAGGACTACTACAAGCTCTACGCAAAGCCAGCCTACCAAACGGCGCCTGCTTCAGCTTCGCAGCTCGACTTGGCGGCGCAGGTCGAGCGCAAGCATGAGTATCACTTCAGATACCCAAGGCTCTTGCGTTCAGCCTTCATACACCCGTCGTATCCGTTCTCGTGGGAGAAAGTTCCGTGCTACCAGCGTCTAGAATTCCTGGGTGACTCGCTGCTCGACATGGCCTGCATTAATTTCTTGTTTTACCGCTATCCTGACAGAGATCCGCAATGGCTGACCGAGCACAAGGTAGGCTTTGCGTTTAGAGTCTTCACGTACAGCTCATCTAAGCTAGGCTAACGCCGGCAGATGGCGATGGTGTCCAATAAGTTCCTTGGGGCGGTTTGCGTCAAGCTCGGCTTTCATAAGCACCTCCGTTACAATGGCGCCTTGGTTGAGTACCAGATACGCGACTACGTGACGGAGCTTGCGGAAGCGGAGAGAGAGTCAGACGGTGCTCGAGATTATTGGACTATTGTCAAGAACCCTCCGAAAGTGCGCAATTTAAAATGCAGTTTTATCCAGACAAAGCTAATCTGGCGTCTCAGTGCTTACCTGATGTAATTGAAGCCTACATCGGCGCTGTGTTTGTGGACGCCGAGTTCAATTACAAAGAAGTCGAGCGCTTCTTCGACGCGCATATCAGATGGTTCTTCGAAGACATGACCATCTACGATACCTTTGCGAATAATCATCCAACCGTACAGGCTCTTCCCTCCTCCTCCGAAATCAAAGATCACTAACTGCTTCCAGACCTTCCTCAACAACCTCTTGACCCTCACATTCGGCTGTACAAACTACCGCGTCATGGCCAACGAACTTCCCTCCATCGACGGCTCACCCATCCGCGTCATCGCCGCCGTAATGATCCACGACGACATCGTAGCCGAAGGAACCGCCTCGTCTGGCCGGTATGCGAAGCTCAAAGCGAGCAGCAACGCGTTGGAGCTGCTCAAGTGTATGGCGCCGTTCGAGTATAGGATGCAGTATCATTGCGACTGCAGCGATGGCAAGGAGAAGGAAGAATTGCCAAAACCCGAGAAGTTGGAGGAGGTGGTTGGAAGCGCGATCTGATTCTTCATCATGACGGGCTTGACTTGAAGAGCTAGAGAAGGTCGCGAGCAGGACTTCTTGACGTGTACTACCTGTCCTATGCTTGAGAGACTCTAGCTCATCGATAGCTCCGTAGCAAACCAACTCCCGAACGGAATCTCCTTTGCACCAAGTCGAAATAGACATACTAACTGTATGAGAACTATATGAGCTCGTGGTCAGTAGTTCACATTCCCCACCACACTCATCCATAGCTCACAAAACCTCGCCCAAGCCCTACACCACCACACACATAAAAACCCCCGCTCTCTGTCACACAAAACGCGTTCAACTCCACATTCCAACTCAACGGCAAGCCCGTCGGCTACTGTAAACGAAACCATTTTCGTGGGTAAATTTCCCTTTCCTATCCACCACAATTATTTCCTTCTATCTTTCTTTCTACCTGCCCGACCGCGGGTCGCATGTGATTACAAAGTCCTCTTCCGATCGAGATCCAGTCTTCGGACACGTTACAGAGGAGATTTCTTTGTTACGATATAATACGATCTGATGCTTCAAGTCGGTTGGGGGCTACGGCTAGGTGGATTGAGTTGGTGTAAACCTTCGAGGGAGCGTTAAATTCAGGTGGTACTTGTCAACGATGCCAATAAAGGGTTTGTGAGATATTCGAGCAACATCAAGATATATCTGACTAACGGCGATGGAGTTATGACTTCTCCGAGAGCCCTCCCTGTACTTTTATCTAAGGATGACATACTAAACGACGCTTTTCCTATCCATCACCATATGCATCATGCAGGACTCCACAATGCAAGGAATAAATTCCACGTTTTCCCGCGAGATCTCAGATCAGGGTGCCATGACCAGTGCCAGCAACGCCATTCTACAGTAGAGACCGTATCGCATCTGCGAAGGAAACAGTCAGCATGACGCACAAATTAAGTCGCCAGTCGTGCAAAAAGCTCACCTGTCTGAAATATGCCGCCCTTTGATCATCGTCCACCTCCTCTCCTACTTCAGCGTTCCTGGGGAGCGGATGCATAACAATCATTTGACTCTTGGCATTCTTCAGTACCGCATTGTCGACCACAAAGCTATCTTTCAGCCGCTCATACTCGTCCAGATCGGTAAATCGCTCCTTCTGAACCCTGGTGCAGTACAAAACGTCTGATCTTGCGATGATTTCCGGTGTGAGTTCGTCCGACTCAGCCACTAACTGACCAGAGCTTATGAGCTGCTGACGAATTGCAGTCGGTAGGGCGAGGGCTGGCGGAGAAACGAGTTGAACGTGTACGTCGTAGTGCTGGAGCAGCTTGACGAGTGAGTGGACTGTGCGGCCGTACTTCAGATCCCCAGTAAAAGTGATGGTAAGGCCAGTGACTGTACCCAGCTCTTCACGGATGGTGAAGAGGTCGAGGAAGGCTTGCGTAGGATGTTCCAGGCTACCATTGCCGCCATTGATGATAGGTACTGGAGAGAACTTGGCTGCCGTCGCTGCACTGGATTCCTCGGGATGTCGAAGAACGATAGCGTCGCCATAACAGCCGAGGGTTCTAATGCTGTCCTGTAACGTTTCGCCTTTCTGTGTGCTTGAATAAGAAGTCGCTATAGATACGGTTCTGCCACCTAACCGTTGCATAGCCGCATCAAACGATGCGGAAGTGCGAGTCGATGGCTCAAAGAACATAGTACAGAGCAAGCGCCCTCTGAGTACGTCGAGAACGCCTTGCCTCTGAACTCCAAGACGCATCTCTTGCGCGACCGTAAAGAGCAGATGCAAATCCTGCCGACTGTACTGGTTAACGGACAGGACGTGCCTCTGCTTGAAAGGCGACCGAGCTAGAAGCTCTACTATGGATGGGGACATTGTGGTTACAAGCGGAGACAGTTGAGGCCCAAAGTCCTCCGATATTGCGGATGATGCGTGCATGGGTACTTGTCCGCTATGACCGTCAACATGTCTCAAGCGTGTTGCCGGGCGGAATAAGGGATTGGCGCTTAGGACGGATTGACGTCTTCCATTGGAACTGTCAGGTCTAGGCAGGATAGCTGGTGAAGGCGTTGATTTTACCACCGGTGACGGCGGTTGCTTCATGTAACCAGACATGTCTCGTCCCCCAGCTGTGTCTGTTACAAATTCTCCATCCAGACATGCAGTCTTGTCGTGGAATACAACTCTCCTGACTGCACCTCTCATGGTCTTGCCAACGAATGGTGACCATACTGTTCCAGCCTGAACCACGTAAGGCCGATCTATCTCGATCTCAATAGAAGCGCCAATCTGGTCGTGAAGTTCGAATATCTCGATAGGATTATCATGTAGCCTAGCCTTGATATCTTCCACGGTTAAGCGACCCTCTGCCACTGCTGTGAAAAGGAGCGGAACAGTATCTGCAATGCCAACAGGGGACGTGGCGTCTTGCTTTGCCTCATAAGCGAGTTGATATGGTAGACTGCCAACGGAGAAGACGTCAATACTGCTTAAATGATCCCAAAGAGCTTGCTGATCCTTTGCAGTCGGTAGAAATGCGCATTGCGGATAGTCGTCCTGTGTCAGGAACAACGAATACACTGATACATCGCAAGTCACTTGCAGTCCTTTCTCCTTACTTAGCGTGATTAGGCTTATGTCGTCCTTAGTAGTAACACTCATGACATGAACCTTTCGGTTGTGGAGGCTGGTAAGCAACAGGACCGAGGCAAGATCAGTCGTCTTAGCATCCGTGATCATCGGCTTATGAGTGGGCCAAGCGGCAAAATGGTCGGTGATAGTAGCAACTTTATTAATGTTTCCAGAGAGATGGTTAAAAGGAATGAACAAGGAGCCTACTTCACCGATGACCTGGCTGATTTGTTCGGAGTTCGATGATGTCGCGGCAACAGACAAGTTGTAGTCACAGTAGGCTTCTCTTCGGCTGTTCTGTTGTGCGGTTCTCAACGCGCGTGCGTCTGTGATTGAGCCGGCAAGTCCCAAAGGCATGACGCGAATCATACTGAAGCCGGCCGCAATTGAAGCTTTGGTAACCATTTGGAAGTCGTGGCTGCCGCGTGATGCTATACCTGGCACGAACGCTCCGATGTTGATGAGACCGGGCAGAACCACGGTGCGGTGGCTGCTCTTGTAGTCTACATTTATGATGTCTAGGTCATAATGCCTTGCAATAGCTTCAATAAGTATCTTCGCATTTTTGACATTCGTGACAAGAGGTGTCTGGTAATCAACTGCCATCCTTCTGGTCCGGTAACCTCTGCTCATGTAATTAGCGGGTCGCCGAAACCGATTGCTAGACGGCAGATTGATATATAGGTCAATGAGGTTGTTGGCCAAATGCTGGGTAAGGGAATATTCGGACTTCTGATTCTCTTCTTCACTGGCCAGAATCTCAAGATATTGGACGGGTATCGCGTGTTCCTGGAGGTAGTCCGCTGTCCCAGCTGTTGCGAAGAGGTTATAGCCCATTCTGTGCAATTTCCCAATGGACGGCAACAGCTCCATCTTGTCCTTGAAGGAGCCTATCGAGAGCAGGATGTTCCTGTTTGGGAGTCGGAAACCTGTTGATATCAGGGCTTTGATGTAAGCTTCATACTTGTCTCGGCCAAAGCAAGCCACTTCACCAGTGGAAGCCATTTCCACTCCAAGCACAGGATCGGCACCTGATAGTCTTGAGAAAGAGAACTGGGGAACCTTAACTCCAACATAGTCGTTCGGAACGTTTGTTGGAGGGTATTCGACCAAAGGTACGCCCATGATAGCTTTGGTTGCCATTTCGATTAGGTCAACTCCCATGACTTTGGAGACGAAAGGGAAGGACCGAGATGCACGAACGTTACATTCAATGACCTTGATCTCTTTGTCTTTCGCGATGAATTGAATGTTAAAGGGACCTGTAACATTTAGAGCATTCCCGATTTTACTAGTCGCCTCCTCAATCCTGCGGACGGTCTCGGAATCCAGATCTTGAGGAGGCAGGATGAGCGTAGCATCTCCCGAATGTACGCCAGCATTCTCCACATGCTCTGAAATGAAGTGTCCGATCATTTTCCCATTCTTCGCCACAGCATCCATTTCAATTTCCTTCGCATTTTCGATGTACTTCGTGATGACGACAGGGTGCTCTCGAGACACTTCTACGGCTTGGGCTAGGTAGTTGGCGAGATCATCTTTGGAATAGACCGTGTTCATCGCAGCTCCTGACAGGACATAGGAAGGCCGCACAAGTACCGGATATATGACTTTGTCGCAGAAGTCGGTGGCTTCTTCAATGCTGGTCAGCTCTTTCCAGGCCGGCTGATCGACGAAAATGCGGTCTAGCATCCTCGAGAACTTGTATCGGTTTTCCGCCGTGTCGATCATCTCAGGCAATGTCCCAAGCACTTTAACGTTCAGTCGATGAAGCGGCAATGCAATGTTGTTAGGCGTCTGCCCACCCATAGAAATGATGACTCCGCTGGAGGACTCCAATTGATAAATGTCTAGGATGGTCTCGAGATTGATGTTCTCAAAGTAAAGCTTATCCGCTTCATCGTAATCTGTGCTGACGGTTTCCGGGTTGTAATTGACCATGACAGTCTTGTAGCCTTGCTCACGTAACGTTCGGACTGTTCTGACTGAGCACCAGTCAAACTCCACGGATGATCCTATGCGATAGACCCCAGAACCCAAGACCATCACTCCGTGATCGACAAAGTTGACGTCGTGCTCAGAGCCATTGTACGTAAGGTAGAGATAGTTTGTAAAAGCAGGAAACTCAGCGGCCACCGTATCAATTTGCTTCACCACGGGTTTGATACCTGCTTCAACTCTCAATCGACGCACTGCAAGCTCATTGGAGCTCCAGAACTTGGCAAGTTGCCTATCGCAGAAGCCAAGCTGTTTTGCCTGCCGTACCAAGCTTATTGGGATCGTCATTGCAGTATAATTGCACATAAGCTTTCCAAAATTGCTAAGTCCTTTCAACTTACTTAGGAACCACTTGTCAATCCTTGTCATCTCCCAGATCTTCTCGACAGTGTATCCTGCATGCATTGCATTAGCAATAGCAAATAATCTTTGATCAGAGGGGGTTTGCAGCTCGTTATCAATTGACATGAGCGCATTTGTCTCGTTAAACCCCATGTTGTGGAAGTCGATCGCTCGTATGGCCTTCTGTATTGCTTCTTCGAAAGTCCGGCCGATGCTCATTACCTCGCCGACACTCTTCATGGAGGAGTTCAGTTGAGTGGAAACCCTGGTGAACTTTTTGAGATCCCATCTTGGTATTTTCACCACGACATAGTCTAAAGAAGGCTCGAAGCATGCACAGGTGACTTTCGTCACAGAGTTGGCGATTTCGTTCAATGGAATTCCTAAGCCTAACTTTGCGGCAATGAAGGCCAACGGATAGCCTGTAGCCTTCGAAGCCAGCGCTGAAGACCTTGACAGGCGGGCATTGACCTCGATGATGCAATACTCTCTGGAGAAGGGGTTGAGGGCGTATTGAATATTGCACTCGCCAACGACACCGAGATGACGAATGACGTTAACAGCTGTAGTCCGCAACATGTTGTAATCATCATCAGACAGAGTCTGGGATGGTGCAACTACGATTGAATCTCCGGTGTGAATTCCCAAAGGGTCGAAATTCTCCATATTGCAGACAGTAATGCAGTTGTCTCGAGCATCACGGACGACTTCGTACTCGATTTCCTTCCAACCTTTCATACTTCTTTCAATCAACACCTGTGGGCTAGCTGCGAAGGCCTTATTGCACAAGTCATATAGTTGCGCGTCATTCTCAGCAAACCCACTGCCAAGGCCTCCCAACGCATAAGCAGCACGAACGATGACAGGAAAGCCAATCTTCTTTACGACGTGCATAGCCTCTTCGACTGAGCTGGCAGAAGCTGATTGGGCACACTTTTCGCCAATAGACTCCATACTGCGGGCGAAGAGCTCCCGGTCCTCTGTGGTGATGATAGCCTCAATTGGGGTTCCCAGTACTTGCACGCCGAAATCCTCAAATTCGTCCTTTAGCTGGATACCAACCTGAAGGGCGGTCTGGCCCCCAAAGGTAACATAGATTGCATCAGGTCGCTCGTACTTGATAACCTTGCGGACGAATTCTGCGTTGACTGGCAGGAAGTAGACCTTGTCGGCGAGGCCTTTTGAGGTCTGGATCGTTGCGATATTAGGATTGATTAGAATGGTATATATCCCCTCCTGCTTCAGTGCTTTGATCGCTTGACTACCAGAATAGTCAAATTCACCAGCTTGCCCTATGCTCAGGCCTCCACTGCCTAATACTAAAACTTTCTTAACACTTTTTCTTGGATGAAGCCTCTCATTCTCGTCGGAAGTACAACCGGGGAATGTCACAGGTTGAAGCAGCGCTTCTACAGATGTGATGCTCTTTTTGATGGTATCGATGAAGACGTCGAACAGGAACTCAGTGTCTCGAGGTCCCGGTGCGCTTTCCGGATGGAATTGAACGCTGAAGTATGGTCGACCGACATGTCTTATGCCTTCATTACTTCCGTCATTGGCGTTCACAAATAATTCTTCCCATCCTTCGGGCAAATTCATAGCATCGACAGCGTATCCGTGGTTTTGCGACGTGATGTAGCATTTACCAGACAGTAGATTGGTGCAAGGGATATTATGTCCTCGATTTCCAAACTTCATCTTCACTGTAGAGGCACCTGCAGCCCTAGCCAGAAGCTGGTGTCCTAAGCAAATACCAAAGATAGGGGTCCGGCCATCTTTCATTGCCACGGAGATATTCTGCACTGTCGTTGAGAGCATCGCAGGATCACCAGGGCCATTGGATATGAAAAGACCATCATAGTCTTTGCCGGCCAGGTGCGGAAAATCGTAATCCCAAGGTACAACTTGCACTTCTACTCCTCGTGAGATAAGACATCTCAATTGGCTGTACTTTAAGCCAACGTCAACGCAAACGACGCGGACAGAGCGCCCTGAAGGGTGATGGAGCGCGGTAGACTCGTACGGGCGGTAGATTCGGGGTTCTTTAGTGGAGACTGGCAGACAAGATCAGAGTTCTGCCAGTCACGAACGCATCTTTACAGCAAAGTCTCACCCTCAGCGACAAGATTCTTGGTATTAGGATTACTCCAGCCCACATCTTCGAAATCTAATCTCCAGTCCTCTTTGACTGCTCCAACTAATGTTGCAATTGTTCCAGTGTGTCCGTTAGTCAACTTCTGGGTTTGGATCTGTCGACGTAACAGCATTCGGCCAAGCATGCTGCCTTTCTCACGAATCCGTTTCGTCAAAGCTCTCGTATCTATGCCCCACATGGCGGGAATCCCTTGCTCCTTAAGCCAAGCTCCCAGGGAAGAGGTTGCCAAATGATGGGAGAAATCCTCCCCAGAGTATGACGCCGTGACCAAGCCAGCAATGTGTATTTTCCCAGCTTCGAAGTGTGCTGGTAGATCATGGATTAGCTTGTCCATAGCAGTCCGTGAAGGCACTCCATAATTGCCGACGAGTGGAAAAGTGATGATCAGGATCTGGCCTCGGTAAGATGGATCCGTTATGGATTCCGGATAGCCAACCATGCCAGTTGAAAAAACCAGTTCACCAGCCACGCTCTTCTCCGCACCAAAGCTGTAGCCCTCATAGACAGTTCCATCTTCAAGCTCGAGGCTTATAGGCCCTTCTGCATTCTGTCCATACAGTGATTGCGATGATACTGGCGGATTGGGTATGCCTTGGGGAATGCCGTTCGGTTGAGACTCCAGAGAAGGCATTAGCTATTGTATGTGCCTAGGTGCAGTCCGAAGGGAAGTCAGAGGTCGTGTGTGGGTCGAGCTACGGATCAATGTGGACGGAAGAAGACGGTCCTGGATTGCCGTCGGGGCTGCTCAAGTCAAGAACACCCACAAGTCGCCAACACCAAGGTACTCGCGCCCCTGGTATGCTTAGTTCGAAAGTTGGACCCCGATATCTTTGGGAAGAAAAAAAGACAGCTGAAATAGATTGTGTGGACTTTATTTCGAAGGAGACGTTATTGCGTGAAGCAGGTTTGGGATGACGGCGGTGATCAGGATGCAACGGACTGTTCCTAGAACTCGAATAGGTAAAGTAGGGTATAACCAATGTGCCCTCAATTGAGAGGAAGATCCAGGCCCGAAAGCAGAAGCAAAATAGTATGTCCTTATGTTAGAACGTTTAAGCATTAGATGAAGGCAAGTGGGAAGAATTTCTTTGGGTATATGGACTTGGATCAAGTAAACAAAACATGTATGTTGAACCGCAACAAGACCTAATCAAGTATACGAAGCGCTCGGGTTCGTCTAGATAGAGACACTACTACTTATTACGGTAAGTAGTTGAAGATGGGGGCATGAAATCTTGAGCTGCAATAATGAGGCTAAGGCTCGGTTTTATGCTTAGGTAAGCCTCGAATTTCAATCTAACGTAGCCGATAGGTTAGTGGCCACTATACGTTAGTGGCCACCCCACCAATGCCCCACCACGCAAGAAAGTAATTATTTCAACCATCACGAATCCTATTATAATGAAATAACTATCAAACGTTGCCTCAGCGTTCTGAGCATGTATGAGCGTTATGCGTAAGCAATGAACATACACTACATTTCAGTAGAGCGCGCTGCCGTACGCCGCTTGCTGCCTCTTCAACTGCTGTTGTATCACTATTATTGCTCATTTCTATCAAACTTTGGGCTTCATCATCAGTTAAAATGCCTTCTCTTGCAATATACAATTGCTTTTGTGCTTGCTTTCATTTTTGACATTGATTTTCAACAAAAAGCTTCTCATTTTGACTTGCAAGAAGGACAGTGTTGTGCATCATCATTTGACAACTTTTTATGAGTTGATTAAGCACTTATTCAATTGATGATGAAGAGCTTTGCATACAACATCAAAGATATTGCTTTATAAGCTTCATTTGATGCTTTAGTTCAACAACATCATGAGGCATTTTGACAGTTCAGACAGACTGAGTTTGTAAGTGTAGTTGTGATGAAGGCATATGATATTGAGCATGTAAAAGTGATAGAATGTGATCTGGTTTGTATAACATGAGCCCTGTAGCTGCAAAATCACTTTGTACATTATTTTAATGTAGTGCTTCAGCGCAAACTTTCTGATAGATAGATAGAAACTTCTGTTTATCAATCTGATTAACATCAAGGCTCATCAGTGTTTCAATACACTTTTTGTATGATTGTTTTAAAACTGAAAAGCAATCAACATCAAGCAGCTGTAGTAGATGTGATAAATGCAATGACATACAAAGTACAATAATTGATTGTTTCAAGCAATGTTAATCAAATTCAGGTGTAACATAACTACTGTGACTGTTTAAAATTAAAAGCCTATATTGATCAATTGTTCAATTCTTCATATGCTTATTGAATACAGTCTTTAATCATATAAGACCTATTTTGTTGTTTGTTCAACCATTTTGACTTATGCTGATAGATCAATCATACAGTAAAAGACTGTTTTTGTATCAAGCTGCTTGATGCATAAAAAATAATAAGTGGTGAAATAGCAAGGCCACACACACAAATTGTTTTGATAATTGTCACTCATTCACAATTGTCTGATTGTGTAGTTTGTTACGGTCAGAACATAATTGGCTAGTATGTTTTAGGAAATATGCAAGAAAAGCATATACCTGAACATAAGCTCACTCAAGTCTATTGCTCTATAGTGAGCTCAACAAGACAATAGACCTTTGATAGGTCTATCAGCTCTATTGCTCTATAGAGAGCAAGGCGAGCACGGCAATTCTATAGTATATAGTAGGACCATTTCCTCTATGAAAATGAGTCATGTTCAACTCAATACAAGTTACCAACTACTGGTTTATTCTACACCATGCACTGAGACTTTTATATCAACAAGCACAAACCTTTAGCTCTAATATTCAAGGCATCTCAGATCAGGATGTAACACTTTGAACATTCTTACAATATAAGAATGACAATCAGCGCATAAAAGTCAGCTTTGACAAGTTAAGTCAACCTTCAAGGCCTTCAGCAAATGATCAATGTACTCAAGGTACTGACACTCAATGCATTCACAGATGAGAGAGAGAAGCTGTGAGCCTTCTTGATCAAGCTTGAGTTATATATCGAATTCAATCAGGCAAAGTTCAGGTCCAAAATGAACAAAGGCCTGTTTACTGTATTGTACCTCAAGAATGCAGCGTTCAATTGAGTTGACCTCAAACTGCATGAGTTTCTTGACAAGACATCAAAGAAACAAATGGACAATAAGAAATTCATATTTGACAACTATAAAAAGTTCAAAGATGAGCTTTGAAGAGCCTTCAGAGTAGTTGACAAGAAATAAGCAGCAGAGAGACAACTTCACATTTTGAAGATGAATAAGTCAGCAGTCAAGTATACAACAGAGTTTCAGTGAGTTGTGGCTCTAACAGATTGAGATGACAACACTTTAGTATTGCAATACTATTGAGGACTCAA
>JAABUP010002676.1_pt1 | contig 33629 bp, 32 predicted proteins | sample 5559201 | NCBI WGS metagenome assembly JAABUP01 (sample SAMN10711887, study PRJNA513373) | rock metagenome | isolation source: Antarctica rocks | place: Antarctica
GAAGAGGATGGTACGGAGAGAAGGGGAGACGTGCGGAGCTGTGTCTGTTGACGGCAAATGTCGCGCTCGGGTGAGGAGGCTGGGTTTTGAGCCGGGGTTTAGGCTCTGGGTTATACTTGTGAGGTTTGCGAGGTGGGTGAGCGGCGGTGGAAGCGCTGTGTGTGGATTCGGCGTTGTAGTTGATGGGGGGGGGTCGGATTTGGGGAGCGGAGAGCGGGGTGATGGGGTTTCTTTTTTTTGAGATGGGGGGTGAGGGTTGCTGGGGGGGTTGGATGGTGGGGAGGGGGTTGATATGTGGGACTGGGGAGTGAAGTGCTTTGGAAAGGAGAGTTGGGGGTTTTAGGGGGGGGGTGATTGCTGGTGTTCGATAGCTGTTGAGGCTAAGCGGGCGTGAGAGTCGGGAGAAGCTTGATGGAGAAGCTTTGGGTCGTGGCTTGTCGTTCAAGACGGCTTGGTTGGTGCTTTCTGTGTTTGAATCATACGCGTTGTGGCTATTGTGGATTATATGATGGGCAGACGCTCATGCATGGAATAGAATGTGTGTGGCTGTGTGTATATGGCTTTGTTGCATTTGATTCAATTTCGTGTCTTCATTGTCTAGTTTTATCACTCGCTTTATCAGTAGTCCGTCAAACATGACCTCGTTCCCTTCTCTGATCTTGGTTTCTGACTCGCTGCATTGCTATGGAAACAGATGCTTCGATTGGATCCCATCAGTGCGTTGAAAGAGTGTGGCCCGTAATGATGTCGCTCGTCCCCCATTAAGCTTACCCAGGTAGTCCACTATATTGTGCTAGTAGAGAAAGGGGATTTGCTGGGTACCTAAGTCCGTCAATCAATTACGATATTCGCTTGATCGCATTAATACTTAGCATTCCTAGGTCCCTTATCACAATCAAGTTGCAATTGGTTCCAGCAAGATCGGAACCACCCCAATTGTGCAGCAAGGAACTTTCGGGGTAGTCACTTTAATTGGCAAGCTCAAATAGTTGGGCTTTTTACCAGGTTGCGTGGGTTTGACTATCGTGCACCTTGAATCCTTTTCAAAACGTACAAAGTTCGGCGACTCTTCGGTGCAGCTCTTGTAAGTGGGAACGGTCGACTGTGCAAATGCCTTCCGCCTGGTCCGCTTCCAAATAAACCAAGCGGTTTTCGCAGGTGCGTTGCGTGGACTTAGTTCTTGAAAAAGCCACTCTCAGCTTCCTCAAGATCTAGACCAGCATTTAATGACCTTCCCAGCCGCCACTGCCATCCTCTTTTTCTCTCCAACCACAGGATTGGAACGACGCCATAGCCTAGTCCGGCAATGATGGCGAATGTCCATCCAGGCCCAATGGTATCGAAGGACAACTGAAGAACAGAGACTCCTGCCGCGGCAGCAGCGCATCGTGTTATACTGACAGACGCACTAGCAGTGACCGCCTGGTTGGAGTGCAAATCTACCACCAGCGTGTTGCATACATTGAAGATTCCAGTAACAGCAAGACCGATCATGAATTGCATCGCCAATGGTGCAGCAAGGTGCGTTCGGTATTGAAGAGTCCATCCATAGGCTGATAATTGTAGTCAGCGATCATGCCGACCCCATAGGAGGTGGCTGAACCAAAAGCAAGGTAGCAGAAGCCAACTTCCAGAATGCTCAAGCCATAATGCTCCTGAAGAAGAGAAGCAAGCGAGGCCTGTATACAGGAATAAGTCATGTAGAATACAGCGTTCGAGTACAAAATGATAGCGGTAGCCTTGTGGAAGATTGATCGAAGACATGGGAATAGGTTCGGGATTTTCAGCTGATTTTCGACATTTTTTCCGGGGAGATTGAAATAGGTTTTGTCTGAATCTGTCGATAAGAGACTGGTTGATTCGCGTGGCCTGGATACTGCCATTGCCAACGAGACTTCTGTTGGTTTCCGGCAAGAGCGCGAGAAGAACAATGAAGACAGCACGGAAGGATAAAGCAAGAAACCAAAAAAATGGATCGCCAGCCGACTCTGCTGCCCAAGAGTCCGCTAATAACAGGGTCCAAACTATTGGCTGAGTTGAAACCAATGTGTACGAGGCCAACGTAGCCTCCTCGCTCATGCGGAGGAGAATATCGGCGAGCATCCCGTAAGCCAAAGTAATAGTACCGAACGATGAGATACATTGTGACAGTCAAGTTGGTCAGCTCTATCGTAACTCCAAGAGACGTTGCAATTGATTTGAGCGCAGGGAAATAGATCGATGCACTGAAAGGGGAAAAGAAGCCTGCGATTGCGACGAGGAAAATAATGAATTGCTTATCTGCCTTTCGAAAATGCAGTGTATGAGTCCTCGGTGATTTGTTTATCGTTGAGGGTTTCCGATCCAGGCGAAGCACTTTTTTCATGTTCGGGTTCGAGCAATCGTGAATGCTCCGTAGAGCGTGATTGAGACTGGTTTGCCATTGCTTTGAAAGAGGTAATTCATCTAGCTCGCTTATGGCATAGGATCACAAATGATCTTGGCAGTGTCAAAGACTGGGATCTTGAGATGAGATGATAATGATACAACCACCCAAATGTGTCGCTATTCCCTTATTCGCCTTCGGGGCAAGCAGATATAGGTGCTGAGACTGAACGCGAGCCTTCAGACCCTGTGGATGATCTCCACGCTCGGAGACGAGGACCCCACGTGTACTTATCCAGAACTCTCAGATTAATACGACTATGGGGTCCACGGGCTCCCTATCATCGACAGCAACTACAAGCATCTAGGTCACGACAGGTTGACAGACCTCCATCCAAAGTCTCAGCGAATGTTGTCTCTGATACACTGTTCCTTCAACAGCTAAGCCGAAGGTCAAGATTCGCCTATTTTCTCATCAGCATGGCCTTTCGGCCAAGGCGCGTGTTTATCAACAAGATAGCACATATTCTCATAGGCACTGACGGAAATCTTAGCAAACGGTTTTCGTCGAAGACTGAGACTCATACCGCTGTCTAGAGAGATCATTAGGCCGATTTGCTGAATGCCACATGAGGAACTTCACGTGGTAGATGCGATTCCTGTCATCGAATTGATCTGCCGCGGCTCACAGATACCAACATTCCTCAAATACTCCTTGATGTAGATCTTGAGCTCATGCGATTCTGAACTCCTCTCCACATTGCTAGTAATGGTTTATTATGGCATCAAAGGAACTGGCATCAAAGATGTATATCTGCCCAGTCTCGTACTCAGTGCCTTGATTGCCTCCCCACAGATTTCCGTGGAGCAAGCATGGTTTGACAGTACAGCCCTTAGTCTCGAGCGGGCCGATTAGGTTCGGTAGTACCAAAGTAAGAGCCCGCTCATAAACGTCTTGAAATTCTTTCCCCGGTCCATTATTATTGAGATTCAAAACCATGAGATCAGAGAGCACCTTCCGAAACATAGACTCCCAGGCACTATTCCACTCCATATATTGGGGCAATTTTCCATGGCTTCCGGTGATATCGAAGCCGAATTGACCAGTAGGAGAGATGCTTCAGAATGGCTTGGGATGAGGCAGCTTAGGGCTCATGTCTTTGAAATCGAGGATGAGGAAGTGAGTGATGGGCGACGTGCTGTCGAATTTGCCCCATGGGCGTGGTTTTGGAATGAAGGACGGCACGACTCCATACAGCTTGACCATGGCTCGGAATACGCCCGCCATCATTATCCTACCACCGTCATCAGTCGTTGCACACTGAGTAGAGAGAGATTAGCAATGGGTGCTTAACACGGCAGTAGCGAGAAGGCTTTAAGAAGTCATTCATACCTTCAAAAAGTACTACTTTTCGATACCATCTGGCTCCAAGGCGATGATAGAAGCAGTAATATTCCATAATAAATTACCCCAGCTGTCGGCTGAGAGAACCCTGGTGTCCAATGGTAAAGCTGGGACATGAGGATCTCAATGCTAGTAAAGAAGTGAAAGTGCAGAAGTGGCGTCTGACTAATATGGACGTTAAGTCTATCTCTACTACGAGAAGAGCGTTCAAGGAAATGCTCTTATTGTAACCTTGAAGTAAGAAATCATTCGTGACAGCCACAATGATACGTTGTTTGGTGTACATGAGGAAGAAGCGGTGTGCAACCAGACAAGACGTATTTCTTTACTGGTCTATTTGAATTGCGGACTGCCGTCGACGACGACTGTCTAAGTCCCATGGACTCCCTGGATGTCGAGAGGGTATTCGTAGATGAGGTGTCCAAGAAAATTGGGAGACGAGCGGCAAAGGCGGTCCAAAAAATACTTTTTCTATGGTACGATTCCAATACACAAAGTGAGTTGGTGAGTCATCATTGAATTTACTTGCTCAAAGAGGTGGTAGATTTTCCCTGCAAATTGGACATTGCAATCTATAGCGCATCCAGCCCTCCAAACACTGGCTATGGAAGATGTGCCTGCATGGCGTAACCATGTAAGCTCTCCTGCTAAAGATGGTAGAGGCCGCAATGGACGCAGCATTTTCCCCTTCACCACCGCCAGAAGTCGGAACGACAGGCACTTCAATGTTTTCCGTGCAGATAGCGCAGTCAAAGACTTTCTTGCCTTTGTCTTTGCTCTCACCAGGTTTAGGGGTGGTAGGGGACGTAGGGTCGGCCGTAGCTTGTGTGAAGCCAATGGGCATCGTCGCACCCGCTTCTTCGTCATCTTCGCGTAAGACTGGATGATAGTCGTATGCTGGTGGTGCCCAGCCATTTGGCACGAAAAATCGTGGACCAAGTATTTCCTGGCTGACGAGTGCCCAGATCTGGATCCACACCCAACCTATGAGGGCGTATGTAGCATTTGCGTCGTTTTCGATGAAGAGAACATTGTCTGGCACGTTATAGAAATATACAATAGGAGCGAGGCGCAGAAGACTCTGGCCAATGATGAACTCCCAGCGAAGAGCCTTGCGACAATTTCGGATTACATTGCGATGAATTTGAGGAACCCAAAACGACAGATAGATAAAGGCAAGTGTATTAGAATAAATGGTACGAAGCGTGACCGGCCAGGTCGTGGCATGCAGAGAGAGGAACAGGACTCCGAGGAGGAGGAAGTAGAATTTGGAGTAGAGAGCGGACATCTCGCGACGAGCGCTGCCAAGTGTCGTTTGGGTAGCGGCCTGGGTGGCAGCATTGTCTTCCGCTTCGGCGGCATCGATGTCTTGATCAGGTGTGATAATGACTGGGGTTGCACCTGCATCTGCTGGACGACGAGCTGTGACAGGGAGAGGAAGACTATCGGCTCCTGCTGCGGTGACGACTGGTGCTGGTGCTGGAGTTGGATTAGCTGGTGCTTGCGGTGCTTCTGCATTCCTACGATCTCTTTCTCGTTGCCTCTCTCTTTCACGCTCTTGCCTTTCCGGGGCTTGTACAGTCCAAATGTCCATGAGAAATTTCATGCCGAAGAAGCTGACACTCAGAAAAGAGAGAAAAGCGGTAGCGATCAGAGGTAGGAATGCCGCATCAACGAACATGCTAACCACCATGAATATCATGCATGCTAGGCCATCGCCCAGAGCCATCAGTGCAATGGCGTAGAAGCTCACTCTGCTCCTGGTTGATGGTGTCGAAGTATCCTTCATCTGCCTTATGAGAAGAAAAATCTGTCCACAAACCACACAAGCGAAGGCGAGGACGCAGCGCTTGGCAATACGCATGTACGATTCTTGTTTCCGACCATTGAGATGCAAACCTTGTTGTGGCGCAAAATCTGGAGGTCCTTGAGACTCAAGAACAAATCCACAATCAGGAGAGAAAATCAGGGCCGACATTCTTATCAGTGGGGCTGATGGTATAGATGCACCGGTGGGGAAGCGTAGCTCTTGCTCTAGAGCCCTGAGGTCGATTGAATCGTCATCCACAGGATGCTGCTGAAGGTATACAAGAAATTCACAATGGGGGACCGGAAACATTGCCTCTGAAGGATTATTAGGGGAGGAAGTCCACGGATTGGAAATGCTTGTGAAGTCTGCTTCCTGCTCCTTGATGGTGTCCATCAGAGTCTGGTTGAGGAGTTGCTGAGCAAGGGTAAAAGCACGTTGAGACAGAGCGAAATGTGGCAAAGCAAAGATACCTGCAAATTTTTCCGAAGTTGTTGAAAGCACGATACCTCCTTGCTGGGGGTAATGGACCCCATGAAGTGTCAATTCCCATCCATCACCGCTTGACGTCTCATCTTTGACCGTCATTTGAGCCTTGATAGTTCTAGCGAGCTTCGAGTCCGGTAGTTCCTTCCCACCATCCTGCTCATACAGCTGCACTCGGAGATCTCCGGTCTGCCCCGTGATATTACGATTGTATTTATTCGATGTATAGTACACGCTTGGTGCCACAGCGCTGAGATTCAGCACTGGATGTACCATGTCCTTCTCCACAGCGGAGCGAGCCCATTTTCCGTTCAGGATGCTTGTAACATTTTGGTATATTGGAGGCGTATCACCGAATGGTGTCATCGTCGACAAGGCGTGTAGTACACTGTTTCCTGCAGTAATGTTCCCAGGGTCTGCGTCGATCGAATTGGAAGAGACATTTCTGACATGATTTGAAGACTTGAGCGCATCGAGGATAATCCTAAGTTGTTCTCTTGCCCGGTGCTGGACCTTCGGGAGAAACCCCCAGGCGTAGCCATCGCCCTGGCGCCCGCCAGTGATGTTCAGCCATTTGTTATTCCAGGCGTCAAGCCCCTGGTAGACGGTTGCATTGAGGATGTCTAGCGATAGACGCTCGCCTTGGATCGAGTGGTCAAGCTCGCGCTGTTGCGACAACGATGGTGTATGTGACTCGGGAGAGAGGAATAGAAAGAGTAGTAGGAATATCACCAGCAGCAGTCGAGATGAATCCATCGGATCTCATTACAGTCCATAGCTGCCTCGTGGCATCGCCTGAGTCGCTAGGAACTGTATACCTAGCTTTAAGACATGATGCTGATGATTGATGACTGTCTACAGGACCAACATAACGTATTTCCGAAATTAGGTGAGCCTCTGAGCCTCCGGGGCGCGGCAGGTTTGCCGAGCAGAGCTTGGCAACAACACCTAGAACTATCTCTACAATGAATTTCTAGATCTGGCAAATTGTGGCGTGCTCAATGCAATCATCTGGGATGCTATGGATCAGAGCAACTGCTGTAGCATATATCTCTAGTTCTACAGAGTTCTTCGTGATATGACACCGCTTTCCCTAGGGAGGAAAAGTAATCTACTACAAATAATTGGTCAGAGTACCTAGAGTACCTAGTCACATAGCGTACGGCTCAGACTGAATTGAGTTTCCGACTACTTTACCCTCTTTTCATATGGTGCACGTTAACCGCAATCAGCCTAACAGTGGTATCAAGTGGTATTGCAAGGTGTGAGAAAAGATCCATCGTCTCATTCTGTTTTTCAGTGGTAGAAACGCTGTGTTTCTAACAGTGCAGGAGAGTGAAGAGAGAGGCTGAACGGTAAGGCTGCATTGCCTGTACAGTGAGGCAAGTGGCGCGTAGAAGCTGTACAGCAGAATGTCTCCTCCATTCCCAACCCGTGTACGCCTTACAAATGTTTCTGATGAAGACTTGTTGATGGCAGATCCATTTTCTATTGCGGTTGGTGCCTTGACAGTCGCTGGAATTGCGCGTAGCGTTGGCAAAGCTGTGCGCAAGCTCCACGCCTTCAAGACAGCACAGGGGGACTTCTCGGCTCTGCAGAATGAAGTGTCCGATGTAGAAGCCGTGCTGCAACAAGTAGCCTCAGTGACTTATAGTCCCGTCCTCCCAGGACAAGAAGAGCAATCAGACATCACTTTGAGAGGCCACATCGATCGAGCAAAGGGCCAGCTCCTCGAACTTGAGAAGCTCATCGCTTATGTACTCACAAGCTATGATGACCAAGCGAAAGGAAAGGTCGACAAGTCTGCTTGGCTGAAGCAGCAAAACAAGCTGCGAAGCCTGCGAAAGGGGCTGAGAAATGTTCGGATGAACCTAGCTTTGAGTATAGCAACTGTCACATTGTCAGTCTGAAAGTTTCAACTTCCCATTTGTGTTCACATCCTTGAACTGCTATTGACTTCAATCTGACAAATCCGTCCAGATCGATCGTTTCTCGTGTTGAGCTCTCGCTGGAGCGCATTTCTAGCAACCAAGATCGTACCTCGAGCCTTTTCAATGGGTTCATCAGCCAAATCTCCACGGCCACTGGAGATACACAAGGTCTGGGCACAAACGAAATCAAGAGTGGGTCATGCATCGACTTGCTTAGGAGGCCGAGCCATTCGCCAAACGTCAATAGCGACAATGACAAGATGGCATCACCAGCCACTAGAAGTCAATCGTCGGGTAGAACCCAAGGGAACAATTACCTTGATTATGAGATGCCTCCCGAATCAATCTGCTTGATGTTGCGGAGTAGAAGATACAGAATTTCATGCACCCGTTCATGTCTTTGTGTGTGCCACCAAAAAAAGTTTTTCAGACTCTCGTACCCCTTTGCTAATGTCCTTGGAAATCTTTTCGGAGGGTACTCTGGTCTGCCGTTGATCACCCCAGCTTGCAATGCCAGCAGATGCTTGAGAGGATCTGCTGCCATTGATATCAACTACTACTTTCCCATCAGCTATTTTGAGAGAATCTTGAGGGCCAGCGTTGCGATAAGCTCCAATGGAATTTCCCAAAGCATTTCGATGACGCGAGTCCGCGATTGGTACTGCCCACTGTGGCAGTACACTCGCGACAGTGAGAAAGTTGGAATACAAGCTCTATTCGATACGGGTCGCGCATCTCCCTACGACGTCAACGTATTTGGGCAATCCGCACTTCATGTGAATGTCATCCGCTCTGCGCGCAGATTTTCAACGACGAACATTGCAGGTGAAAGTGTCTCGGGAACTCTGAAGCTTGACCTCTGTCAATTTCTTATACAGCAAGGTGCTGACCCGTATCTACAAGACAAGAATGGAAGGTAAATCAATGATCATTTCTCAGAACCAAAAATTATGCTGATAAACTTCAAGAAGGCCAATTGACCACGCGTGGGAGAATATCTTGTCTCATCGGCTCTTGCCCAAAGATGAAGCACGACTAATCGTGATGTTCCAAGATCCTGACTACATTGACAACCGGCAGTTCACAAGTATTCATAAAATCGTTGTTGGCCTCTTGGACAGACCCCTGGCACTTGAGATCAAAGACCGTATCGTTGATATCGATGCGGTCGACGCCCATGGTAAGACCGCTGTGGCTTGGGTAGCTGCTCGCAAGGAACGAGCTACGCTTCAGACACTGCTAGAAGCGGGTGCAAATCCCGACATTATTGACAATGAGCGCTACACAGCCATCTTCCATGCCGCGGAAGCTCCTGATCCGGGATGCGTGAGCTTGCTGCTCGAACATCGAAGTAATCCAAATCACATGGATGCACTCGGTGCTACAGCTTTTCATAGAGCCTGTGAAGCCGATAACGATCCGTGTCTGCTAGAGCCTTTCATCACAGGCGGTATCAATATCAATTTGCACCAGGGGCGAAGTGGAGATACAGGCGTTGCTGGCGCTTCTCGGGAGGGAAGGCTGAGTAACGTCTGCTATCTCCTCGACAAAAAAGCCAACCCCAATGTCGTGAACGCTGCTGGGGAGACCGCAATTTTTATGGCCATCCATCACAACAGGCCCAAGATCCTCGAAAGACTATTGCACACTGGGGCTAGTCCCAACATATGCAATAGAAAGGGTCAATCCATACTTCATTCCGCTGCACGATTAGGAAAACCGGACGTCCTAATGATCCTGCAAGATATAGACTACGGAGACATAGATCCAGAGCTTGAGGACGACAACAAAATGAAAGCGGTTGACTACTTTGCAGAGAGGCAGAAGATTGTTAATGTCGACCCGGAAGTGCAACGAGCGTTTCGTGAACTGATGAAGATCGCCAATGCGAAGTATCGATCGGAATGACAAATCAAGTGCCAGAGCCTTCTCTCTCTTTCCTTTCCCTGGCTGAGAGAGGCACTAATGTATCTCAGCTCTCAATTCGTGATAGTAATCAGAGGTGGGCCTGTTACTCAGACGCTATGCTTTTAGCACATACAATTATAAAGAAGGAATTCTGGTGTTCAGTCCCTATGAGCAACAGGATTAACGACCCGATTACAGCGCTGGGGAATTTACATCATCAACATTATCATAAATCTTGATCAAGGCTCATCATTAGGCTCGTACATTACGATTTCTCGTACCAAAGATCGGTTTGCAGATCTGTTTGGACGAATGGAAAGGTCCCAATGCCAAGGGCCCTCGAGTCAAATCTTCCATGAAGGTCAGCGTATTGACTCAAAAACAGTTGTCTGATTGTCCTCTATCTTGAAGATTTGTCCCGTCTTCGAACGGAATGGCAAACTTGCCAAACTGTATTTCTGTGGTTCACAGTTTTATTTCCTTCCGAGTCTGTGAGGCTCTGCTGTGTTTTCTAAATGTGGCTGGAATGTCACTCTTACGAAGCGGGGTCTGATAAGCTCGTAGATGAGGCTGATAGACATTCCATATCATCCCCGAGGATTTAAGTACGCTTAATTTTAATAGGTTCGAGTCCTCAAGGGGCCTTTGGTCAAAACCTCCACTGCCGTACACTTCACTAATACTGTCAAATCGACTTATCCATGTTAGCAAAAGTCTTCCGAGAGAGGAGCAAGCCCTTAACGTTATTAGAATTGGGAAAGTGCGGCTCGTCTCTCATCTTTACGGTGACGGAACAATCGGTAAACCATGATCCAGATATAGCAGACATCGGCATTCCTTAAAGATCAAGCTCTTATCGGGAGCAAGTCGCCCTGATATAGACAACAGGTCTTGACATCCTTCTTAGCTATTGCGACAATTGCTTTCAACGCCATTATCGTTGGGTATCTTATTGATTTTGTGCTGGAGGAGAATCTGACTGAGCTTGATCGCACTTGTCTTGCAAAGATTTGGACTGCGAGATGGACCGTTGCCCGAGAGGTAAGAAAGTACGCAGAGACTAGTTAAACCGGGATGTATGGCGCAAATCGGTGTCAGGCATGGCATAGGCTTTGTCTCGAAGGCTCGAGGAAAGGCGAAACCTAATATCATGAGTAGCGGCCCTGATTTTGTCCGACTTCATTCTTTGTAGTACTTGAGCATTGAGGAAAAGGCTTTCTAGTCAGACTGATTTTGGCAAAATATGCAAAACTCGTACACTTGTTCTTGACTGTTTGGCGTCCCTTGGTAGGGCATGGAAAGCATGGTAGCGTTTGTCTTGATAAGCTGTCCACGGCTCAGTGTGTGGTACACTGTTATAGATAATTAAGTAACCCCATTGTACCATTTTCGTACCTTCACAGTAGCTTTGCAGCACTAATATCATTTGAATCCCCAAGCTTCTGTATCTCCCGATGCTCTTTGTGAATCTCCTTAAAACTCGACCAGCTTAGGATCTATTGATTAATCTCTAGAACCTACTATTGGATAGCCACAGTAGTTTTGACTAAGGCTGATCCGGATTCTGTCTCTTCATGACGTTGCTTTGACAATCTCAAGTTGGCCGCACAGTGGTGGATGTTGGTAGCGCTGTTTGGCTTCATGAAGAAGGATCCGTTGCCGTATGCGTAATTGAATAATTGAACCTGAATCGTGTCGATATTGAGGCCCAAATTAGAAGGGTAAGGGTCGAAAAATGTGTTGTGAAAGAAGTATAACGCTGCGTACGGCAGACCATCCGGCGGTGATTTCCAAGGGTGTTGGTTGCGGAATTTACATATATATATTATAATTGAACCCTAATATTAATCGGTAATGGCTCTCATAGCGCAGTGGTAGACAGTCCACCTTTCGTAATTGACCAAGATAACAACCTTGCTGCATCAATCTCCGGATTGAACTGGGGTTAGCGTCTTGCTGCATCAATGGTGATTGGTCGCATCAGCCACTAGCTAATATTGAGCAACATCCCGGGGTTCCGGGTTCGATTCTGGGTTGAGACTTTCGAGTTTCGACCTGGGGATGAGTAGGGCTGATGAAAATCTTCAGTTCCGAACATCTTTTGCCTTTTGCTCATTGATATTTCATTCAGTGTTGGCTTTGAAGACGCCGAATTGGATTTGGTCAGACAGATCGTCAGCGAATCTGGTGCTTCAAGTCATTTTCTGCTTGTATTGCAATCTTTGTGCTATTCATCTATACCTATGTAGCAGAGAAATAATGATTCTTCGAAAAATCAACACCAGCCCAAACAGGATTAGCGCATATATCATGAGCTGCGCCAGTATCCAGGTATTCTCCCTTGCTATACTGTTCTTCCTTTGACTCCCGTCATTTTCGATAGGCGGCCTATCATCAGAGATACTCGTTTCGTTAGGTTGACCCTGTAATTGACCCTGTGAATGCCGAGGCAATGGTCTTTGAATCCACCCCTTCTTCCCAGCCTCGACAATGCCATCATGCCACGCTGCAGCAATCAACGCATAGCCCTCGTCAGTCGGATGGATGCCATCACTTCTGCGGATGTAGCTAGCGGTTACTCTTCCCATATCGATAAGGGCGACCTTCTTTCCTCTCTGCGTGAAGTCCCAGACAATACCCATCATCACAGTGTTGAAGCCTATGGTCTTGCTGCTAATTTGCGGATTCAGCAAGGGTAAGAGTGTGCCAATTAGTACTGCTGCATCAGGACACGCGGTGACAATTTCTCCAATCACCGTTCCCATTCTCTGTGGCGCATTCTCAATGTCACTCTCGAAAATGATATCATTTGCGCCCGCCATCAGTAGGATAACATTAGGCCGTTCAGGATAGTTTGGTTTTCCTTTCACACCAACAGGAAGTATTTGAAAGCCACCATGGCCTTCATTTTCATTGTTAGGCATTGCACCGGACTTCACGCTGCCGATGTACTCGACATTGTTGCCACCGTTTTTTATAAGAGTAGCCAAGGCTAGACGGTAGCCATTTTCATCGCTGCTGCCTTCACCCCAGGTGATCGAATCGCCTAATGGGAGGATCCTCAGATCTACCCCACTGGCGATAGCTTGCCTACGATGAAAGTGCTTGATAGGCACAGATGCTATTTTCCGTAAGTCAACGATCGTATGGAGATGGATGGTGACGCACTGTAGGCCGTGGTCATGAATACTGAAAATAGGACGAGAAAGTTGTGTAAGCTTCTGAACTTCGCCATTAAAGGCATGACGCAGAACATCCCAAAGCGTCCTTCGACTTTCTGACAGAGAATATCAGCATATGGGGTAAGCCTTAATACACCACATAGGAACTTATACCAATTTTGAGAGACGAGGGTTTCTGTAATCATTGATATCATTGGCCCAACGGGAGCGTCATTCGTCTTACAGTGTCGTTGTGAATATTTGTGCTAACGAAGATCAGGGGGCGATCACAACAACAACTCAGCAAGTTCACCAGAATGCCTCGCATTGAACGCGAGTTCCACTTAATTGCGCTCCAGAGGCATCAGTCTACCCTTGGATTACTCGAGGGGTTTAAGACATTCAAGTTGGCATCCCCGACGACTTTTGACTTTGGAACTTTTGTAACCGGCCCTTAGGCTGTCGCGTGCAGGCGCCTAGAATTGTGGGGCCGAGTCGGGTTTCCGCCTCCGCCGCCGCCCCCGTAGCTTAGATACAGGGATTTGTTTATTACCGCCTAGCGGACTTCGCAAGACCAGTACGAACACTTTCAGATTCATTCCGCGACCGTATGATACGCCCTATACGCCCTCATTTGACTGACTGCGCTCCGAGCCCTCTCTCAGCATGTTGAGACTGGAAGTCACTTCGATCTCGCAATTTACTCAGGAGCGGCCACATCGCTGTGCGAACGACACGCCAGATTTGGTCGTGCCACTGCGCTCCCACTCGGTTTCAGCCTAAATCCTTCGATCATCTCGGGCATCCTACAAAGCATGCGACCATGGCGCTAACGTTGCATGCACGCTATACCGCATACGATGTATCGCAGATACCAATGAAATGGCTGTGAGCCAAACACCTTCCCGATAAGCTTGCCAATCTTGAGAGGATGCAATACTAGTAGACCGGCCCAATTCCTGGCATCCTACTTGTAATCTAAAGCGAGACGGCCCCTTCAATTCTGAAACCCATGCCTAGTCCAGGCGCCTGATCCATGGCTCTCATTGGAGCCTACAACGCAACCGAGCGGGGAACGTTTAGTTTTTAGCAGGTCCGACGTTCATTAGCGTTCCTGACACTGGAAAGCACCGTAAGTAATATGCACTCGTCAAGGTAGAATGCGCGCGAATCGAAGGAGCCAATTGTGCCGCGATACCTAGAAAGGCTACGCTATCTACGATCTAAATCCTTTGAAAGAGATGGGGGTTTGATGGCAGGTGTCAATTTTCTTCCTACACTCTTGCCGTCTTGTTTGTCTCCGGCTTCTTGGAACCGTCCGCCCAATATTCCACAACGTCTTTGGAATTGGAATGGGTGACATCCAGTTGGACGATCTACAACAAGAACGCTATACACCAGGTTCGTGTCTCAGGAAATATCATCAAGAATCTCAATACTGAACCACCTCGATATACGCAGTTGGCGAAACTCAAGGGTTAATTGGGCATGCTGGAGTCTTTGAAGGCAAGCAAGCTGTCATTGAAAACGGGCTTGAGCCTGTGCGCGAAGACAAGGAGGTGCACAATCTTAAGAACAGGGGAAAGCCTCCTTATAGCATACCTTCTCATCCTCCTGTGATTCCACCTGAGTCGAAAAGTCCGCCAGATCGGAAAAAGTGGGGCATTATCATAGGAATCGTGATTGTCATCATTGTCATAGTGGTATGCGTTCCTGTTGGTGTTGTCGTCCCAAAAAGCAATAAGTAAATCACCAAGCACGCTGCATAGCTCCGATCACTGACATCCGTGAGCAGTCGTCATAAGCCCAATGCAGTGGGTGTGAGCAACTCGGATTCCAGTGGCTCAATGACTTCTGACCTACCAATGAACACTCCGATAGCTCCATCGTCTGTGAATCCGAAGGCCTCAGGCAGCGTGTTGCAAGGCACACGATTAGCTACAATGGATCCCCGTACGGGCGGTGATATCTACTTGTTCTATCAATGGGAGGATAACGGTCTTCGCTACATATCTCAAAGCCCTCGACGTGTCTGGCAGGGGAGTACCGATCTCCATGTCACAGATGCTAGGGCAGGGACTCCCCTTACATCCGTCAGTACAGGCTACAATGAATCTACGGCTGTAAGTATCTTTCGATTAAGTCAATATTTAGCTAAGCAGCTCTAGTGGTGGCTGTTTTATGTTGATAACTCCGATGTCATTCAAAACATCTATACTGAATTCAAATCAACAACCTGGCGTAAAGGGAATGTCAGCATCAGCGAGTACAAAGTACCCAACGATACAAACATTGCTTTTACTGTAAGTGGCGGAAGGAAGTATAATCAAACCCTGAACGCCCTCGATGGAGGCATGAGTCTCTACGCCACTGGTACTGACGGTACGATTCACGAATACATTTTTGACGACCGCACAAACAGCTGGACTGAAGGATCCACGTTCCCATATACGGATGGCTTCAGCGGCGCGTCTACTTGGTCAGAAGGTCCCTCTTCGTTCTTGTTCACCGTTAGCAGTAGTCAATCACTCGAATTCTGGTTCCGGGATTATAGTGCCGCTTCAAGCGACGATGGCAACCGCTGGCAGCTCGGGCCGTCAAGTCATGCAGATCTTATGCAAAATGGGAGTGTATGTGGACAAACGGGCGTTGCGTTCCAAAGCTCCAGCGGATTCATACAAGGAAGTAATTTCACCGACTTTACGGATCCAGGAGAGACGCGGTGGGACACATCATACAATATCAGTGATCAGGCTGCAATCAATGGATCAGCCGTCAGCGTTTGGTTCTTCTATTCATATGCACATGCCAACCCAAACATAATGTTCCAGGCTTTTTACCAAAAAGATGGAAGCGAGATCGAAGAAGCGATAAGGACGTGGGGACCGGATAATAAGACAGTCCCTGGAACTTGGACCTATAATTCTGTGCCTGTATAGCGCCAATAACATCTAATTCAAACCCAATTAGGACTACGTCAAATGACAGCCACTCAATGGTGTGACAGACTGCGTGTTCTGTTTAAAACAGTGATGAAGTGTCTCTGACGAGTCACGGAAGTAGGGGCTACCTTCTAACGCAGATCTCCTACCCCTTAGTGAAGAGAAACAGGAGTTTTTGCCATTAGAATCCCTGCTTCGGGGATTCTTTCAGAAGTCGTGCCAAGTAAGACTAATGGCTGTAGCGAAGTACAATGCAGGCTAGAGATGATTGAGTTCCTTTCCCGCCTCAACAATCGATTCTGCAACTCAGACAACCATCAGGTGAGAACAGTCAAATGCTCGGGCAAGAGAGATGAAACACGCGCAGCATTTGCTCTGCCCCTGTTCATCTCGAAATCCAGAGCGAGTCACCATCGCTCATTCACTAAGCCACCTGAGAAGCCACCGCAGCGCCTCTGCCTTTCAACGCAGCTTCTCTACCTTCCATGGCCGATTTAATCCCCACAGTCTCGTGACCTGAATTATCACCTCTCACACTCGTCATCTTCCCTCTAGCAATATACAGCTTCCAGGAGTCCTTGAAGACAGGCCCCGGAGGCATTACTGTCAATGCCAAAGATGCGAGACTTGCCATAGCACCTTCAAGCAGCATGAAAGTGATCTGCTAACTCGCGAGCTTTCCGTCGAAAACTTGACTTAATTCTGCGACACCGAAGCAAGATCGTATGTAGATGGTAACGACAGCTATGAACATTGCTGAGCGCACACGATGACTTAGCCATACCGCACACCACACTAATAAAGTAGAACAACGGTTTCTATGCATCTATCCTACCGAGAATAAAGGCATGGAATCGAGTAGGCGAGCAGTGGAAATTCTTCGGACCATCGCAACTCAACGCGCCAGCTTTATTGAATTGCCACGCAAAATCACGGCGCAGCAAGATGTAGATGGGCATTGAGCTCGTCCGCACCTTCACAATCATTAAGAGTCAGGCGGTCTACTGGCTAAGTCTGGACTCCTGGTTGTTGAAATACGAGGAGAAGTTGAGGTCTCATAGGTGTGGAATTGATTGATTGAGTTGGTTACATGGAGAAGAAAGAGAAGTGTCAGGGGGATGCCAAGACGCTAAACCGCATTAGGCAATCCACCCATAAAACCTGGAATAGTTGGTAGCATAAGGCTGAATTCCAACACTGGTCAACGCCAATGCTCCCACCTCCTCCTATGATGGTCCGTGGTCATCGTAATCCTTGGCACTTCTCCTCTCTCTCCGAAGCCGCCTCGTCCTTGAACTACCAACACAACCTCATGCACGATCTTCGGCGCAAATACATCTCACGCCGCTCTCTCTATCCATATAGTCCTATTCCATTTGACATGGAGCAGAAGTGGCTGGCACTAGTGGCGCAGCTGCCGCGCTGGCCGCCTACGATGGGTGAGCTATGGAATAGGACGGCTTCGCGTGGGGAGATTGACTATGCGTTTCACCAGCGTTTCTGCGTGTTGAGAATGAATTTCGAGATGACGCTCGGGGGCTTGGGATAGTGCTGTGATGGTGGGAATTGCGGTATAGAGACTGGCTCGCTGACAATCCCAACCGGGATGCTTTCAGTGGAGATGTTACTGCGGAAGGGGTAACTGGCTGTAATAAGGACGTGGAAATGGACTTAAATAGTATACGCGGCGAATGAACACCCTTCCTCAGCTGTAATGGGTTTCGGCGCTAAAAGGTTGCATTATTACTCTTTAAATGGATCTAGAGGAAATCTGTACTTGTGATTAACGAAATGGAATTTCTAGGTTCGAAAGTCTTGAGGCAAGTAGTGCAGCTCGACTTGGCCATGATGCGTGCCCACGCCTCCAAGGAGCGTGCTCAGACGTAACGGAGGATATTGCTAGACTCTATAGATCTGGATTCAGAGATAGTTATAAACGCAATCCTAGCTGTTATATCGCTATTATGGCTGTGATCTGTAGGCGCTATAGTTAACTCAGACCATGAACATCTAGGTAGGTCAAAAGGAGCCGAAATGAAACTTAGAAACCAATGACTGCATTTCCGTCCATTATGTTAGGCGGACAAGCTGAGCCCAACTAGGGATACGACATGAATCCTGCCGCTATCTTGCATAGCTCAAGCTAATCCCTGCGTCATTATATAGCCTACTTTACATACCTCGACTCCCCTCCTAGATTTACTTATGACCTCTTCAATTCAAAAAATGTCCTACACTCCTCGTATTCTAGAGCTCTCGAGCCTGATTTCTACCATAACGCAGCAGCTCCATGATTCTCTTAATGCCCAAAACCTACCACTTCCCTCTTTTGAGGAAGACGTGACGCTCACACTGCCCCCCGATCCCGATGGTTTGCGTGATACACTACTAGATGCAACATCGGAGCTGCATGATCTGTTATACGGCTTTCGGAATTTACTAAGTAGCTATGGCAGTGTATGCGCTTTCACGGTGTTCCTGAAATCTAAAGTCATACCGTTTCTCCTAGACCCCCCACCTCTCGCCACCGTACCTATTCTGCCTAACCCCACTCCTCACCCCAAAAGTAAAACTTAGCTGACAGCCCATTTCTTCTCGCCCCAATACAGCACAACAATCTGGTCTCCCTTCACAGCATCCAACGTTACGGCATCGCTCGACATCTTCCTAGCGACCATCCTGTATCTTACACACAGCTCGCTCACTCAACTGGCCTTGAGCCCGAGCTTTTGAAACGATTGGTCAGACATGCCATCATGCACCACGTATTCCGAGAGCCAACGAAGGGCTTTGTAGAACATACTGCGACATCGAGACTGTTAGTCGGATCGAATGCAGACAGTTGGATGAACGTTGGGTGCGAAGAGATGTGGCCAGCAGCTCTGAAAGTGAGTACTCTCGCTTAACGGTGGGGTTCCAGTATGATGAGACACTGCTGATTTCGCTCAGACCGTGGAGGCAATGGCGAAATGGCCGGGGAGCCAAGAGCCTAACGAGACGGTATGATGTTTTATATCTTGGTTATTTCTCTTCCATTACACCTGTGACCAATATTCCATTTACTTAAACCCAGTAGGGATTCGCTCTCGCCAACCAGTCCACGGACTCCATGTACCAAATCCTCGAGTCTGACCCACTGCGCGCCAAGCGTTTCGGCGAAGCCATGTCCCTCTTTGCTTCCAACAAAGGCATGGAGCCTCATCACATACTGGACAACTATGAATGGGAGAAAGTCGTTAGCGCCGGCCTAGTCGTCGATCTTGGAGGCAACAGGGGCCAGATCGCCATTCCGCTCGCGCAGCGCTTCTCAGCGCTAAATGTCCTCGTGCAAGATCTGGACAACGTGGTAGATGGAGCGGAAGATTTGGTTCTAGAGGAGGTTAAAGGTAGAGTTAGATTTATGGCGCATGACTTCTTTACGGAGCAAAAACTGCGAGCGCAAGTCTATTACATCAGGTGGTGTTTGCATAATTGGTCGGACAAGTACGCGATCAAGATTCTGCGGTGCTTAATCCCAGCTTTGAAGGATGGGGCGAGGGTGGTCGTCCACGATTCTTGTATTCCGGAGCCCGAGGATATGCCTAGATGGAAAGAGAGGAGATTGAGGTGAGAATTGATTATTTGGACTATGGGGTAAGAAATTAGTTGACATTTTTGGACCACTGTAGAGCGATGGACATGAATATGCTCTCCATACTTAATGCACGCGAGCGTGATGCCGATGAGTGGGAATCGCTGTTTGCTGAAGCGGGCCCTCGCTTTGAGTTCCAAGGTGTTAAGCGGCCGGATGGTTCGAATCTGGCAATCATGGAGGCGATTTGGAATGGAGGTGCATGCGTCCCGGGGGTTTCGTAGATAAGTTCTGTGTCTCTCGCACTGCCAGCCTTAAACACGACGCTTTCAAGGCCGGTTGGAGCAGTCAATACTGAGACCAGCCATTAATCGGGGTCACGCACCTTATTGCTAGCTTTGACAGTAGGGCTTTTAATCAATGGTCATGCTGCAGTAAATCGCCCGAATGCCGTCCGTCATTTATTGGTAGCTAGCCGATGAAGATACAGCCAGAAGCAGGAGATTTCACATCGTAGTGGAAACTTTTTGAACCAAGGAAAGAAGACGACAAGGGAATAAGATCTAAATAAGAAGACAGGAACGAAAGAGTGCTTGAGGTCCACATTAGCTGTCCTTTTCCATCGAGGCCGTAGTTCCAATAGACACGTAAGCGTTATAGACCTTAACAAAAGAAATGTAGAAGCGGAATCGGAAATTATTCGAAAGACCCGAAAGAGAGAGGCAGCGAGGACAGCGTTGGAACCTGACGATGCTTCTCATCAGTCTGACGGATGGATGTGGATGAGATTGCACTCAGCCCTATAGGGCTACTAGCGTGATTGCGGAGTACATAGTTGCTTCTCCTATTTCCATAGACCATCAACAGTCAACCTCATGATGTTCCTATTAACCATCCATTGAACCTATTCCAAAGGGTTATAAGCCCGGGCTACGACGCCCCTATAGTTTAATCATCAGGATTTAAACTCCGTTGTCGCTATCATTGCGAGTCAAATTAACGCTATTCAGGAAAAGAAAATTTTTCTTTATACATCGGAAAAACCGATATATCGATAAATCTATCGATACACCTCCACCATATATTAATTATGGTTGCCCATTATAACGAAGAGTTATAGGGACTTTCTAAAGCTTAAGGGAGTATCGAATTACGACTCCTAGACCGTTAATATAAGAAACACCCTTATTATCGACGAGTTATAGAAATACGTTACTAGAACGAAGAGAGCACTAATAAAACCTCTACGACTAAATAATACTATAGCTCTACACATATAGGAGTAATACGAATAGGATGCAGAGGCCTAGATGAAAGAGCAGGAGACTTTTAAGGATAAACATTTACTTACGTGTACCTATATTAGCCTAGCAGTTAAACTAGAAGTTAAAATCCACCTTAGTAGAATCATTAACTCGTGTCAGGCTATAAAGGTCCTTAAGAACCTCTATTCCTCGAAGGATAGAGCTTCTATAGATACCTTCTACGTAAATATTACGAGATTAACTTAGGATTAGTTTAAGTCTATATATAAGTACTCCTAATATATTAAAACCAACTATAAGAAACTCCTTAATATAGGGAAGGCCGTACCCGATTAGGAAGTCGCTAGTGCTTTCCGATTTAGCCTTAATCTAGAGTTCTAATTACTAGTCTTTAACCTCTAGTATACAGCTAAATAAAGTAATAAAGAACTTACTCTCGACGATATATTATTTAACCTTTAAGAGCACGAGAGACGTCTTAAAGACTAAGAGACAACTAAAGCTCTCGCTACTAAGAAGCTTAATCTAGATAGCAATAATAATAATAACCGTAGCCGTTAGAGCAAACGAGGTTATAGTAGCCGGAGCCGCAATGGGAGAAACAAATCTGACCTCCATTGCGATGGTTGCGATATACCTAGTTATGAGAAGAAGGATTACTTTATCCTCTATAAGGATAAACGTCCTAACTAGTGGATCTACCTAGCTGATAAAGAGCACCTACTCCCTAAGAAGAAGAAGGTAAATAAAGCCGATATAACTAATAGGAGTAAAGAGTCGAAAGCTAAGAAGGTCGTCTATATATTTAAGATTAAGAAGATATAGATATTATCGTCTACGCGAAGTTAAATCGTAAAGAAAACCTTTAAGAAGAAGGACGATAATTAGTAGATGGACTCTATAGTAGATATCTATATTACTTATAATAGGTCTCTCTTTAAGACCTATCGATCGTTAACTAATAAGAGCGTCGGAGTAGCTAATAACACTCTAGTAAAGGTTTATAGTATTAGTACTATCGAACTCGATATTCTTATTAACGGAGAGACCTAAACTATTGGTCTCGAAAATACCTAGTACGTACCGGACCTAGCATATAACCTCCTATCCCTTAGTATACTAGACTAGAAGGGGTATCCCTTTCGCTCTAATAGGCGAGGGAAACTTATTATTAACTACTAGAGTAGTAAGGTCGCGATGATAGGAACTCGTCGTAATACGGGCTATACACTAGATATATCTAGTTAGGCTACTAACTAATTAGATAACTCGGATTCCGATTATCTAGTAAATAGACTATTAATACTAAAAGCTCCTACTATAGGTAAGTAGGCCTTATGGTCCCTATAGTATCGCCGTCTCGGTTACCTTAATATATAGGACGTTAAGAAGTTAGCCTTAATAACCGATGGAATCGACCCATAGAAGGCCACCTCTCTAGAAAGTCTAGAACTACCTCGTGAGCTATGTAAGTCCTATATTATAGGTAAATAAACTCGTTAACTAACCCGATTAGCTAGGCGAGTAAACCTATATAAAAGAGCTATTAATATAGGCGAGTTAATCTATTCGGATATCGCTAGTAGTGGAAAAATTACCCTAACTAATAGGAAGAAGCGATATATTTACCTTCTCCTTAATAACGCTATAGATTTCGGTAAAATCAGCCTCCTCCGTAAGAAGTCGGAGGCCTATATAAAAACACGCTCCTTCTTTATATATATAAAGAATTGCGGCACACCGGTAGAACGCTTCCGGGGTAATAACGTAGGTGAAAATGGGAGCGACTAGATATTAAAGCTATACGAAGAGTTCGGGGTTTAATAGGAGCCTATAGCTCTATATAATCCGAACTAGAATAGGATAGCTAAGAGGTGCTTTCGGACCCTATTCGAACGAACGAGATCTATACTCTTTAACGCTTAAATACCTCTATCTATATAGGGGGAGGCTATTATAACGGTAATATGTCTAAGGAACCTTAGTCCTACTAAGAACCTTAGAGCTATAGTACTATACGAGATATAGACCGGGAAAAAGGCCTATATAGGCTATCTACGAGTCTTCGGATATATCGCCTACTATTATAACGAAGACCCTTACCTTAAGAAGCTCGATTATAAGAGTAATAAATATAGACTCGTTAGTTACGAGGGCTATAATAAATTTAGGCTATAGAATAGCCGAAGAATTATTACCTTAGTAAACGTTTAGTTTAACGAATTAGTTAAAATAACTAATTTAGGCGAGGAGAAGAATTTATTAACGGAATAACGTTTCTCCGAAGATAAGTATCTTTCTTAAATTAATAATTTTAACTATTTAGAAGAAAAAAACTTTCCGGAATAACGTTTTTCCGGCCTAATTATATTAAATCCTAATACTAATAAAAACGTAGAGTTATCATCCTTAGGCTATAAGTCTAAGTCATCCACTACTAGTACCGATACCGAATCTACTAGGGATAAGTCTAATAAGGCTTCTAAACCTCCCCGTCGCTCTACTAGGGGAAACCTCTAGGACTACGCTATCCTTAACGACCCCTAGAAGACTACTAGATCGACCTATTATATCGAAAAATAACCTACTAAAATTAGATATAGATTTGCTATGCGTGTAGTTAAGGCTAATATTTAGCCTATACCTAACGCACCTACCAACGTCGATGAGGCTCTTAATAGGCCTAATAGGAGCGAGTGGAGGAAGGCCTTCGAGGAAGAACTCAACTCCTACGAAGTCTAGAAAACCTAGGACCTAGTTAAACTACCACGTAGTAGGAAAGCACTTCTAGGTCGGTAGGTTATAGTTATTAAACTTAACGTAAACGGCCTCATCGCTAGATTTAAGGCGAGGTGGGTCGTTAAGGGCTTCCGTTAGATAGAAGGAGTTTATTTACGATAAAACCTTCTCCTTAGTCGTTAAATCGATGACCTAGCGAATCCTCCTCGTATTAGGAGCTAAATATAACCTCTATATAGAGCACGTAGATATCGTTACCGCGTTCCTAGAGTTATTACTTCGAGAAGAAGTCTATATTAAATAGCCTTACGGCTTCGTAAAGAACCCTAATTTAGTATATTAATTACTAAAGGCCCTATATAGCCTTAAGCAAATACCTCGTAAGTAGTACCTTACCCTACGAGAGTTCTTTAAGTCTCTAGGTTTTACTCGTATCTAGAAGGACCATTCGGTCTTCGTCTATAAGAACGGTACCATTATCGGTATCTACGTAGATAACCTCTTTATCCTTACTCCGGTATAGGAACTCATCGATCTATTAAAGAAGGAATTAGCTAAACGCTTCCGTATTAAAGACCTAGGAGAAATCTCTTTCTACCTAGGGATGCAGATTATACGTAATCGAAAGAATCGATCGATATACGTTAACTAATTAGCGTATATTACTAAATTACTAAGCGAGTTAGGTATAGAGAACTATAAACCCTATAGTACTCCGATGGAATAGGGATCGTATCTATAGTAAGTAGACGACGGTTACGTAGCTAACCCTAAAGATTAGAAGGGATATCGTAAGCTAATTAGTTACTTATAATAGTTATTAATAATAACTCGATTAGATATCTCCTACGCAGTTAGTAAATGCGCTCGCTACTATAACAACCCTATATCCACTTATAACGCAGTAGCTAAGCGTATTATACGCTATCTCTCTAGTACGCGAGACATAGGCCTCTTCTATTACTATCGAGACGATGAGGATAGAGGCCTATTAGGCTATACTAACTCCTTATAGCGAGATTATTATAACACTAGGCGCTCTACCTCCGCATACGTCTTTCTCCTCTAGAATAGACTAATTAGCTAGTCTTCTAAACGATAAACCACCGTCGCCTCCTCTATAGCTAAGGCTAAGTACGTCGGTGAAGCACTAGCTACTTAAGAATCTAAGTTCCTTACTCCTCTTCTTAAGGAGCTAGGATATAAAGGCGATAACGTAGATTGCGTTACCCTTAAAGCTAATAATTAGGCCGCTATTAAAATGGCTTTAAATCCTATTAATTACCTACGTACTAAGTATATCGACTTATACTACTACGTGGTTAGAGAGATAGTAGCTGAAACAGGCTAATTAAGAGTCGACTACGTTAAAATAGACGATATGTTAGCTAATAGACTAACGAAGGCTCTAGGCCCTTATAAATATAAAGAAAACGTTAAGAGACTCGGCCTTAGGACTCTATGAGATGGAGCTACGAGGCATATAATTGGTCAATAGATATCAGACTGCTAATCAGCAAATGGGAGCGTTAGAACCTGACGATGCTTCTCATCAGTCTGACGGATGGATGTGGATGAGATTGCACTCAGCCCTATAGGGCTACTAGCGTGATTGCGGAGTACATATTTGCTTCTCCTATTTCCATAGACCATCAACAGTCAACCTCATGATGTTCCTATTGACCATCCATTGAACCTATTCCAAAGGACAGTGGTAGAAAGATTCCCCTATTGTGGTGGCCTCTCCTGCAGGGCTCGGGAAATGTATTGTCAAATCTGGTGTTCAGATATAATAGCAACTCATGAGTAGAAGTAATCACCCCCCGAGGGTTGGTGAAATAAGTCGTGGCCGATGTTCCAACTACTAAGTTTTTGATTGCGCAGTGTCTCTTCGACCACAACAGCTTTTAAAAAATCTGTTAAAATTTAGGCATTATCTTAAGCTTCTTGGCCATGGTTCATAAAATTTTGAAGCACTATTAAGACGATTTGAATGATCTTTAATACTGGTGAAAGTTGGGAGTCCTTTCGCGCTATCGGCCACGACTTATTTCACCAACCCTCGCCCCAAATGAACACACCCGCCAAATGAACAGCCTCTGTAGGGCTGAATCCATGAACCGAACATCAATATTAAAAAGTCATTTTCAGTCTAAATGTTGTATGTAAAATTTCTGCAGATTTTGATTCTAAGTATATTTTATATGAGACGCTTTTAGCCATCTTGCGTTGATGTTGAGATATAGGGGAAGTGTTCATTTGGAGGGTGTGTTCATTTGGGGGGTGATTTCTTCTAGAGAACCTCGCGATTGTCAAAATTGAATCAGCAACATCCCCATGTAACACGCCATGTTGAGACCCACACCAGGCAGGGTCTCTGCCCGAGCGAGAAACTGCTTCAACCTTCCCACCTCTTCAATATATCACCAAGTCAACACCGTTCACAAGAAACAGAGCCATGGCCAACGCCACGAGAGAAGCCATCTTTCGCTTCCACATCTACAACAATGAAGAGATCACTCGCCTTGAGCACAAGCATCCGGTGCCGGTCTTTCCCTGCGAACCCAAAGCAAGCCAGCAAGCTAGCCAGCAATTCTACCAAGCATGCCTCGATGTCCTCACCATCGTCACCGCCCAGCATCATGACGAATGCATGAGCAAGATCACAGCACCCTGCACTGAGTGCGGCAAACCCGCCAAGGACGCCCTCAAATCGCCAATGTCCTACCTCCACCTCGTCGACCTATGGTTATCATCATGATCACGCCAGTCTGTGGAAGCAAGAGCTGCGAGATCCAGGCTAGGAAGGAGTTGGGGGAATTGCAGAAGAAGGTTATGCAGACTGGCAAGGAGGAGGTAGACAAAGTCTTTCTCAAAATGGACTGTGATGTGTGCAAGAAGCCGGATGCAAAACGTTGCGCTGGCTGTGGACAGGTCGCGTACTGTGGCAAGGATTGCCAGAAGGAGGCGTGGACGACACACAAGTCTGCTTGCAAAAGGAGGAAGCTGAAGACGCCTCTTCCGAATGCCAAACTTCCCTACGAGACCATCTGAACAAGTCGTTGTTTAAGCGGGCTTATAAGGCCTCTCAGTAAGCCATTTCACGACTGCCACACAGGACATGACCCTCTTCTGTATGTCGAGTTCCAAGCTATGTCCCGAATCCACTGACAGGAAAGAGGAATCAGCATGCAAGCCATGAGCACTTAAGAGTCCGCGAGTGACTACGCAAGTGTTCTCCGCAGGAGCGATGACTTAATGAGAAGATTGGAACCATTACGCCGGTGCATTACATGCATGAATTGATATGTGAACCATGCTACGCGCCATAGAACCGAACCCCTATCACTGACATGACTACGATGCCAGATCCTGGCGGTAGACCTGACTCATAGTATCACACCTAGCCTGCTGCAATACTTGAAGTCCCGTAATTGGATCACAAGTCTTGACAGGGTCTTCACTGAATCGACACCGTGCTAGAAAGGCTTTCTACCCCTCGAAAGCGAGTAATTTCATGACTTTTCATACTGCCATTTCGCCATATGCTCCGCATAAGATGCCAGCGTAACCTTCTCATATCGAGCAGGAGTTTCAGCCGACGTGCACGATGCCTGTGGGAATACAACGGCTTCATCGTCCGGTAAGAAGAAGTACGGTATCGAGAATCGACGAGAGGTCATCGAATCCTTTCCTACGATTGAACCTTGTGGAACGGTCACTCGATGGGTTGCTGACGGATAATAATCTATCAATCATCAGTAAGACTGGATCCGATGGTCAGGCGGGTGGGCCTGGAGAAAGATATTGCTCGCCATTAGAGAGCCGCATGAGCATGTCGCCGACATTCAGGTAGAGCTTGTCCCCCTCTGGCACTGCCGGCAGAAACTGGCCTTCCGCTCCTCGATCGGCGAACTCGAGGCCGCCAGCGGAATCCTGGAAAAGAAACGTGAATGTACTACAGCCATGGATCAGTCTTGCTCCAAAGATATCGACTGTGTGGACACTTTACATACCTCCAATCCGTGTGTGCAGGTAGCCGTGAGAGTACTTCTCTATCAATCTGTTCCGTAGGCACGGGAGGGTAGTGGGCTAGGCGTAACTGGTTGTTATGACCGCTGTGGAGGCTTCGGATGTACTCCCCTTCCTCTTCGCTGAGGCCGAGGCTCATGATCATGGCATCCAAGATATGCATGCTGGCTTTGTTGAGCGCCCTGGATTTCCTCAAGTCAGAACTGTCTTTTTAATACGCATCCACCAGCCCGAAATCACTTGAAAGTAGCAGTATTTGGAGAGGAAAAATACCAGTACAACTCAGTCATAAAAGCCCGAAATCCAGGCAGCACATCCTCAGGAAGCCAGATATTACACTGTACGTGATTCTCCTCGCTCCCAACCTCATAAGTCTCCTAAAAACCAACCACATTCATCATCAGCAACCCTTCACCCACCCAACCCAATCCACAGTAAACAAAACCAACAAACAAACCTTAAAATCCACAACCCTCCTCCCCTCCCTCCTCCTCCCCTCCCCCCCCTCCAACTCCTCCTTCGTAAACGCCTTCTCCATCCCCACGGCCGAATACCCCCGATGCGGCACCGCCCCCTTCGGATGCGGCGCCTTCTGCTTCTCCGCAAGCGGCAAGTCGAAGAGCGCCTGAGCTACTTCGAAACCGCGCTGGAGGAGGGCGGGGGGGACGCCGTGGCCGGTTATGCCGATGCAGCCGTTGCGGTGGAGGGCGTGGGAGAGGGAGAGGGCTGCTGTGTGGCGGGCTGAGGCGCTGGAGGGGGAAGTGGAGGGGGGGATGGTGAAGGGGGTTAGGTCGACTGTTGGGATTGGGTTGGGGGTAGCCATTTTTCTTTGGAGAGGGGTTTGTTGGGGTGGTGTTGATGTGGGAGAATAGGGTCGGTAGGGGGGTTTTGGGGGAATCCTTTCGAACTTGGGCCCCGCACTTAGGTACAGGTGAGTGATTGAGATACGATTGCGTGACGCTTCCCTAGGGCTGGGGTATTTAGGACGTGTTTACTGTGCCACAAATGGGTGGGCCCCAGAAGGGACTTGCGTCTCCTAGACTCGCAATGGCTGATTCCAGGTTCCTGTCACAGAAACATCGCAGGTCCAGGTTCTACCGAGTCACAGGACTCACTATATCTACCAACATTCTCGCTTCTTTAACAGGTGGTAGGCACCAGTCATTTTGATACAAGCACACTGTCCAACCTACCAGGTCCATTGAGTCTCTACAACCAAATCGGCCATCGCTGTACTTACGCCATGTCGCCAGCGACGTTGATATCCTTCGTCACCCGAATGTGTCCACGCGAACCCATGTCGCTAAACTCATAATCAGACGCGCTCCGCTTTGCCTCTGCCGAGCCCTCCCGCAGAACTATATGAGATTCCGAGCCTTGCTCCTCCCCGGACCTGAACCTCTGCAGCTTGTCCCCGTGGTCCGAAACGTTGCTCCGAAATCCACTGCCAAGGGATACGAGCGACCGGACGCTGTGGATGAGAGTTTGTACCCCCTTGGTCCGCACCATGCCGTATAGTGTCGGTAAGTTGGCTGCGCAGAGACCGAAGCCTGCTTCGATTATCATAGTGTAGATCGCGGCGGTTGAGAGTACTATCGCCAGTGTTAGAACGTGCTGGTGTTCTGAGGAGAAGTCTCAGAGATACGTACAATCTTCGTCGGGAGGAGTGGAGGAGAATTCGGCTGCGGATGGATTAGTCGTCTGGGTGTTTGAGCACCTGAATATCTGTCAGACTTACCAGCAGTTGCTTGTACATAGATGACCATTCGGGTGATTGAAGCGGCCACAGCTCTAGAATCTCGTCAGTCAGGTCCTCTTTGTGCATACGGCCTCATCTATACTCACAAGGCTCCAAGAAGCAAAATCCCAGTGACAGCCACTTTCCGGCCCGCAGACATTTGCAGTCGCCATATCTGACCAATCATTAGCCAAGCGAACATTGCTTTGCGATGAGAGACTCTTCCTCACCAAAGGCATCGGAAACAAGAGCACGAGGAAATCTGTGATCACATCCGATATAGCATACCCGTTCTGCAACATCATCGTCTTGGCACATTTGGCCTCGTTCGCCAGAGAGGTCCAGAGGTAGTCAAAGTTGGTGCCACACATGAAGAGGAAGGCGAAGAAAAAGGATATGGTCCAGATGATGATGATCGCCACGATGGTGAACATGGCTATGTCGAACAACTTGGAGCCACCAGCCCTGAAAACCCGGCGGTAGAAGAACATGCAGCTCAGTTTGACGAAACTCAAGGCCAGGACTTGCATCAGCTCGACTGCCCAGAAGACCTGTCGTGACGTCAATCCACGTCCTGTCATGCAGTATGTATCGGGGAGTGCCTGACCTGTCGGGTGATTGTTTGTTGGTAACTGCTCGTGGTCATAGCCAGCTCGACGCTCGCTGCTTTGGGGGTCGGATAGCCCACTGACTGGAGCGCGGCACCTTCATAAATGATCAATGAGCCATGCCTGCGTAGTGGGTGTTGCTTAGCAAGACATACCCCTTAGGATGGCGGCAGCTATGCCGATGACGAGGGCCTGGCAAGAAGAGGCGCTGTCAGCTCTCGAACGTGTTCGAATCCTTGGGATCTTTCTTGACCTACCAATGCTGGCAGAACGAGCCAGTCATCCAATTTGAGGGGCGCCCGCTGTGTTCGCCGTGCTACGAAGCGGAGAGTGACTACGGCAGCGCATACCGGCGGCCATACTGCGCCGGCTGCAATGACCAGAGGCGGAGTCAGTCGGATCGAAGCCATGTGGAACGATGTTGGTTGAGAGCGCTTCCAGTGCGGATGGGTTTTGATGCGAAGCAGGCCAAACTGTCCGTGGCTCTTCAGTGCAGATCCAGATGTGTAGTCGATTCTCAAGGTCGAAATTCCGTGATTGCCTGACAGTAGGCGGATGAGAATTATACAGAATAGCCTCTCAATATATTCGCAAGGCCATGGAGATTGAGATCAGTGTAACGAGCAGCAAGCCATGTCTCTGCGGCACGACAACACAGTGTGTCAGACGAACCAGAGGGTTTGGATCCTTGAGCTTGAGCAGCCATTGATGTCACCGCGCATTTAGACCTGCAGACATCAGGGTCCTTATCTTGAAAGGTAGCATAGCAGACCCTTTCAACCACAGGGTCACAGTTCCCATAGCACCGATTGTCGTCGTGGCGGCCAATGCGCGCGTCATGTCTCCCAACTGCCGCGCAATTGACTGACAATGATCGGGAAGCGAAGGATTTCATGGGACACACCCCTCACTCCGGCTCAGGAAGGAAACGTTGTCCATCCATGAGAAATTGAAGGTATCGAGTGCACCCTTCCTACGCTAGCACGGAGTGGATGCAAGGAAGACGAAGGAAGGGGACCGTCTAGCCTTATCAGCTGTGACCACCGTAATTGGGAGATACCGGGACTTCATGTGTGCGCATCCGCCCAATAAAGGTCATGAAGCATCGCTTATTATTGCTGGCGGATTGCTGTTGCTGTGGGAAGGGACGTGCAGGAGCATAAGCATTGTTCGGATCGTTCCCCGCGCACGCCTGTGACTGTGACTGCATGTGCATGTGACATACATCACCGAGGGAGTGCATTTACCCATAGGGAGTAGGGCCAGCATTGACTTCAACCCATTCGGGAGGGAGGGTGCGCCGATCCGTTCCCGCTTTTCACCAGTCACCGCGCACGACTCCCAACATCTCAACCCATCATATACGGAGGTTGACACCAAGAGTCTTGACCCATCAATGAGTCAGAATTTCGTATGAGAGCAGACTTCTTGATTTAATTACTGAGGCCGAGCTTGAACCCTGCATGTACCTGAGTATCCATAAACGAAAGGGAAGAGATTGTGTGTCGATCAGCGACAGGATTGCGCAACGCTCTCATTTCGAAGAGTACGCCAAACGATGAACACTATGAAGACATGACTTTCTTACACACACTATCGAGTGTCAAGCACCCATCGAACTGGAACTATACATGATTGCAAGCATGCGATCGAGACTCGAGCAACGATGCGCAGGCCTCCCAATCCCCCACGCAATTTCCTAGTATCAGCGCTCTATCCCGCGTCCATTGCAACACTGTTTCAGCCTCACGGTAGAGCTCTCTCGATCGTAGGTTTCTCCAATTCAGCTTCTCATGGAATGTTATCTATGAGGCCTCATGTCAGAGAGTTTTCGCTCCATGTTTCAAGACGTACCATAATTGAAGTACCATAATTGAAGATAGGCAAGGCCACTGCCGAGGTACTGCATGTGGCCAGTGCGAGGAAGAGTTTGGTGAAATTCATATTGGTTTCAGGCGTCCGTTTGCCGATATTACTATTTGTTGTTGGTAGACAGTGCTTGATCCTTTTGATGGGCTGCGATAGAGTGAGGAGGCGGAGGATTGGAGTCGCAACATATAGTGGATGTCTGGCAAATGCCACTCCTCATCAGATGCCGCCAGGCACACCTGTCACTTATGTCCTTGCTGGTCGCTGTGCAATCATGACTCTCTGATGTACAGTGAGGTCAATGGCGCTCATTTCTAGTGCTGAGAAGCGGCAAGATGGGACGTTCAGCTCTTAGGATTACGGTTCTGTGCATATTATGCATGACGCACTTCCACCTCACTCATCGGTCTTACCTCCTCCGCCATCCCCACTCTACCTTGGACACCATGACGGCACACCAGCCACTGTGGTTCTCCGCCATCACAACGTTGAAATCTTCATTAGACCCTGAACGAGACTACCATCGATAACCACAAGCAGATATAACAATCTTTCTTCATTTCAATATCCCATATGAGCACAGACATGGAAAGCGAAAAGCTGCCTTTCCTTGCCAACGGCGAGGAACAATATGACCTGGACTGCTATGAGTGCCATGACTGCCACCACCGCGACCAAAGACCGACGAAACCCTTTCGCAGCCATCGCTTTTGGTTTTACAGTTTTGTGATACATCTTTTTTTTCTAGCAACGACTGTTGGCCTGACCATCGTCTTTTTCAAAAGACCATTCCGTAGTCACGAAGGATGCACAGCACAGCGTCCGGAGCAACGCTCATTGTATTGTGAGTCGTTTCAATCATCGATCTTCTAGTTCGTGTCTCACACAAAGCAGCACCTGCCAGCAACCATGTCCGCTACAAAATTGGTATACCTCCTGCCGATTACTGGGAGAATGAGATGTTCACTGGAGAGCTATCTTACAGAGGTGACTACGCGTGGAACTGTCTCATGGATTGTGAGTGAATGCGTCGTGAAAGGCACCGTCGAGGAATCCATTTTGACTCAGGACTCGCAGTCCAAGGGCTCAGGCTTGAGAAAGACGAAGCCGAGCGCCTCAATATTACCGCAGCGCCTCTGCCAGACGAGGGTTACGCGACCATGTTTGGGGTCTACCACAACTTGCATTGTATTGTAAATATGGCGCTCATACCGCACTTGGAGCAACATCTGACTGGGCTTCTAGCGCCGCATCCGCCAGCACCTCTTCGAAGACTACTATTATCCTAATCGGACGACAGAGCAGCGCGAGGCCGATATTCACCACAATTGTGCGTCTCCTCCTTTTCATCTCTCTCTCTCTCTCTTCCCCTAGGTTCTTTCTCTTTTCTAGCGCCAATGACTTATAAACCATCGAATATCCCAGACCACTGCCTTAAAGCCGTCCGCACCTTAGTTATATGCTATCTAGATTTAACGCCTCATCCCCTCCATTGGGCAGAACACATACTAGACTATCCGCTGGTTACTAATCCGAATGTCGCTCGCGAGTGTATAGATTAGATTTATCTATATAAGTTTATAGAACCTAGGAAATATTACCTTCCCTAGGTAATAGAGGGGATAAGGGAGATAGAATAGAAGATGCCGAGTAAGGAATAATCTAATTTAATCGAAGTAGCATTATTCGGTTAATTAGTTAAATTAGGGCGGTTTCCTTATAGCTAGAAACTACTTATAAAATCATGAGGTGGTTGGTGGGGTGGTTGACGAGGTGGTTGATGGGGTGGTTGATGGGGTGGTT
>JAABUP010002677.1_pt1 | contig 33620 bp, 49 predicted proteins | sample 5559201 | NCBI WGS metagenome assembly JAABUP01 (sample SAMN10711887, study PRJNA513373) | rock metagenome | isolation source: Antarctica rocks | place: Antarctica
ACGACTGAGTGGGAGTGTTAAAGATGGCTGGTTCAGGGTACAGGCGTTTCGCGCGTTCGCGTTTATATGAATACATCTTAGTAGTCATGCGTTTTTACTTTTGCATATGAACCTGGTTATTCAACAGGACAAAGACTCCGCCATTCCTAGGGAATTCATCAAGTTTCAACCGTCTGTCATATATGATGACGTTACAAGCGGACGCCTATGCAGTGGCTGCAATTCCCTGGACAGCAGGAAGAATCCCACGTTCCAGGCAACAGCCGAATATATCCTTGCAGTCGGCCCTAGCCCATACGAGGTTGGCGGCACGGTATTGTGCAAACACTTGTCTGGAATTGTCATCCACCCACTGTATTGCTAGTCACCGGGACGGCAAGTATTTCAAAACGAGTTTCAGAATAATTCCCTCGATGGTCTGTATGCAGTACTGGACCAAAGGGAAACCACCTTCTCTCGAGCAGCTTCACGAGCGTATTCTCAAGACCATGTACATGACGATATTTACTCAGCCAACATTCACCGGCAGAATCACCGTACAATGCTGCGATCAAGGGCTCACAAGTATATCCTTGCTGCTGCGACCCCGTCTTGTGGAGGAACTGCATGACTCAGACAACACCAAAGGCGAGGGCTTCAAGCTCTGTGACATGAATGACATCCAGGGTGTTCTCTCCACCTTCGCATAGTCGATGAGAGTGAAGAGGCCTTGAATTATCAGCTTCGATGGAGTGGAATCAAGCTGCGACGTCTCGTGATCAGAGGATTGATTACAATATACGTATTTTACTGTCCACGCAATGTCTACTGCCAAACTGCCACGAAGGAGACCGCCACCGTTCCGGCTCACCTCTCTTCCATCCATCGACAGCTCCATTATTTCACCTCGCGCCTTTCGACGCTCTCGCATCATGTCCGACCCTCGACCTACCTCCCCACGATCCCCTCGACCCGGTCCACCCCGTGTCGAGATCGCCCCATCCCTTCCGCCAGGTACGCTCGTCGACCTCGGAGCTCCCCCTCCCGCACCTCGACCATCCCTCTCCTCCATGCTCTTCCTCACGGCATTCTTCTTCTTCATGTCAGGAGGGAACAATATCCCGGAGCAGCAGATTGTCATGGGTCCGAATGGGGAAGTTCAGCCGAGAGTCACCGAGTTGGATTTGGCGAGGACGACGGTGGAGGAGTATAAAGGGTGGATTCATGGGACTGGGAATTGGTCAGAGGTGAGTGCATCTTGGAGACTCAGACTGATGAAAGCCTGTCGAGCCAACCATTCAGGCTTTCAGGTTGATACCTCCGGAATATGATCACCAGCCCCAAGACTTCTTCACCAACATCACCGGCTTCTACCGCGAGGCTAACGTCCATCCCGTCAACCTCCTTTCCCATCCTTCCGATTCACATTTCTTCCAATACGTCCACCTACTCGATCTCAATACGTCTGCGTTCAATGAGACAAGAGCCGAGGAGATGAGGGGTGCTGTGAACTGGACGGGATTGACGACATGGAGCATGAACCTGAGAGAACGGACTATCGAGGGGAATTACACAGACTGGACATGGGTCAAGGGAGGGGCTACCCTCGGTTCGGTGGACGACAGCATCGAGTACAGCTTCTATGGCTTGCATCACCTCCCGAATGGGACATACAACCTCTTCGCGCGGCCTGATGGGGTGAGAATCGATTTCCGGGACATACCCAGGCTCTATCCGGAACACCACAATATCACGAGCCAGATCATACTGGTCGAGCTGGAGAAAGAGTTGAGGGGTCTGCAGGACAATCTGATGCTATCGGAACTCAAGCCGGATGGTGAGCTTGCCTCAGTGAGCCGAGCTGATGGCAGACCGAACGGAGACGACTTGTCCGTTGCTGGTTTACCTTACCGTACCACCCCTTCCGCCAGGTGTGTCGGCCGATGCTGTCGCGTTGTACGAGAACGAGCTTCAGCACCCGTCTGGTATCGCGACGAGTCTCGAGAAACCGCCGGGATATTGGGAAGGGTTGGGATTGGGTGGGGTCGTCGTGGTGGATGAATGTGGATGGGCTTTCGGGATCGAGGGCGGAACGGGCGTGAAGATCGATGACTTCTGGCGGAAGTCGGTCAACTGTACGTCTAGACCGCTCGCTTAGATATGTGCTGAAATTCCTAGACGCGGCAATGGCTACCGCCTCTCAACTCCTCGTGCTCGTCCTCCTTGTCCGGCAAATGGAATCCACCCGGACACCTTCGACTCTCGCCAAAGTCTCCCTGTGGACGATCGCGATGATGTTCATCGCCGATTCCTGGATCTTCTCGGCACACGCGGTCATTGGTATCATGTCGGACAACAGGACTTCGATGCCTATGCTGGTTCCGGCCTTCCTGTTCCTGTGTTCGGCTGTAGTGTTTGGACCTGTGAGTGAGACCACGGCGACGAAGCTGAGTGTAGCGATATGCGGTACTGCTACATCGCATACAAGCGCCGGAGAGGGTCATCTCCCCCAGCCCGCCAAGACCCAGTCCACCAGCGGGTTCGGCGGGAGGGTCACCTTCTCCCCCGGCGACGACACAACCAGAGGAGCCTTATCAACCCCCGGTAGAACGTCTGCAGAACCTCGTGCAAGAGTACCCCATCCTCAAATGTGAGCATGTCACTGTTCGTAATAAGCTGACAACTCAGGGCTCGTCGGTTCCGCGCTCTTCTTCATCGTCTTCCAGCTCGCAGTCCTCCCTCCGCTCATCCCGTTCTTCCTCTTCGCCATGTACTCCTTTTGGCTCCCTCAAGTCTGGCGGAACGCCCGCCGCGGCACTTCGAATGCTCTAGATCACAGCTTCGTCATCGGGACGTCTGTCGGACGCCTCGCCCTACCCCTCTGTACGTCATCCAAATATCGCCCGGTTTCAGCTGATTGACCGGACCAGACGTGTTCGCTTGCCCGGATAACGTGTTCTTCTTCAAGCGGCAGGACGGGGTCTGGGGATTGGTGGCGTGGCAGTGGGCGCAGATCCTCATGCTGTTCGCTCAAGAGCGATTTGGCCCGGCATTCTTGTGGGGTTCCTGCCAAGCTATAACGCTGCTATCGCTGACGATTTGTTCAGTTTACCCAAAAGCGTAAGCTGACACACTCTGTTCGAATGATCTAGTAACGTGCTGACGTTGGTTTCCCAGCTCGCCCCAGCCGAATCCTATAACTATCACCCTCTCCTTCCCCCATCGGATCCCGAGAACCCGCCTCCATCTGCCGAGGAGACATGCTCGATCTGCATGGACCCGGTGGATACCCGTCCCGGCCCGTCTGGCGAGGTGCTACTCGGCATCAATCTCCGGAGGGCATATGCCTTGGCCCCGTGTCATCATCTATTTCATACCAAATGTCTGGCACAATGGATGGCCGTCAAGGTGGGGTTCGCTTCCCTGCTCGTCAAACGCGTGGAACGTCGCTGATGGGGCACAGACGATCTGTCCTTTATGTAAGAGGAGTTTACCACCACTTTGATACCCCGCACAATCATACCCCGTTGTACTCGTATCCATTCCAATCCGCATGTAACAAACGATTCCCGAATTAACGGAAGCCATCATCAATCCCTGGCAATGATGTAGGGAAGAATGCATGATGAATCCAGTCCCATGGGTATGATCTAAAGGACATGCACGATGACTCCTGTAATCCCCGTTCCCCGGACGCGCTAAATCCCATCATCCAGCACAAAGTCCATCGTCGATCTCCGATCCGCGACCAACCTCGCCCATTCCAGGTAGAGCCTGAAGACATACGCCGTCATATCCTCCTTCCTCCAATGAGTGAGTGACCAATCCCGGCCCGCATTGGCGATCTCCCGTGCGAGGTCGATTTCACCGCCCTTTCCATTTGGTCCGCCTAGGAAGTGGTGAAACGTCAGCTCTGTTCTTGTACGAGAATTGAGAGGGCAAAGGGGACTTACGAAGACGAGCGCGTTGTAGAGGTCAGAGTAGTCGAGTTGAACGGGAGCGTAGTGCACCCATGGTTGGATCCTGTCTGTCCACCACTCGGCTGTGCCCAATATCAGAATTTATACAACGAAGAAGCGAGGCGTGGACTCACGAATGATGGTGCTCTTGAAGATCAACGAGCCAGACGTTAGGAGACGCTTGAATCGAGCAGACCAGGCATTCCCATCCCTGCGAGAGAAATCAGGTCATATCAATCTCGGATGATGTCATGCGTGGAGAGAGGCAGGCTCACACGTCGACGACGTTTTTATATCGCAGCGCCTCGTCATGTGTCATCCGGTCCCGCAACAACCTAGTTCGATGACTACGTCGTGGTCATATCGTGATACACCCCGGTATTACCCCACATCCGTAATCGACGTTTCATCGCCTGTCCAATCAAGCGGAAGAATAGAGTTTCAAACGAGCTCGTGCCTGACGTCGAAATCCCCCGCAAATGGCCTATAAGGTTCAAGTACGTGTTATTTTCTCCCTCAGCAGGAAGTGAGTTGATACAAAGAACGCGTCGGAAAGCTGCTACGGTCAAACTCCCTTATACTCGCTTGACGACTTACGACTATCTTTGGCTGTAACCTTTGAGAACCATACAGTGACGAGATATCCACCTTTTGATGATCAAACTGCGCAAAGGACTCGAACGTGGGTCTTTCGACTCCCTTTCAAACGGAAGGCTGATCTTGGATTGTGTACTATAGCATAAGCTGGTGCCTCGATCCGCGTGGAGTGGTGCAGCATCTCGTCATCATGACGACACTCAGCACCTCCCCGTCTTCCAATACCTCCCCTTCCTCCACCATCTCAAACCCCGAGAGCGCCCTCCCTACTCCTGACTTACCATATACGAGCCGACGAGGATCGCTCGCCTCGCCAAGCCTCGAGCTTCTTGACGTACCCGATGGACCGAAGACTGTCGAGGATGTCTTCACCGCCTCCGGAATGCCGCCAACCCTTGCTCGACCGCCCTCCGTCTCACCTCCCGCTGACCATCGACCCGTACCCCTCATAATTCCTTCTGTCACCTCCCCAAGTCCCCTAACCCGGCGAAGCGCCACCCTTCCACCATCCTCATCCACCCGCGCACCGCCACCTCCGCCGATACTCGTCCGGCGTCCCACCGACCTAGGATCCACCATCGTTGAAGTCCCCATACCCAACGGTATCTCAAGCGGGAGTCCCCGCAGTCGAGGCCTCAACATCTCCGGTCTGCCCGAGCTAAGCGAAGCGGCGGACTCACTAGCCGAACTCATCCCGACACCTCGACGGACGGCGTTCGGTAATGGGGCTTCCGTACCCGCTTCACCCGCTTGGCAAAGTCTCGAAGGGCCATGGCCCACTCCGAATCGGCCAAGACCCTCCCCGTCGCCCCGACCACCCGGACGTGGAAGTCTAGATGTCGCTCGACCTCCGTTGTCTCCGCTCGGACCGAAACGCTTCGAGCCCACCCCAATGCACGGCCTGCATTCGCGGAACCTTTCGCTCTTCTTCCCCCAACCTGGAGAAGCTGCGACCGGGGTGAACACTCCTGGGACACCGCTGTTCCGCTCGCCGGAGGAGGTACAGGAGGCGGTGATGATTGAGGGGACGACGGCGTTTAGCGGGAACGGCGATTGGAAATTCGGCAATTCCAATGGAGGGGGCTCGGCGGTTCTGGAACCGCCTGCCGGGGCCAAGCGGAGCCAGCGGCGTGGTCACCACGTATGGCTTCTCCCATCCACAAGACCTAACGCGCTGATGTGGTTGATCCCTAGCACAAACACTCCCTGTCCCACAATTTCTTCTCCTTCCTCGATCCGACCCAGACCGACCCGTCCCTTGTTACTTCTCCTATCCCTTCCCCAGGCCCATCCGCCAAGCCTCAACCAGTCCCGATGCCGCTCTCCATTCCCTCCCTCTCCCCTCTGCCGCCGCCCAAATCGGATCCGAAACGCCACCTCCTCCTCTCGCTTGGTGTGCTGGAGTTCCTCATCGGCGCCGGACTATGGGTGGAAGGCCAAATGTCGGGTTGGCGATGCCTAGCTGGCGTGGGGTATCTCGTAGTCTTCGATGCGATAGGTTTGGGAGTGAAACTCGTTGGCGGAGAACCGGGCGAAGGGGCGAGGAGTCTGAGAAGACCATACGGGTGGGTCTCCTTTGTCGTCTTCGTTCGAACGGATCTGACTTATGAGCTATTAGCGCACCCCGCCTGATGGCGCTGCTCAGCTTCGCTCAATCCCTTTTCCTCGTCTTTGCGGCGGTCTACATCGCCAAGGAATCGATCGAGCAGGTCATCCTCGGTTCAGCCGCCCATGAGCACGCCGTAGGCGGATCCCACGGACACGGCGAGGCGATCATTGATGGCGACGAGCGGTCTGTCCACCTCCTACCTATAGATGGGGCACAGCTGACGCTATACAGTCCCTTCCCGCACTTCCTACTCCTCTGCGCAGCGGTGACGAGTATCTGTTCCGGTGGTGTCCCGGGTAATCACAGCAAGCTCGTAGCAGGTGGGTGTCTTACTCTGTACTTGCGATGCTTCGAGCTCACAGAGGGTTCAGCTGTGGGACCGCTCTTCCTCCCCGCGCGATTCATCGCGTTGCCGATTGTAGAGACTTTCGCACCGCTGCTTGCCAATCCTTTCACTCTGACCGTGGCTGGCTCGAGTGCTGGAATCCTGTTGGGAAGCATCATCGTACCACCGTGAGTCCAATCGTCATTTCGCCACGATAAACTTCGGCTCAGCATTCGCTAGGTCATCCCTTCACTCGCTCGACTCCGCTCTTTCCCTCGTCCTCACCCTCCTCACCGCTGCTCTCTCCCACCCGCCGACCCTCGCTTTCGCCCACGTCCTCCTCCAGACCGCCCCTTCCCCCTCCGCTCCCCAGATGCGCTCCCTCCGCCGTGTCCTCAAGGACGTCACTCTCGATCGTCGCATCCTCGGTCTTGGCACGATGCGGTGCTGGTGCATCACCCCTGCCCTCGTCCAGCCTGAGCCCCATACGCCGTCTATCACCCATACGCCATCTGGCTCGGTGAGCTCTAGTCCTCGGACGCCTAACTTCAGTTCCCCAGGTACTTCGCCCACGCAAGCGGAGTTTGACATGCGTCCATCGACTTACCCTTCGCCGTATGGTCTGGACAAGGGCACGGAGGCACCGATGGTCGTGACGCTCATGGTGCATGTTCATCCTGATGTTAGCGATAGGGACGTGTTGGAGGTGACCAAGATGGTATGGGGGAAGGTCAATGGGGCGGTCAAGAGTGGGGGTGGCGGGGAGGTGAGCGTGGGCGTCAAGAGGGGATGGGAAGGGTTGGATACGTAACGATGTTGATGACAACGACCGTTATGACTGCATGGCATTGCATAATTTAGGGATCGGACAGTATTTTCCGTAGCTGGTGTATTCGTTCTTCGGCCAGACCCCATGCTTCACCGATGACTGCCTGCCCGCTGAGCCCGGTGATCCCGCCGAGACCTTCATGACGCACCAGGCATCCTCGATCGTCCTCGTCGAGCGCTATGGTGATTGTCGTGGGTAGTAATGGTGTTTCGAAGGATGTCGGGTCAGGCAACAGGTGGGTGCTACAAATCGGAAGATCAACCCTCAAATCCACCTGAGAACGTGCGTCAGGGGACGTGAACGTACGATTGAAAGATCCCAAACGAAGCGACCAGCGGTATCCGTCCAAGCGGTAACGGGTACATCTCATCTCTTGAACACGTCGTCCGACCCGTCTCCTCATCGAAGTTCGCTCGCGGTAATCTTGCTGATCCAAATTTAGTGCTTGTCGCATGGGTTCTAAAAGGTCAACCCACTATTCCGTAGCGCGGCCATCACGGCCAGGACCGCCGCGTCGAAGGCGTTACCGTCGTAGTTTATGCATACGACGTCGATGTAAAGGGCCCATACTGACTTGCCGGGGGAGATGCAAAGTCGTTCGGGAGGAAATGTTCGAGATCTGGAAATCCATTTCAGCTTGACACATGTCGGAAGAAGCGGGGAGGAAGCGCTGGGCAGGCGAAAACGGATCAGACATACGAGACGAGGAGGTCGTTTAGCCAATTTGAGAGTGTTTGCGCCTCGTCACTAGGTGGACCAGGCTTGAATCGCGGGGAGCACAGGGCTGGAAGGTCGATATTAGGTACTGCAGACCACGGTATCAGCTCACTTCCCTCCCGGTCGGTCCAGGGACGACCATGTCATAGTAATGAGGAATGGGAGAGAGCTGACCCACCAAGGAACCCCTCGTCGGGTTTCACCATATCCGGCTCCGCAACCTCCGCTTTGATCCCGCACACCATCGTCGTGTCCCCCATCCTCACCAATGCCGAGCCGTCCGCTGTCGAGATCGACCCTGCATTCCCGTCAGCGCTTGGCCCCTTCTCGACTTGTCCGTTTACGGCTGAGCATAAAGTGAGAGCTGACGCACCTGCGTTGACGCTCACGTCTCGCCATGCCCGACTCTTTCGCCCGTCGGGTCGATAGTCCTTTGCGAGGAAGCGGGAGAGGTATTGGGAGGGGTGAAGGCGTTTAAATACAGCTGCGGAAGATGATGGGCCAGCTGTGGTGGACGAGGCTTCTGCCAAAGGCTGAGCAGTCGTGACTGCCATTCTGAGAAGTTTAGAGGGATGTTTGAAGGCAGAATCGTGGGAAGTCCTACTCCCATTGTGAGTTCTATTACGTAACGCAAGGAAGGAGCAGTGACATGTTCGGAGTTTGCGGAGAAAGAACCTCGTCTCACACGATATCCTCACTCGACATTTCCCTGCATCCACAGCTCAAACCCGTTTCTGTCCCAAGTGATAGCGTCCCGCAAGTTTTGGATTGGAGTCCAATGGTAGCGACCCTACACCCTATACGCTTTCGCACCGTCTCCCCTCGACCATCCCGCTCGTCCCCCTCAGCCTCTGCATCCGTCTCCCCTCCTCCCCCATCCCGCGCGTCCCCACGACGATCACTCGCCAAACCCCGATCAAGCGGCGAATCTAAAGAGAACGTCGAGCCGCTTCCGGTCCAGATGTATGGGTACGCTGAGATGTCAGCTTCTCGGCTATCGAAGAAAGCGAACGGGAAGCTCCCCGTGTCAGAGGAGAAGGAAATGGGCAACGGAGGGGGTAGGACATGGCGCGATGGATCGCGCGAGCTCTCAGATGATACCGATGGTGTACCTCGACCTCGACGGACAAGACCGACCAAGTCGCCGGCTTACGACGGTCTCCCAACTCTATCCACGATCCCCGACTCCGAAGATGAGGCAAGTTCGAGCACCAGTAATAGCAATAACAATGCCAAACCTCCGCCACCGGCACAGTCGGCGGCTATGGCGAAGAATACGCCGGAACGACCAGTGACGAGGAAGAGGCGGTCGAGTAGTATAAAGCGGAAACCTAGTCCGGGAGTGAAGCCTACGAAGGTCGTCGATTGGGAGATTCCGAGAAAGACATTGCATTCCTCCATCGGTAAGGGTATTCTGAGTGCATCACGCCTTTGTTGTCGTCCATTGTGATACCCGACTGTGGAGTCCTTGACCTCCCGGATAGAGCAGCTCGAGATCTGCAGTATTGTCGCTGACACTCAGCAGGTATCGTCACCCTTCTCCTCAACTACCTCGATCCCCCAACCATTCGCCCCCTCCTGATAGTCCTCTCATCCATGCTGGTCGCCGTCCTCACCGCCGACTTCTTCCGCCTCAACTTCCCAACCTTCGCCGAGTCTTGGGAGCTATACTTTGGGTTCCTGATGCGGGAATCTGAACGCGGCAAAATCAATGGCGTGGTCTGGTATCTTGTGGGGGTCATCACCGTGCTCGGGTTGTATCCGCGGGATGTCGCCGTGGTTTCTGTACTCACGTGCGTTCGCATTGCCCGTCTTCCAAGCTTTTGCTGACAGGAGGTAGTCTTGCGTGGTCAGATACAACTGCCTCGACGATTGGGCGATTATGGGGCCGACATACCCCTCCCTTACCCTCAAATTTCCCGGGGATCAGAGCCCTTCGCTTCGCGCCTCGAAAATCCTTGGCGGGCTTCTTAGCAGCCACCTTCACCGGGATGATGATTTGCATCGGTTTCTGGTGGAATGGGAGTGCAGGGAGATGGAGCGTGCTTAATGGTCATGCGGGCTTGGGGCTTTGGCTCACAGCCGTGGTGGTGGGGCTGGGAGGGGCAGTCGCGGAGGCTCTCGGTGAGTCGTCTATGGGAACAAAGAGGATAGCGCTGATGGGAGTAGATCTCGGACTGGACGACAATCTTACACTGCCGATCTTGTCCGGGACGATCGTCTGGATCTGGCTGGGTTTGACGAATATCATCCTTTGACCCGCTTCCAACAAACATCTCGCCGGTCCGGTCCCGGGTCGTTCACCTCCTTTCGACTCCTTCTCCCCTCCATATCGCGCTAGAAACGGTCGATCATCTCATGCAGTCTGTACGTGCCGCGTCTTCGATCAATGCCCAGCCCTGTGATACACTTTCACGAGCCTAGACGATCGTTCATGTCGATTCCCGAATACCCGCATGTGATTCCATAGATTTGTTCGTGCTTGTTTATATCTGCCATCGTCACGACGAGTATGCGCGCACACTCTTCCCTTTAGCCCAACCCCTCGACATCTTCAATTCCACTCTCCATTACCCTTCCTCCGACTCAGACCCAGACCCACCGTTTCAGATCACCTGTATCATCCTATCCACCACCCTCGAACCCGTGCAGTGCGATAGCGGACTCGTCGTCGTCCCCGACATGACGTACGATGCGGCCGAGAAGGAGGGGGAGAAGTGGGATGAGGTCTTGGTCTTGGTTCCTGGTGGGAGAGGGGTGCGGCCGGAGATGCCGGGCAAGGATCGGACGATTGAGTTTCTGAGAAGGGTCGTTCCCGACTGTCGATTCGTCCTCTCTGGTAAGTTCAGATTAGGATGGGCATCGGGTTAAGGGTGATGGGTGATGAGCTAGTTTGTACGGGAATTTATTTGTTGGCTAGGAGTGGTTGAATGAGTGGAGAGAGGGCGACGACCAACAAGGCTGCCTACAAGACGTATATGGCAGGTCCAATCCATGCACGTGGGTGACTCCGATAATGATGGATTAAGGCAAGAACACTCGACACCGGCGTCGAATGGGGCCCCAAAGCTCGGTAAGACCATCCTTGATACATCATGACTTTGATATTAACCGGGGGACAGCTGGGGTGGTGTCGCATCGGTTCTGGACGAGCTCAGGCGTGACCGCCGGTATCGACATGGCCGCCGCGTTCATCCGGCATCTCGTGAGCTTGCAGGTCCCCCCAGACCAGGTTGGGGCGAACACCCATGAGCTGCTCGGGATCCTCGAGGTTACGTAGGTTTCGAGTTCAGTCCTTGACAGGACGCTCGTTGAAGCTGAGCGTTCGTGTAGGGCGTCGCAGGCGGGAGATGATCCGTGGGCGGAGTATTATGGGCTTACTTGACGGTTCTTCATAAACCCTGCTAGATGTAAGCCTGCCGTTAGATTCTTCGTGATGGAGATCGTCAGAATCTTGTGACATGCAGTATCCCACATTTCGCTCAGTCTCAGTCTAAGCTTTTCGAGTCTTCTCCTTCCTCCCACCCTCAAAACCTGGTCTCCCCTTCCCCTTCCCCTTCTTCCCCTTGCCCTGACCCCCATCCTTCTTTCCCTTATCCTTGATCCCCATCCTCTTGTTCCGCCTCGCCTCCGCTCTCAGCGCGATATTGTCATTCCGTTTCTTGACCGCCACCTCCCGTCCCTTGTCCAACGTCTTCTTCCTCTCAGCCCTACCAAAATCATCCATCAGACACACGACGATCAGTCAAGGTAGGGGAGGAAGGGATGTACCACTCTTTACCCGACTTGAATTTCCCCTTCTCAGCCCTCTTCACCGCCTTCCTAAGTACCCCTTCCTGATCGGCCACTTTCCCCCCGCTCGCCCGCTCTTCCGCTTTCGCCCATCGTTCCCTCTCCTCCGCGACTCGTCGACGGTCTTCGGGAAGGGACGCGAGTTGAGCGTTGTGTTTGGTCAGGTGGGCAAGCGCCTGAGACGGGTTGGAGAGGTTCTTCAGCGGGGCATTGGGTTTTGACGAGCTGGAAGGGAGTGATACGGCCGGAAAAGAGAGAGAGTCGCCCTCCCTCGGTAATTCGGGCAACAATAATTGAGTCTTTGACACCATCAGCTGGTGCCGAGTGCGGGATTGTGTGAAAAGCGGACCTTTGCAGGCTGACCAACACCCCGCTCCTTCTTCCTTTCCTTCCTCCGGCGATCCCTCACCTCCCCCCTCTTGGCCCGCCTAGAAGCCTCGAGCGTATCCCTGCTCTGCGGTTCGGTATCGTCGTCGAGTCCCCGATCCCTGCGGAAGGAATCGAGTTTGGACTGGAGTTTCGCTCGAAGTTCGGAGATTGAGGCGGCAGGAGGTAGCGGTTGGATGGTCCTACTCGAGGGTCCAGCTGTGATTTGGGTCGTAGGGGCGGTGGAGGCGAGGATCTGATCGGTAGTGAGGTTGTTGGCCGGGTCGAGCTGTGATTTGAGATCAGTCGACCGGTATCTTGTCTAGGGAAAGCATGGATGGTCATGAATCCCACCTTGTCAAGTTTGACCCTCCGTTTATGCTCCTTCAACTCCTCTCCAGTCTTCCTCTTCTTACTCTTCATCCACCGATTATCCGCCTGGACCGTCATCCAATCATCAGCCTGGCTCAACCCAACCTTCGAAGGGTTGAGGGTGGGACATACCTCCTCCGGGGTCGGGGTTATATAATATCGGGGCGGGATGAGGGAGAGGAGTGTCGTGAACGTTGCATTGTGTCTCTCGAGGGAGATGAGGAGCTCGGATCGGGGGGTGAGGGTGGTCATGGCGATGATGTGCCTGGAGGAGTTACAAGCAGGTCTGGAGCAAATATGACCAGTAAATTCGTCTGCAAAAGTTAACGAAACATCCTTCGCCACGTGTGGATATGATTATACAAAGAATCGCCAATTCTTTAATTCCTAGGTGCCCCGGGGATTCTACCTATTGTGCGAGAACTAGCCGTGATTTACCGATTTGATTGGACCACGCAGGCCTTGTTTGACGATATCAAACACAGCACCAGGTACAAGAGTACAAGGAAACGGAATCAAATACAAAGCGAGCGAAACGGGATCAAACGGGATCAAACTTGCCTTCTCGGCGAGTTGGGAACGGTCCCGAACAGCTCAAAACAGCTCGAAAAGAGGTTTTGATGCCTGAATCGCATTCCTTGTATTCTACTCTTGCATCTGGTGCAGTATCGAGGTTGTTCGATGGATCTTAGATATTACAGCTAGTTCTCGCACAATAGAGCTAGAATCCCCGGGGCACCTAGGAAAATTAGAGCACAATGCAGTAAATAAAGAGTATGACCTTGATATCGTGAGCGTATTCGACGCGTTCGTCCGGGGCCTTATTCAGTTCGGCCTCCTTGACATGATCGAGGTGTGCGTTCTGGCCCTGGTTGGTAATGAAATGGGTGTTCATATTGACGCGAGGAAGCAGTGCTTGAGGGGGAGGAGTGGGGAGGGGGAAATGCAAGGGGATCATGGGAGTTGCCGGTCAGTATACCATCAGGAGGTACGGTATTCGCCGGTTAGACCACAACCGAATGCCAAGGCTTGGCGACCTTGACCTCTCCACCATGTCGTGTCGTCTTGGTATACCACCGGTTACCCCGCCTCTCGGTGGTCTGGGGTCTTTTGGCGCACACCGTCAGGCGGAGATACGCAAATCCCGAGAGGATCTCACTCAATGAAGGGGACTGAGGGATCACGAGATGGAGCCGCAGCGCCAAGAGAAACCTCAGCAGTGCGGGAATCTTGGAAATCTTCCAGATCCGCTGATCGATCGCTTCGCCATCCGTCCGGGTATCCCGGCTAGCATGTTGGACAATCCAATATTGACATGAAACGACCTTTTGGTAGGTGTTTAGAAGAGGTTCTGAAAGGTGTGATGCAGGAATGAAACTGGGGAAAGCTGCGCTACCTGGAGAGGCGGGGCGGCTTTGACGTCGAGTGGTAGAGTGTGGCTGACGAATGAGTCTAGGGCGGAGAGGAAGAAGACGCTGGAGAAGGGAGATGCGGTCGCAGTGAAGAAGCGGAACGACATCATCGCTGAAAAGGCCGGGGCCAGGCAAAGTAAGAGATTGGGGATCAAGGATAAGTGGAAAGAAAAAGATGGGAATAAGGGGAAGAGCAAGGGGAAGAAAGGGAAGGGACGGGCGGGATTGGAGGGCGGGAGGAAGGAGAAGACGAAGAAGGCTTAAGCGGAATGGTGATAGTGGGATGCCGGCCCCAGTGATGGAGTGGGTACCGTGTGAGGACGTGCTCGATGCCTCGTTGTTTGGGTCATCTTATGCTCAGCATATCGGATGCTCGACATATCGGATGCTCAACATGTCGGACGCTCAACATATCTTGACAGCTCGAGGATGTGCAAAGGGGAGCAGCGGTCTCGAGATACTGGTACATCTGATCCCATCATATATACACCCACGATCGTTTCATTTTGCAATATCGTCCCAACAGTCGTCAATCCCTATTCTCATAACGGTATAGGGCAGAGTCCTACGACAGAACACGCCAATGGGGGGCATGGACGATCCTTGGGAGCGCCCCGAGCGCTTCCTTGAACCAGGGTCTCAAAGAGTCAACCTTTGACCGAGTCTTGTGTCTCAAGCATTGCAAGCACCTTCTACGTGCGCCGAGGAGGTCAATGAGATCACCTTTGATCCCTACTTTTATCGTCTCGAAGGGCGTGAAGGGATTGACCCTTTGATTACAGCTTCAGCCTTCTTTCGAGGCGTTGGCCCCGCCGACGAGCTATAAATCACGCCTCTCACCTTCTTCGGGCGGTTCTTCGAATACACTTCATTGCTCATTCTTCTTTCTTTTCCTTGGCATTGACGCGCTGACACAGTAAGTAAGGGCATTGACGCGCCGACACAGTCTGCTGACTTACTTACTGTGTCAGCGCGTCGATGCCGTCATCACCACGGGAGAACCCAACATGTACCGAAACCACAAATTACGGCTCAGTGCATCTACCACGTCGGCATCGGCGAATCGACTCAGCCGGAACCTCGGTGAGTGTACCAGTCGTTGTCATGATCGAAACTAAAGATTCCAGACCGGCAGGCTTCAGCTCGACTCCTCTTCATGCCTTCAAGAACACCTTGGCTTCGATGTCAGTCCATTTTCTTACGAGTTCACGGTGCCTGGCTGATCTCACAGAGCTCCGCGGAACGGTCAGTCAAGCACGCCAGCTAGAGTATTCGGTTCTCTCTTCATACAGATCCGCCATCCTCTTCAATGCCGTCGAGGACTATGATGACGGCTTTCGAGACACTGGAGCTTGCTTGATGAGGTATCATCCGTCCACAGACGCACGTGACTGTGACATCTGCCTTGGGCATCCACTTCGCTGGTCGTGCCGCCTCAAGGAAGCTGCCAGCATGATGCGTACGTATCAGGATGAGAGACTCAGGAGGACTCTCCCTCTCCAGCTGTTACATGGTACTCATGTCACCGCCATCAACGGGCAGGTCGACGACCTTATGCTCTTCTTACATCCACGCAGCGATATACTCGCCGACTGGATGCTGAGACTTGTCGAGACTCGCCCACTCGTTACTGCGCGGGGAGTCAGCACAAGCCCAATTCAGTTCCAAGACCGGACCCTCCGGTCCATCCTCTGTCCACCTCCCGGCAGTCTGAGCGATCTGACGCAGGAACAAAGGCAACAAGACGGCGAAACGAGGCGTGCTGCTGGTGCCCATCTCTATTCGCTGGTCTTACAGCGCTCAAGGGTGACCCCTGGGTGGCATCTCCACCGTGGATTTCCTGTCGACAACACTTACATCGAGGATTATGTTGTATCGGATCTTACGAAGGTCCTTGATGATATTTTGTATCGGGGAGATACTGAATGGGACTTTGCCAGGAACGGGACCACCTCAGAGATCAACTGCAAGCAGCCAGTGGCCATCCGATGATCCACTTCCTGAGTACTCTCAGAAAGCACTTGACAATTGAAGTGAGACTGTTGCCTGTTTTCCGGAGATGTTTCAACCACCTCTGGACATCGCATGATATCTGTAGGAGACTATTGTTACAACCTTTGTAAATGCACTTTCAGTTAGAAACGTCAATGGGTCACTGGTCAATAGCAATCTGATCGGTCACTGAGTTGAGCACGGGATTTCACCTGAACCCGGAATTTCAATTGGGGATTGCTTCACTACATCTGTCTTGGACGCGTGCAAGCACTTTTGGATAGCCGTCGAACTCCCTGCACCCGACGTCGAGGACATTCTAAGGTAATTTTACGAGACTAATTCTGATACCTGCACCATAACTCGTCCATCTCCGACGACCCAATTTCTTTCTCTCGCCTTCGTCCAGCCTACAATTCGGCCAAGTTGTACCAGTTGCCCACAGCCTTACCGTTATTTTCATCATCCATCGCATCGATGTCCTCCTTAGCCCGGTAATGGATCCTGTCACACCATGAATACCACTTTCTCGTCGTGAGCGACGGACGTACGGAGTCTTTGGGTCCACAGGCGATGCCTTCCCAAGAGCCTCTTTCACCCTCTGTCCAGCTCCTGTACCAAATACAACCTCGACCTCCTCGAGCGTCAACTGCTTCCGTCAGTCACGTTGCCTAGAAGCCGGAGATGAAGATACTCACCCCCTTGGTCTCGGGGTAGGTGAAGTAGATGGTGAGGAATGCGATGAGCATACAGCCCGCGAAGAAGATCCAGACCCAACCGTTCATCTTTCGGTACCTGACGAGAGGGTCACCCCCAAGCACCATAAGCGAGGTGGATTGTCGCTCACATGGGTAGTGCTGAGTATTGGGTAGCGAACCCGACGCCCATCGAGAAGACGTTGGCGATAGCGTAACCCCTCGCCCGCAGGCCGGCGGAGTAGATCTCGGCGGGAAGCATATTGACGACTTGTGGGGAATACATCATCAACTCACAACTGACTGGAAAGCGGGAGAAAGACCTACCTGGCGAGAAGAACATGACCCATAGGAACCACTGAATGATATAAACCGAGACGAAACCCGCTCCAGCGGCATGATTGACGATCCCCTTATCGAATATCCCAATCGCCAATCCACCCTGAATGACGAGGCAGAAAGCAGCCTGACCCGTCCCGATAAGGTAGTTTGTCCGTCTCCCCCATATATCGAGGAGGTAACCACCGACCATACCCCCGATACACCATGTGGCGTTCTGTACGCCTGAAATTCCGAATTGGACGTGTGGGTCGGTGATACCCGCGGCGGTGAAGACGAGGGTGTAGTAGTAGGTGAAGATGGAGCCGCCGTTCCATGCTGAAGAAAGCATCAATCACAAGAAACGTTGATCGAGGGGGAATGTACTGACCCCACCAGCTTTGGCTGGAGAAGGCGACGAAAGAGCGGTATCGCGCGGCTTTGGAGTTCCACAGTGCGGCCCACTTGTCCTGTCCGTGGGCCTGATCCCACGAAATCGCTGGGACACTCATCAAAGGAGGTCCTTGGTCGTGTGAGGCGACGCACCAGCTTGCATAGCCCTGAACTCGGTCTCCGCCTGCTCACTCAGAATGAGCTGTCCATCCTCGAGATGACAACCATGAAGTCGACCAAGCATCCGGCGGCACTCGTCCTCTTTCCCCTTCTCGAAGAGGTATCGCGCTACCCGACGGTCAGATCACTGGTTCTGTAATTGAGGAAGGGACGTACGAGACTCCGGGATGAAGGGGAGGACCATGAGGAGGACAGTCGCTGGGACGAATGTAACTCCAAGGGCGCCACGCCAACCTGCATTACCGGTCGAGTAGGAGATACCGTAGATGATCCCGGCCTAATCAGTCGTGATCCAATCTGCCAAGTACGCGGGTTGGAAAGGACGCACCGCGAGAAGACCGAAGAAATTGCCCGTCATGAGACTGAAACTCGAGACGAAACCCCTGTCTTCCTTCGCGGCAATCTCCACCGCATAAATCTATCAAGCCCAGCCATAAGCATCACATCACGCGCCGAGTGAGTGAGCTGGACCCACCTGGTATCCGAGCAGGAGGAACCCGATGGACACCCCCTCAATGACCCTAGCGGCAATGACAACCCCGAAGCTCGGACTCCAGACGAGGAGCGCCGTGCTGAGCTCCATGCACAAAGTCCCGACGAAGATGGTGGGCTTGCGACCGAATGTGTCGAGAACGAATGCGGCCATCAGACCACCGCTTAGCTGGCCTAGCGAGTAGACCGGTCCGATCCATTGGTTCTTGGAACTGCGGATACCATGAGTATTGGTTTGAGCGGGAGGGTCAGGCGTACTCCGGAATGGTACCGTCGGTGTAGCCTAGCTGGGCGACCCATGCAGGAAGCTGGATGATCGAAGCAATCACACCTGACTCATACGACCTGATCCACCGGCTGTATCAGCTCCCACCACGATCATGACGGGGAACATACCATCCATCCCCCGAGAGACTGAGTGCGAGAAGGATGACATATCGGTAGACCTTAAACTTGTCCCACCCTCTGAGATTATCAAAGAACCCCATGGCTGGCAACTTGCTCCCCCGTTGCGCACTCCGTCTTACAGCGTCGGTAGTGAGGAAGTACTCTCTCTCCCCGAGCTCGGGCTCGGTCTCGTTCTCGTGCTCGGTATCAAGCTCGTTTCGGCGGGTCGATAAGAGCGGAAAAGCTTCGACGTGTTGCGATCCGCGACCCAGTTTGGAAATTCAAGTCGTGCTGAATTCAGCACAATTGGGACGGATGTCAAGGAGTCCGGCAAATTTGCCCTCCGCTCCACCATATTCAGCAGGCGGGCAACACCCCTCGCTTTCCGATGTAGCTCAGATGGATTTCCCTGACTCGCGTGGTTCCGGCTGAACCTAATCGATTGGACATGTGCAATCAGTGGATCGGCTCCGTCTGTGCAAATTTGCCGACGGTATCGGTAAATGTACGCACAGCATGCTTGAGCGAAATCGAAGACCTTCCGACCCCTAATGAACAAAGAGATAGACCCCATCCTGCACCTTCCCCGCGCATCCGTCAAAACCGCTTGACCGTCCTCCTCTTCTTCGCTGTAGGCTCAATGCTCACGCTTCTCGCCCTTGACTCTTGGGATCCTGCGAGAGAGAGATCCAGGTCGAAGTCCATTTCCACGTTCATATCCACGTCCGCCATGGGCTCGAAGATGGGTTCGTCGTCGATGACGAGCGGACGTTTGGCTGGTGTCGTAGGCGCGGGCGATACCGAGTCATCCTCCCCGATTCCGAGTTCCTCTTCTCCATCCTCCTCCTCTGCCTCTGCCGCTGCGGCTGCCGGTTGACGAACCTTTGTTCTCGTTGTCGCTGTCGGAGCGGGAGATGCCTCGTCGTCGTCGTCGTCCTCCTCTTCCTCGACAGCATGCTCCAAGACGGGCTGGCGGACCGACTTCCTCGCCAGAGCCGGTGCCGGCGACCCATCCTCGTCCTCCGCTTCCGCTGCGACCCTCTTACTCGCAGTCTTGACGTTCGGATCCTTACTTGCGATCATCAACAGCCTCTTCTCGTACACCCTATATGCGTCCCAGCTCTTGTTCACGCTGATTGGCGCCTCTGTGCTCGTGATCGCCTCCTCGAGATGGCTCTTGATCCGCAGCGCATCCTTGCCGGTCACCGGGCCCAAGAGGAGCAACAGGACTCGGAAAAAGCTGAGCGCTTGGAATCGCTTCTTCATCGCTCGAGCTTTCGAGTCCTTGCTCTTAGTCGATTTCTCCTGCTTGACAAAGCCTAATATCTTGCGAGCGATGTAATCAAGAGCGGTGATGTGGAAGTCGTAAACGTCGGAGGGGTGAATCTGCTTGAGGACGGAGAAATGCGTTCCGTGAACGATGAAGGCTGAAGCGATGACCTTAGCCAAGGACATGGTAGCGGAAGGCTCCTCGGCGTCGGTGTCGAGGAATGTGCTGAAAGACTATTTGCGGAATAAGCGCAAGCTTCTGACAACTACAGATACTGACAGTTTGGACAGCTGATGCCGCAACATGCTGCACGGTGATCGCCTCCTTGTTATAGATCCCCTCATCTCGCAGAACATCGATGAGCTTCTTTGCCACCGCATCGTACGTCGCGCTGAATCGTCCAATGTGTGCAAGCGGTTCCTTCGCATGCTCCACCTCCAGGACACCGCAACGGACCGCGCCGACGAAAACAGAGACAAGCTGAAGGAAGACGAACTCCTGCTGAGCTTTTTGCAGGGATGCCTCGTCTGCGCATCATAAGTGCGGATAAGGAGAATGTCACGGGGCCTACCACTCGCCGGAGCACCGTCCTCAAAATCGAGATCTGCGTCTTCGAGGTCCAACGCATATCGCTCCACTCCAGCTTGGAACGCTCCACCTAGACGATGTTGGATCTCGTCGGCCATTGCCATAGGACATGCCTGGGCTGCAGCAGCATTTGAACGCTTCGAGAAGAGAACGTGCATGTTGATGAAGGAAATGAAGGCCTATTCGGAAAATGTCAATGGCGATACAGCGGTAGTCGGGCAACACTGACCTGTCGTCGGACCGTCTCTGCCGCATTCGTCCTTTCCCGCAAGGAGAGCTTTTGGTAGATCTCGACAGCACGATCCCTCTTTTCCGCCAACACAGTCTTCTTCCCTTCGTCATCGGCATCATTCGCGGTGAACCGCTTGAAGAGCCAAGTCATGTGCAGGAAGACGATTTGCAGGGCGTATTCGACCATCTGCTATCAGCCAAGCCTCATTGGGAATACTCACCTTGGCTTCCTCCTTATATCCCACATCGCCTCGCTCCGCAAATGCGCATATGATGTCCCAACCGCTGCTCTGGCCCCCTTCCACATCCTCCATCACCTCGACCATATCGCGACTCCGCTCGAGAAGCACCACACGCAGAAGTATGCTCTCGAGGCCCGCCAGCCGATCCTCGTCCAACGACATGGTGAAAACGTCTTCCCCGTCAATAGCATCACGAAGGGATGTGAACAGGGTTTCTTCGAGCTCTGCGAGCTTGGTGCCGTTTGACCCAGCCATAGACGAGTTATTGCACAGATGATTGATCGCTTGGATCGCCGCAGAAAGGACCGTGGATTCCGTATGTTGAAGGAACTGCTTAATCACGTCATCCCAGAGCGAGTCGTATGCCTGAAGGATGTCAACAGAAACTTAAACCAAGTGCTGCAAGACTCACCGAGCTTTTCCGCATATCAAGGTACACTCCCAAATTCATATGCTCAGGAATGGAAAGGATCCCAGCCATCCGAGCGGTGTCTGCTTGATGCTTGGTGAAGAGGCGAGGGAGTATCTTCATAAGCGTCTTAGTGCGAGCGTCAAGTTGGTCCTCCTTGTACGGTTCAGCGCGGTCCATAACGCTCGGTTCGCTTAAGCTCACCTTGTCCTCCTTCTTGATGCAAGCGATTACCACCTGGATCACGAAGTCCTCCTCGTCGTCATTCAGAAGCCACATGTCTTGTTCCGCCGTGGAATGGTCGAGCAAGAGATAGTCGACAAGCTTCTCCCACTCCTGCAGTGCCTCAAATCGCTCCCAGATCGCCTCGACTGCCGCAGTCGCACGAGTCATCGATTGACTTGATGCAGGAACCAGTGATGACTGCTTCGACGTGCTAGCCTCGGCTGCGGGACCTTCAAGAGCATTCGCGGTGTCGACGAGCAAGGTGGCGAGAGCCTTCCACTCGAGCATCGCGTTCATCTCCCCCTCCACGATGCCGGCCCCGCGCTTCTTCTTGCTACCTCTCGCGCCAGCCCAGTCCGTCTTGAGCTTCGTCGCCTTTTCCTCCCACATGCCGTGAACGAAACCGCCAACAGCCTTCCGCACTCTCGGCTCGTGATCGAACATCAGTCTCGCTACCTTGTCACGCGGCTCCTCGTCCTCGTCTTGCAGAATGCCGGTCTTGTCGATGACCGCAATCACGGACAGCGCAGTCACGCGAACAGATAAGTCAATATCACGCAGGGCCATCTCGATAATGCGAGGAGTCAGTCGAAGGGTGACGGTGCGGGCATTATTGATGAAGGTGTCCTTGGCGAACAGGCTAGATAGCGCTTTGACAGTCTCGAGGCGGGCATGGGAGTACTGCGGCGATCAGCAAATTCCAGAACGAGGTTCAACCGACTCACAGGGTCGTTGCAGCCTCGAGTGAAATATGTGAGGTAGCCTGTAGCGATGTACTTCTCCGGATACTTCTTGACCCAGACTCCTAGCTCTTTCAGACAATCCGTCCGGATGGCAGGGTCGGCGTCTCGTACTCGGTGAACGAATACCCTAACCTTCTGTCAGCTGCGCTGGGAATGCTGTACCGTCAGACCCACACGTCGAAGGTCTCCTGCATGTACTCCTCCAAACGTGTCTTCTTCTCATGAGCATCTTTGACCTTCGCCTCCGCTTCCTTCAGCCTCTTATGCGCGGCGGCTCCGGTAGCTCCCTTCCTCGCTTCCGCCTCCCGCTGGCGCTGCTTCAGGCTCAGGTCCTTGCTTACTCCGGCTGCAACATCGCATAGAGCGGAGTTGAGCTTGAGACTAAGGTATGTCGAGGTATGGCGGATCGGGCGGAGGGGTGATGAGGACATGAGGTGCAGCCAGTTGAAGAGAAGGGGGATGATGGGGATGGAATGATTGGTCGACTCGGACGTTTCGTACAAGCAAGGGCAGAGTGAAAGAGTCGAGATGAGGTGAGGGATGAAGATAGCGAGGTTTGTTCGGAAGGATCGGAAGACTTTGGCCTTCGAGATGAGGGGGTAGGCCGCGAGACTCGTCTGCGAAGATCAGCTTAATCACTTATACTCGGATCTCATGCCCACTTTGACGGTCTCATCCTGAATCGTCTCAAGCACGTCCCTAGCTCCATCCGCATCCAAAGCTTCACTCTCCTCGATCTCCGAGCTCAAACCGCAACATCGGATGCTGAACAGGACCAGCTCATGGACTGATGCGCGTTCTGAGACCTCATCCTTTGCGGTTTGCTGATAGGTCTCGACCCAGTCCTCGATGAGCGGCTGGAGAGCGATGTCGGGAGAGAGCAGAGCATCTGTACCGATCAACAATCCCATCGTAGGCGATGGAGAGCAACTCACTGAAGAGCGGACAATCCGTCTTGATCCCGTCAGCGCCGTCCACGACTACAGCTTCGGTATGTCCGTTGGCCACTCTTTTCGTCCCCTGTTTCGCCTGACCATTCGCTTTGGACTTCTGCGTCCCGTCGGCAGCCCGCTTTGTCCGTCGCTGAGGTTGTGCCTCCTCCTCATCGTCATCCTCTTCTTCTTCATCCACTTCATCCTGCGATCACATCAGCTTGATGGAGAAATAGCTAACACGAGCACTCGCGTGCTCATCACCCTCTACATCTGGTCCGTTTTGCTTCCTTTTGGCATTGCTTGCACCTGACTCGGGATCAGCAAGCGCCTTCAGAAAACGGCCTTCCGCCGCCTGACCCCGACTCACCAGCATTCGCATTTGGTACGAACCTGTCCACAACCTTCCTCGCCCGTCCACCTCGTCTCGGCTCGAGATCCAGCTGCTCCTCCTCACTCAACGGCGACGACATTGATATCCGACTGTCCCAGAAGCTGCCGAGGAGGAAAGCCGAATGCTGATGACGAGGAAAGGAGTGGAAAGAAAGTCACTCAGGTGACGCGACTTGACGCGTTTCCCTAATGTCCGGCCCGCTGCCTCGTGGCGGTTTTGGTGGATGACTTCGTTCTCAGCGATGGATGATCGAGGTCCATGCACGATCTCATCATGGTCAAGGTGAGGGTGATGGTGGTATGCCTCCTTCCAGCCGATCTCAGGTTTCCCAATCTCAATCTCTAGTACTCTCGCACTCCTCCTTACTCCCTGCCTCTTCTCAACAAGCCGAAGGAGAGACATTCGCTTCGGCCTCAACCGCGACTCTACCGCTACGGTACCGCATCTCTCTCGCTGTTCCGCCTTGCGACTTCCCGCCGTCGCTCAAAGAGGCACATGCTCATTATGTCAGAGGGGAAGAGTACTTGTCGGATGCTTGGCGAAGAATTGGAGAGGAGGAAGGATTGCTGGATAAGCGGAAGGAGGAATTGAGGAACGGACGGGCAGTCAGACCGGTCGGACGTGGAGTGGAATTTGCTTCCCCTGGTGCGGTTCCAGGCGTAGAGAGGGGTCCACTGTGGTTCACCGCGAGCTTCAGGATCCCTTGTCTCTGTAGGTCTCGTCAAGATCCGGAAGTGTCCCAGCTGATAGCAATGCAGGTCAGATACCAAGATTCCCTTGCGCCTTCACTCCAGCCCGACCACCTCTCTGCTCCTTCCAGCTCACCCCTCTCCCAGCTCACCCCTTTCCAAGGCAGATCCCTCGCTTCGGAGACGATCTCCCACCCTGGTCACCTGCACTTCCGCCGGTCGACCTGGATCCTGACCTGGACGAGCTCGAAGATTTCGGTCATTCTTGGCAGGAAGCAGATGGCTGTGGACGGGGCCGAAGACGACGCCATCCATCTTGCGATGGCCTGTTTTCTATTGAATATGGTCATGGCGTGGACGAGACAGCCGCTGAGTCGGTCGAGGCGAGACGGCGTCGGAAGGGCAAGGGGCGAGAAGATGGCTCAATCCGGCTACAGCTCGCTGTGAATCCGATCCTCTCAGCCGACTTCGATCGATCCACTCCTCAACTTGAGGTCCCGTCACTACCGGAGCACCGCGATTCCGAACTGGTCGCCCAGAGCAAACGCCGCAAAGCTTGGTGGAGGAATCTCATCCGCTCCTCACCCTCCTTCGGGCAGATCTTCACCATCCTCCCACGCGTACGCGCCCCTCTCCCACGTAATCTATCTCGCTGATGAGCTTGTAGCCGCACAGCTATGATCCCCTCTTTGCCGCTCGAGGCAAGCGGAAACGCCTTAAAGATGTTCCCCTAGATTACATCCTTCCCCGCTTCTTCACTACCCCGACCACCCCAACCACGCCGACCCACCCATTCCATCCCGACCTGTCCCACTACATCCGTCACACCCCAGGAGCGAGAGTACACTGGGTCATACCCATTCACGGTCCAGTCATCGTTCCAACCTGGTCCGATCCGATCACGGAGACCGAGCCCATCAAAGGCGGACCGACTCCATCCAGCGGCCATCTATCCGACCATCTCCCCGCACCCGAGCAGAAGCGCAAACCCGCCATACTACCTTGGACTTCCGAACTGCTTCGACACTTCATGTCCTCGTTCCTCATCCCGCTTCACCAGAGAGATGATCAGCCATTCGGAGCTATCTCCATCCGCCTATCCGGGCCCAAGCCTGATCCATTCATCGCTCTTACCCCGCCCCCACCACTTGTGTCCCATCAGCATACTCCACCTGGCAAACAGGGGACGACGCCGGCACGAGTGGACGCTGGCGATCATGTACGGGTGTACTGCGATGCGAGATACGCGTTGGGCCTGCGAACATGGTTGTACGGGATCGAGGTGGATAGAGCCGTGATCAAGGCAGGGACCGGCATGTTTCGACCATTCGATAAGGTCCGACTCGTACTGGCTGGCGAGCGGGGAGAGGTATTAATTGTGGCGTGAACAAACCACCTGGCACCTGCTATACCTTGCACACCTATACCCCTCTTGTTGTGTTTCACAGCTTGCATCTGTTGTATTGCTAGTCAGGACGTCCGGGAAAATGATGCATGATGATACGGTATGGATGGATCCTGGTTCGGAGCATGATGAATCGGTACAGAATATACAAGTAGCCGCTCAAGATCGCCAAGGGAACCCTGGAGAAGACAGGAGACGGGGAAACAAGAGGAGATCCGGGTTGAATGGGGACACTGCCGCGGTCTAGGCGGCAGGGATCGCCGCGCCTCTTGTCGCTGATCCGGACGCGGATGAGGAGGGCTCCTCGACGGCTTCCGTACTATCCATCCATGAGAGCTCAACCGTGTTCTATGGGTCGTCAGCGCTACTCCGAAAATCCCATAGCGCAGTTTGGGCGACGCAGATGGAACGAAGGCGACCAGCGGAGGGTAGAACCGCTCACCTTGACCTTCCGCTCATACTCTTTGATATTCTCCTTATACAGCTGCGCCGCTTCGACGTTTGCAGGACTAGCGCGGAAATGTCAGCGCCCGTCGGACTTTTGCCCTGCCCCTGTGCGCTCCGGTCGGCTCCACCGCCATCCCGCCCGACCCATGTCCTCCTCTCGACGTCATCTCCACCTTGTCCCCCTCCCTACCCGCCATCCCGCACTCCACCCAACAGAACCGCTCTCATACTCACCTGCTCGGATTCGGATCATTCAGCAAGCTCTGCACGCTCGTCAAGATTGCCGCGACGTCATAAGTCGGGCTCCATCGATTCTGCAAGATATCGAGGCAGAGCTCTCCGTTGTGATAGATGTTTGGGTGGAACATCTTGCTCACGAACCGGACCGTGGGGGGTTTATTGGGGTAGGCGTCGGAGAAGGTTAGGGTGAGCCGGAAGGAGCCGTCTTCGAAGGGTGTGTCGGCTGAGACGCGTCAGCGGGAGTGCGGTCGGGTTAAGGGTGGGGATGGATTGGTCGTGTGATCAATCACCCCCGAGCACCGGCAACCTTGTGTGAGAGGAAGCATAGACACTCACGGGGACCGAAGATGACGGCGTTCCATATCATGATGTTGTCAGGGTTGGGACTGCCCGATATGCCGATGGGAGGGTCGGAGGCGAGTCGCTTGAAGTCCCGGATGAGTCGACGCTTGGCCGCGGTGGACTGAGAGGTGTGTCAGCGAGGCTGAAGCGGTTTTACGCGACAACGGTTGGTAGGTCACTGAAGCATTGCGACACGCACCATGATGAGCAGGTGTCAAATCTCGTGCTCAAAGCGGGAGTTTGCCTGGGGGAGGTTGATATTGGTTGAGATGGCCAGCGGTCAACCGGTCTCCGACGAGGTGAGGGGTTGGATCAAAGGAAGGTCTCCAAGCGGTCTGGCAGCCGAACCGGCCGGATTGTCCAGTCGAAGTCAGAAAAGGCGAAGTCAATTGCCGAGTAGAGGAATATCTGTTCACGAAACGATATAGAAGACAAGCAAGAACAACAAGAGTCAAGCAACAATGACCAGATCCGAGGTAGTGAATGACCAATATCTGGCGCGGTGGCGCTTGATTCCGGTTGGCTGGTCGAGTAGGCTGCGAGGGGAAATACGATTTGTTTTCTATGATCTCGTTCCTTTTTTGCGTCTGCCAGACTTATCGGCTCGGCGAGACCATCCGTTTTAAAGGTCAATCCCATCCACGAGATGGCATACCAAACGAATCGACAAGCACCGGACTGTACCGCTAAGCCCGAAACAGATAGATATTCTGGCAGACTGAGTTGCGAGATGGAATCGAATCTTACGGGTCACGGCTACCTGACTGACCAGTGAGACCTACTGAGATCTGCCAGCGTTGAGGCTTCGGTGCAACCTCTTACCGATGCTGGTCCAATTGGAACACGATCAACGCTCATTTAGCATCTGGACTCAGGGCGACGTTAGGCTTCAAGCATGGGCGCGATGCTTCTCGACGCTGTGCCTACCAGACTTCTCCGAAGGTGCAATGATGATGAATGATTTGTCAATCCCCCAAACATCCATCGTGATTGCTGCCCTGCTACCAAGAGATACACTGAATTGTAGCGATCTGATTTGTGTCTGGCGCTGAAGCTTGGAGTAGAAGAGCACTGCCGTGTGCTTTCTGTCTTCTGTTCTCCGCCGGTGCGGTGCGGTGATGTTTATGTATGCGATGAGAATCTCAAGTGATGTAGCCACTTGTCTACAGTGATGCCGCTTATCAAAGAGAGGCAAGAAGTCTTCTCCGTATCGTACGACTCACGGTAGGCTGGGCAAACTAGATCTTTGCGGTTGTTGTTGAATGTGCCTTGTCCTGACGCCTCACAATAATGATGAGGGATCTGGAAGCACAAGTAGTCGTAAATTTTATTCTCACTATTCGCAGAGGCTCAGTGACTCTAGAAGCCCAGGATGGCAACGAAGGGGCCGGCAGTCAGACTTAAAGGCTGCTTTTCCGCAACCAATTGCTCAATCCTCCGAGACGGGTCAAGTCGTCAGAGATGCACGACATCCTCATATCACACAGTCAGAATGTACAAGCTGCAATATGCATGCGGAGGTATCAACGTTCCGAGAACGGTACGAGTCATATTAGCAAAGAACCCTCCGCAAGAGTCTTTCCTTCAGCATCGTGCTTCGTCTTCTGAACAACGTATTCATCATACAACAATGATTTCTTGTCGATACCTGTGGTTCCGTCCACAGTCCTATCCAAGTAAGAATCCACAACCTCCTTTTCAGTCATGTTGATGGCGTTGTCAAGGACAAACACAGCATCTTGGACGTCCGTCGGGAAGAAATGCAGTGTCGTTGCCGCAGCATCCCCAGTGAGTCCCCTGAGTGATCAGGAGCAGATGATTCCACCACAGGCAGGTACATGAGGTAGGGGTCGTTGGCGTCCCATACCTCTTCTGTTGGCCGGATAGGAGCCTGTTCTGGGCAGGTATCCACTGAGTCATCGTCCAGTCACGCGTGGGTACGGCATGACCTGCAACATGCCACAGGATTGTTGGGGTTGCAAAAGGTCCTGTCTCGTGCATTGAGGTCGCGTAGAGATTCATGAAGGGCCTTGGGCTGTCATCGGTACTTCTCACTTCCGTGTCGGGAGAAACGGGTCGGAGCGGGACTTGCATCTGGTAGCGTTCGTATGATCAGTCGTGTTACGGTGCGTCTGTCTTGTTAGGGGATGTGAGTTTTGTGTCTGGATCCTGCAGTGACGCGAAAGAATTACAGGACAGAGTCGGGGAAGAAGATAGATTGGAAGCAGACTTGAAAGATGTCATGGTCAGTGACGAACAATCAATGGGTCATTCATCCTTTCTCACCCTTGTGACGCAAACGTGCACAGCTTCAGTAAACGGAGGTCTGCTTCTGGCGTGTCATGATGCGGTACCGGCCACTTAATACTGTCTGCGCTCGCAAAAAGACGGCGACAGGGCTGACTAGAAGGCGGAATGCGATTGCTGTCTTCAGCCTGTATCAGTCAGTAAACATAGTCAGACAAAACGAGAAATAACGGTAAAGGTTAATATGTCGTCACCTGGTGCCCAGACTGGCATATGCACGTATAGAATGCGAGATAGTCGAATGATGTGAAAACTCTGTTCCCCTCGCTCGAGTCCGCCAAAAATCGTGCCTGAGGACCGAATTCAAAAAGTCGGTCACCAAATTGGGATCCCTTTGCATCTGTCCGAGTCTCATCAGAGCGTCTAAGCTGAAGTAGCTCCTGCTTCAGTATGGCCGACACCGTCCTTCCCATCCCATCAGTCGGCCAGCCTTCTGGCCATGCATCCTCATCTCGACCAAAGCTATACGTCCTTGACTACGGAGCTGGCAATGTCAGGAGGTGACTCCCTCCTTTTCTATCGCATACAAAGCTGATGAGTCCAGTCTCGCTAATTCTATCAAGAAGTTGGGTTACGAGTTCGAGTGGATCCACTCGGCCCCCGACTTTGACAAAGCTGAAGTCAGTCCCCTCAATCCTCAACTTCATCAAGTCTGATCTGTATAGAAACTCATCTTTCCGGGCGTCGGCTCTTTCGGCCAAGCGACCACCTCCCTCCGCACTTCGCACCTCCTCCAGCATCTACAGCGATACATCGCCTCCGGACGACCATATTTCGGGATATGTATTGGGATGCAAGTCCTCTTCTCCTCGTCTACTGAATCACCAACCGCCGAGGGGCTCGGAGTCATACCCTACCCCATCACACGGTTCAAAGGGGGCAAGAGCGTACCGCATATGGGGTGGAATAGTGCGTGGCGGGCGAGAGGTGGGGATCAGGAGAGATTGATGCGGGAGGAGGACGATTACTATTTCGTGCATTCCTACGCTGCGATACTTCCACCTTCCGACCCGTCTAGCTCCGCTCTCGGACAGGTCGCGTACACGCTATCCCGGTATGGAGAGGAGACGTTCGTCTCGTCAGTCCGGAAGGGGAATATCTTCGGTACACAGTTCCATCCGGAGAAATCTGGACCCGCCGGCCTCGACCTACTCAATCGATGGCTCGAAGCGCCAACCTCTACTGTTTCCTCTACGACCCCTCCCTTCGACTTGACCTGGCAAGATACGAACCCCTCGTCCTCACGGTCTACCGGTACAGGCCTCACCAATCGAATAGTAGCCTGCTTGGATGTACGATCCAACGACGCTGGCGACCTCGTCGTGACAAAAGGAGACCAATACGATGTCCGAGAAAGTGACTTTTCCCGCGGCGTGCGAAATCTTGGTAAACCCGTGGAGCTGGCTCGGCGGTACTACGGCCAAGGAGCCGACGAGATCTGTTTCCTCAATATCACCTCCTTCCGCTCATCCGCACTCCTCGATCAACCGATGCTCGAAGTCGTACGAGCCGCAGCTGAAACCGTCTTTGTGCCATTGACGGTCGGGGGTGGGATCAAGGATACGGTCGACCCGGATGGGACGAAGCGGAGTGCGCTTGAAGTGGCGGGGGCTTATTTCCGGAGTGGGGCGGATAAAGTGTCTATCGGGAGTGAGGCGGTGATAGCTGTTGAGGAGATGTTGGAGCGGGAGAAGAGGGGGGAACCCTTGCTTACTGGTCGGACGGGGATCGAGACTAATTCAGCGGGGTATGGATCTCAAGCAGTCGTCGTCTCCATAGACCCACGGCGGGTCTACGTGAACTCTCTCGAAGAGGTCTCTCCCGCTCACCATCCATGCGTGATACGCGGATCCGAGGCTACTACAAGAACAGCGAAGGAGGAGCGAGACAAGATATGGTGGTACCAATGCACGATCTCCGGCGGCCGTCAATCCCTCGACATCGACGTCATTCAACTCGCCCAGGGCGTCGAGGCTCTCGGAGCAGGCGAGATCCTTCTAAACTCGGTCGACCGGGACGGCTCTGGGTTAGGGTTCGATCTGGATCTTGTGAGGTTGGTGAAGCGGAGCGTGGGGATACCCGTGGTGGCTAGTTCTGGGGCGGGGTGTTCGGGGGATTTTGTCGAGGTATTTGGGGAGACGGGGGTGGAAGCGGCGTTGGCGGCGGGGATCTTTCATAGGGAGGAGGTGGGGATTGGGGAGGTTAAGGGGGAGTTGGAAAGAGTGGGGATGGCGGTGAGGAGGGGTGAAGGGGATGGGTTGGCGGATCTTATATCATAGATCAGTATAGATGATGCATCACAGCATTGAAGCTAAGCTTGGGGGGCGTTCCATGGAATGACTGCCGTCACAACTATCCGCGCATCTTGGTCTCGACACGATAAAACCGAGCGGAAAGCATTGTGAAGATTCAGGTTGTCAACTTGGCTGAGCAGCATAACACTTCTAGGATATGTTTCCAGGACCCGGCGTGATGCGGTCCCTTCCAAATAAATCCCGGCATCAGTACCGAAAACTCCTCGGAATGAGAAAGAGGGCAGTCATCAATGGCTAGTTTATATAAGGTGGGTTGAATTATGAGTATGTCTGTATGCAGAAATGACTAAAAGTCAATCAGAATCTATCGCTTCTCTGCGATACAGCCGTCAGCATAGCCCATCATACGCTCGCAAGACACTCACTCCCGCATACCTTCAACAGCGCTTGGCGCAGTCCCTGCCCAGCCTTCTCCACCTCCTTCCTCGTCATCGCCCCGGAGATACATACCTTCAAGCTAGGTTCCGGCTCAAACGTCTCCTGCCCTCGTAATCGTCTCGCCCGGGTGATCAAGATCGAGCTGTTCGCCATCGCCTCGTCCACGACCTCTTGCAGGAGGCGTTCTTCTTGCTCTAGCGTGGGTGGAGGTTTGAGGAGGAATATGTGGATCAGTGCGGAGGATGGGTGGGAGGGGATGGAGATGATCGCGTCTTTGTTTGGAACTTGGGAACTAGGGGGAGGCGGTGATTTCGGAAGAGGCGGACTGTCGGACGGTAAAGAGGATGATGATGACGAGTGGACGAGAGCGGGCAGAGGGAAAGGCTCGAGCTTGGACAGTTGTTGCCGGAAGGCGAGGATGTTCCCTTGCAAGGCGGTGAGGAGAGCGGGTTGAGCGGCAAGGATCGCTAGTGCTGCGGAAGATGTTGTGGCGAGCATAGCTGGGAGGGCGGCAGAGTAGACAGATGCGGAGGAGTTGATTCGCTAGTCCACCATGAATCAGCCATTGACCAAGTAGGATTTCGATGGGATTGACCTGATGAGAACAAACAACCGCAGACCCAGCACAGAAGCCGCCGCCTGCTGCGAGTCCGGTAGCCATTGAGCCGATGAGCATGTCCACCTCTGATGCCTGGACCAGCGCGTCAGTGATCGCTCCTCCAAGTAACATCCAACAGACAGGAACATCAAAATACTCGCTGATCCCTCGGCCGTGCGAACCAATCATCCCGAACGATTGACTCTCGTCAAGCATGAGGCGGCATTTGTATCTCTTCTTCAGCTCCACCTGATACGTGATTCAACTCATTCTCTCTCGCTCGAGCTCAGACCACTCACCACTTTCGGGAGATCCAACATCATTCCGTCATTCTCGAAGATGCCCTCAGCCACAATGAACCTCCTCTTCAATTTCCCCCCTTTCCGCTTATTATCCCGCTCTACAGCCTGAAGCACCCTCTCCAGATCCTTCATATCCCCGTGTGCATAATACTTGATCTGACTCCGACTGATCTGCAACCCTTTATGGATGGCAAAGTTGACGCCTCGGTCCGCGAAGATGATGTCGCCTCTCTTGGCAAACGCGGGAATGACCGAGGAGACGGCGGCGAAGCCTTGAGAGTAGATAATGGCGGCTTCTGTACCGAGGAAGGAGGCCAGCTCGGCTTCGAATTTCATGTGGACGTCTGAGGCAATCAGCGGGGTCCGAGAGCTGAGGGGATCGAGAAAGGGTCTCGCAACTCACCGATCGTCCCGTAGAAGCCTGACGGTCCACATGATCCTACACCATAGCTCCTCAACGTCTCGATCGCAACCATCTTCATCTTTTCATTCTCGGCAAACCCCACCCAATCGGGATACGCCATATTCAACACCATCTTCCCATTCGGACTCAGCTTGACCCTCACTCCATTCGGTCCATGAATCATCGGGACGGTCGGAAGCACCATCTCATCCACATCGCTCGGGATATCCACCAGTGATTGAGGTGTGAAATCGTCAACCAGCTCATTGATCTCCTTCTCCGTGAGCTTGACCCAATTCTTCCCTTCCCCTTCGCCGCGGGTCCGACCTTTGAGGAGAGTTCTAACTGCGAATGCGATGAGGAGGACCTCGAGAAGTGATCGATAGGGATCGTTTTGGTAGGAAGATTTGATGTAGCGGACAATGATGGGGGAACCGGGGAGGCCGTGGAAGAGGTCGGAGAGATTGAGGAAGATTGAGGATAAGAACGAAAGGAGAGGAACAAGGGCAGCAGGAACCTCGGTCGTGGAGGGAGATGGAGGACGCGACATGTTGATGACGTCAGAGTCGGTTAGAAAGGGGTAGAGTCTTGAAGGAAATCGAAAGGCGGGGGGCGAGGACTGTTATTATAGAGGTAGCTTGATACTGGGTATAATGCATGTCTATCTAACAGCGCATATGAGAGAGGGTATCTCAGCACGTCCCGGCGTTACAGGCGGCGTTACCGGTAGTGGCGGCACTTCTAAC
>JAABUP010002678.1_pt1 | contig 33590 bp, 45 predicted proteins | sample 5559201 | NCBI WGS metagenome assembly JAABUP01 (sample SAMN10711887, study PRJNA513373) | rock metagenome | isolation source: Antarctica rocks | place: Antarctica
TGCCCTGCAGCGTATGATCCACGGTACAGCTGCTACATGGATGATGTTTCCCGCCATGCCCTGCAGTACATGCTCCACAGTACAGATGCTACATGAATAATGTTCCCCGCCATGCCCTGCAGTACATGCTCCACTCTACAGATGCTACATGGATGATGTTTCCCGCCATGCCCTGCAGTACATGATCCTTGTCACAGATGCTACATGGATGATATTTCCCGCCAGGCCCTGCAGTGCCCTGCAGTACATGCTCCATGGTACAACTGCTACATGAGATGCCGCACAAAGCAAGCTGCAAAGCGCTGCCAGCCCATCCCTGACTAGATTGGAATGATTGAGTGATAATTCTCCAATGTGGATCGCCAACAGATTATGCCTGAGCTGGTGGGTATAAGGTCTACGTGCAAGGCTTGGACAGATGAACTGATGCATGAATGAATGGAGGTGTGGAGGAACAAACACATGTGTGCATGAAGCCCTGAATGATTTGATATTTGCATGAACCCAAGATTGAAATGGACAGGACGGGTGATTGCAAGTGGCACAAGATCCAAGCCAGCTGTATGTGGCTGCCACTTTCTAGGACTACAAGCGTAAGTGCATCACCTGAACCACAAAACACTGTGCTTGGTTGCAGGTAAAGCAGTGATACCAATCACAGACACAAAATGAGCGGTGAGCACAGCTATCACAAGTAATATCTGACATGCAGACAAAAACAATGTGCATGGGCAAAGGACACTGCATGACTCCAGTCTTCTTCACATGAAGTGTCATAGAGCATACCTTGGCAGCAAACAAGCTCTGTGTGGGAATGTCATAAGCAATGCTGCGTAAGTTGGCAGCCGCTGTCACAAATTCCACTGCAAGGTCGTCATCCTTGTCAAAGACTGCAGCCCCGACGTCCTGGCTCCTCTGTTCCAGGAACAGCTGTATGGCCTTGAGAAAGACCTGCAAGGCTGTCAGACTCGGAGTTCAGGGCTAAAGATGATGATTGGTGATCAGGATTGGGCTGATGTATGGCATCATCTGTGCTGAAGCGACGCCTTCCGTTGCACTTTTCTTGCACCGTCGTTGTGGGGAAAGGGTTCACAGCCTTCTGCAAGGCACATGCAGAAGCAAGTTGCACGAAATGTGAACATAGTCAGTGGACGCAAATCATGTCACTGACTGGACATCACAGTGCCCTTTGGCTGCCATTCTGCAGAAGGTAAAGGCTGCAGCAACAATGTTCACTGCCGGAGGATGCATGCATGAAGTACTGCTGCATGGATAATGTAACTTTGGCCATGGAGAAGGGGGGCAGCATGGAGAAGGGGGGCAGCATGGGGGCAGGGGCTTCAAGCACAGGTGAGTGTGTACCCACACCATGCTGTCTCATGTGCATGTCTGTGTGACTGACCAGACAAGTTGTCCTCTGTGTGAGCAGGCTTGCCTCAAGATGTAGTCAGCACAGGGACCATGAGGACGCCCATCTGCTCAAATGCAGAATGCATAGAGGCAACACTGCACCTGTGTGTTCTCCAACAGAGTCCAGTCCTTATGCTGGTCAGTGTAGCCAAGAGACTTGCATGCACTGACAGGGCCAGCGGTTTGATGGCTGGCGCCGTTTTGGTGGCTGCTGGCTTTGGAAAGCCGCAAGTCTGTCAGATGAAGTGCTGTGGGAGGTTTCCGGGTCGTCCACAAGTCCTGCAGCATGCAGTCAGGGTTTCCAGAGTGCTTTACAGCGTTCCCAGTCACAGGCCTTGATGCTGTGTGCCCAACTTCAGGGTGCTCGCCAGTCACAGGGAAATACACGGATAGTTTGTGGATTGGTGATACATAATGCTTGAAAGCCTGCAAGATGTAATGCTCTGAACTCTTTCTTTGTTGTCTGCCAGCCCTGGAGTAAAGAATCGCTGTCATAACTTTATTGTGTCACAGTTTTGTTGATGCTCTCAACGCAATGAAGATGGCAGAGCATGTTCCTTATGCGCCAGAAACAGATCTCATCAAGGTTCAGGCAGCTATCTTGTGCAGCCATACAGGCTACCTTCTGCTGCTCATGCAGGAATTGCAGCAACAATGTACACCTTCTCCTGGTTGCAATCTGCAAAGGCCCGAGCACACGCTCAGATCAAAGGTTACCTTCTGACTTCTGACTGTTACCTACTGACAGCTTACTGCTTTTACCTCTCAGGTAGCTGACATGTAAGCCCAAGGCTGATGACTGATGGTGCTCAACTATGCAGTAGGGCTTTGTAGGATGTGTGTGCATACCCACAGTTTCACAGCGCTGGGCATTGCCAATGCTCACCTCCATTCTGAGCACACGCTCTATATCATGTCCATACACCCTCTCAAAGATCCTGCGTGCATATGCATCTGCAGTCTCGCCTTCCTGCCTCAGGAAAGCACTTGGGTCCTCTGCCTCTTTCTGCTCTGCTGCACCTTCCTGGCCAGCTTGAGAGCCGGCCCCATCTTGACCTTCTGCAGGGCCCTGGGTGGGGTCTGACGGAGCGGCCCCCTCATCCAGGTCTGTCACAGCATCTGCCCTGTACGTCAAGTTACACTGATTAATACGCTGAATGTGTGCTATCAATCATCCCACATTGTGTAGACCAGATTTATCAAAATGCCTGAAGCGCCTCTGCAGGGCTGCGGGGGGAGGGAGGGGTTGAGGGGGACCCCTGATCTAGATCAGTCAGAGCATTGTTTCTATATGACGGCTGTTTCAACCGTATGTCAGATGGCAGTGACAATGCAGACAACTCACATGCCATCTTTACAGCTGCCCAAACAATTGCTTGCATGACTTTGATCAGATGTATGCAGTCTGACTGCCGCACACACCTTCCAAAAAGCCTCTGAAACAGAAGGTCCTTGGCCCACACAATGCAGTGAATAGGCTTGTCAGGCGTGTTGCGGATGGTGCATACAGGGTACGTCTTGGGTGCTTGCTTGGGTTGGCACTCAAAACATTCAGTCTTGCCCCTCAAGTGCACAGTTGCCTGCAACATGCACAGTCACTGGTTGGCCAAATGGTGAGGTGATGCATTCATGTCAGCTGCTGGGGCTTGCTTGTTTACTTTGGTTGTGCAGAAATAACATTAAGTGCAGGATGCACATGCTGTCTGCAGCTGTGCAGAACATGGTGACTGTCCCTGGTGGGAAGTAGGCATGTGTTGATTTGCTGCATCCTATCTGCTTGCCCTGCACTCATGTCTGACACATCCAACTCAGATGGAAGTTCATTGCGAAAATCACCTGTCCAAGGTATCCTGCTGTGCCAGACTCAATTAAAGGTGTCTCAGCAGCTAAGCATAGCCTGTTGACATGGCGGCGAGCTTCTAAGTTGTCCAAGCCATTCATGACCAGGTCAAAGGATTTGAAGAAGTCCACATCATACTGGGGCTCCTTGACATTGCCCTACATGACAGCAGGGCAGTTCATCATTGGTAGCTGTGGCTACATTGTGGTACTTGAGACTGCATGCATATTGACGTATCTTGCTTGGCTATTTCATGAAGCAATGGACGGTTATTGGGCTGTTCAGGTGCCTGGCTGGCTGCATGCCATTTGCCCAGGTTAGTAGACCCAGGCCATGGGCGAACGCTGATGCTGGAGAGACTGCAGACGCCAATCAACAGCAAGCAGGTGCAATGCCACAAGCATCATGCGCACAGTACTGCAGACTTTGCTTGACCAGGAAGTAGCATGTGGACTAATTGTCATGAAGACCACAATGATGGTGAGACAGCTTGCAGATCACAGTGTGTTCTCTGGCGCATGCTGCCAGCAAACCCAGCTGGCTCAAAGCGCTTGCAAGCTGTCCTACAGAATGGGAGAACAAACCTGGTCTGCCTGAATCTTTGCTTCTGGTCTAAAGCGCTTCACAGCTTCAGCAGCAACCTTTGCCTTACTTTCACCAACATGGTGCTTGCGGAACAGAAATTGCCTGTTCAGGTTGCTGGTCTCTATTGTATCCATGTCGATCTGCACAACATCTGATTGTGGTGCACAGCGCGTGCACTGGGCACAAGTGGCAGATTAGGTCAAGCATACCACATGAATGTTGACAAAACCAGTCAGCACCAAGGTCTTCAAAAGTTCACAGCCAATTCCTCCTGCTCCCACGCATAGCACTTTGGATTCCTTGATCTGCAGCAGCGCCACTCCAGTAGGATACACACTTGATACACACCAGCTGATCAGTTGCAGAGACAACTTTTGCTAGCATACCTTGTGTTTTGCCTCATCTGACCTGGCGAGAGCTGGCCACATTGTCATCTCAAAGGACTACGCAGGTGCCGAACGCGCTGTGGTACGAGTCAGGGCTGCCTGAAGCTGAGGATCTGCTTAGATCATACGGAAGAGCCAATTGCCCGCAGCAAACTGGCAAGCCGGTGTCCAGTTGCGCTGCGCTAGTGCCCAAAGCCTTACAGCTCTGGTTGATGCGGTGTGCACCCCGAGAGCAATCCTGCTTTGCAGCGTGCTATGTACAAATGCATGTCAGACAGGCGACACGCACATGAAGCATGTGAATATTTTATGCTCGCAGCACAACTGGACAATCGTTTGACCTCCGTTGTCTGCGGGAATGGTCGACAACCGCTGACGAAGTCTGGTATCGCCGGCAATTGACAAAGCCTTGTCGTCTCTTGGTGCTTTCAACGTTGTTAGGTAGTCCACGGTCTGCATGCTTTCCTGAAGAGGTCTTCGGGTGCTGGCCTGACGCTGAACGCAGAACATTCGACAGTAAACAAAAGGTGTGGCTCATGTCTGGGGACTGGCAATCCAACTGGAATGCCGAAACCGAACTTAGGCCAGGTAAACCTAACCACCATGCATCCTCCTCTCGCTACGTGCGAGCTTAAACGCTTCTCATGACCTGTCCGCCGAGTCAATACAGCCTCATCAGAGCGCTTGGTATAGGTGTTTCGCTGCCCCCTCGAAGAGGAACGCATAGACGCTCGAACAGTACACCACTTGAGCATACCTCCTCTCAGCTCCTAGCAGCTACTGGAAGCGGCAGGTAAAGCTTGGGTGCACTCACGTCCAGTCTGCGGACGCGGTCTGCGCCTGCTGATTGCTCCCTGCTGAGGCACGTAAGAAAGTCAGGGGGTCTACCTGTCTTTGTCAATACAGAGTGACAGTTTGAACTGTGCTTGTAGGCCTGAAGAGTTAGACTATGCAGCGTTGGAAGAGGACAAGGCAGGCCTTTTGGCAGATGTTTTGCACGGGCCTGTATTGACAAAAACAAGATCAGGTCCGGAACGCAAGCTTCTAATGCTTGATGTATGCTCCTAGGTCCCGAGATTCTGCTCACAGCTTTTGCTGACAAGCGCCACCAGCCGACAGCAAGGCGCTTTGTCCATATACATGAGCTGCATGCACCTTACATGCTGACAGTGGCAACGTCACCCATAGTCTTCATGTGTGTGTTTACAGTGCTGACATTGTGCAAGAGTAGCAGCTTGCTTCATTACAGGAGCTTGGTAACTTCACCTTGCATCACACTCAGCTTGCATACCTCTGGTGTTTCTTCCAACGTCAAGTTTTAAGACCTGCAGATCGGTTGAGGAGCAGAGGTGAGCCAAGGTCAGCTCGCCGAGGGCCTGTGCACGCATCATTGAGTCATAGACAGGCTGGAGCTGGTAGCCAGCGTGTGTCTGGGCGCATGACAAAGGGCAAGGGCAAGCTTGCTGTCTTGCATGAGGTATTACTCTCTGCTGCTGGCTTGGCATGCTTCAAGGCTGGTACAAAATCTGAGCATTGCCTGTGTTCAAGTGTAATGACGGTTGCATTCTGCACGTCAAGCAAGCTCAATGCGTCAGCCACAGCAAGCTGAAGCTTGCAGACTTGTTTGCTCTCAGCTCTCAACCATCCTGCTGTTGCTGTGTTTTGGCATGAAAACCCAGCTTGTAGGTCTGCCCCTGAGCTGCTATGACCCTGAGTCTTTCTTCACAGCAGTGCGATTGTGCAATCCTTGCAAGTCATTTATTTGTGGTCAAGCAGTTCTTGCTGAGAGAAATTTCTGTGTACACAATGCTTTTGGCTGGAACAGTGTGAAGGCAATTCATGTACTGATGGCATAACTTGACGTTGCAGGCATTTGAGAGCAGTGAGGAGGAAGGCGGTGACTCCGGAGAAGATGGTATGCTGACATCACTGCTCACACCCTTTTCACACTGATCTCTTGCTTCCATTGGACACAGGCCTGCACAATGCATAGGATGCATGTAGCAATGACCATGCATGCATCACTGACCATGCATCACTATGTTGTGTTGCTTGTCATTCAACTGGGCCAGTCACTGACTGTCATCTTGACGCTGCGAAGCCTGCCAAGCAGTTCAGGCTACAGGTCCTTTACTCACCTTTCAGATCCCAAAGCTCAGCTATGGGCACATGATCGACAAAGGCAGTCAATCGACAATGACGGGAAGTTAATGTACACTTAGCCCTAAATGTTGAAAGGCGTTTGACAACAGAGCACCACACATGTCGCAGTAGTGATCAACTGTGGGCAATGCAGGCTACGGGCACATGATCGGCAAGGGTGGGAAGGTGAAGAGGGTTCTAGCCAACAGGCAGTCTGCTCAGCGCTCTCGCATACGCAAGCTGCAGCACATTAGCGAGCTGGAGAAAACTCTGCAAGGCTTGCAAGACGATGTGCACAAGTTGAACCCTCAGCTGAGCAAGATGCTGGCCAAGCAAGCAGGTACAAGACAATTCCAACCTTGCTGACTTTCTTGGCTTGCCCCATGTTCTGAACGCACCCACTTCTATATAAGATGGGGCAACATCAGGCCTGTCAATGCTGAAGATGCTGTCAACAAGCTTTTGCCGGCAATCTTTTGCAGTTGTCCAGCCTTTCATCTTGATCATAACCCCAAGCTCCCTTGAGTGCTTTTGAATACAAGGGGCCATGTTTCAGGATGGCTATTTGTGAATTGTTGCTATCCATACCGCTTCATTTCCTCATGTGCTAATCAGCCTGTCTGCAGCAACACCGTTGTGATGTCGGCTGCCATGTTCACTGTGCTTTGTGTGCTGCAGATTTGGATGATGAGAACCAGGGCTTGAGGCAGAAGCTGTCCTCTCTGTTGGAAGAGAGCCGGCACAAGGACTCTGTCAACCAAGCCCTCACAAATGAGGTGTCTGAGCTGGGGCTCACGCAGGAGAGGGCTCAGTCTGGTGGGTATCATATTTGCAATCATCTGTGTCATTGACAACAGACATTGCACTAGCATGGTAATGTCATGTGCACAAACATGCATGCCTACATGGACCTATCTGATCTCACTGTGGCATTTGGCTAAACTGCCCGCATGTCTTCTTCTGTCATGCCTGCAACTCTGCGTTCCATCCTTTTGTGTGAGGAGAAAGGGATATTCAGACAGCATGCTGAAGCATCTGTGCACTTTCATAGCTTGTTGGCAGGTCTCAGCTTGCTGACAATGGCGTTTGGACTGCAGATCATCATCATCAGCAACAGCAGCAGCAGCTGCAGCAACTACAGCAGCAGCATCCACCCTATGCTCCATCCACATCTGCCCAGGTGCTTTATCAACAGTTGCCACGGACCCAGGACTTGAATGCCTTTGGCTCTCCCACATACACCCACCACCCAAGCTATCAGCCGTGCTTTGCCTCAAACCCTCAGAGCCAGGTTCCACCCTATATCCAGACGGAGTCGTCTTTGCCTTGTCCAGGTGAACCCCAGCAGTCAAGGCTCCCCCACCGGATGTCTGGCTCCCCTCCAACTGCTGAGCAAGACATTGTTGATCGCCTCATGGAACGGTATTCCTATGATGAGCAGCAAGCTTGGCAGCGGCAGCAGCAGCAGCAGCAGCAGAGGCATCAGCAGCAGCAAGAACAGCAGCAGCATGACCAGCAACAGCATAGGCTGCAGCAGCCTAGCGTTCATGACAGGTCTTGTCAGCAACAGCAGCGTGGGTACGACATGTCGGCAGAGCTCAATCAGTTGCAAGGAACCCACAAGGCTGATCATGCCAAGGTGGGTCAACAGCAGATGAGTCAGACTCAATCTGGTTTTCACCAGTCACAGCCACAATCATCCCACCACGCGAGGCAGGGCAGTCAAGGAAGTGTAGATGAGCGCAGCTCGCCACAGCTGATCTACTCACACGGGTATCAGCAGGCTAGCCCCCCTTACTCGTCAGCTCAGCATGACTACAGCCTGGGTCAACAGCAGGATGTGCAGGACTGTCCACCTTTCATCCCCAAACAGCACAGTTTGGATGCTGCTGAGTCACAGTACATCACTCAAAATCGTGCACTTCTGCAAGCACGCACCCAGGGTCAGCAAGGTCAACTGCGTGCTGGCAATAATAACCCGACTGCATATGCTCTTCCACAGCGACACAGCTATGATGGGGCGCAATATCAGCAGAATGAGCAGCTGCAGCAGCAGCAGCAGCAGCAGCAACAGTTACTGTCCAGGAGTCAGTCTCTGACTCAGCCAATGCAACAGTCATCGCTACAAAGGCATGCCATGAGCGGGTCAATGCCAGAGTACCACCAGCATCAGCAGCATGGCATGCATCAGCGTCTTCAGAGTGCTAGCATACAACAACCAGCTGCAAACGAGGCTGTCAGACATTTGCAACGGCACAGCACAGGTCAGACACACCTAGATTCCTCCCCTCGATTCATACAGCTACACCCACAGTCACGATTGGATATGAAGCTGCCGTCTCAGAACCCTCTTCACTTTTGGGGGCAGCCTCAGTCCCAGGCGCAACCTCAACAACAGTCTCACATAAACCCATGGGATGCTGCTGCGGGTGCAGAGGGGCTGTATTCAGGTGCCCTGCAAAAGAAGAAGAGCAGTGGTGAAATGTCTAGGCATGGCAGCGGCAGTACTGATGCACCTTTGTCAGAACATGCACCTGATGCCATCCTGGTAAGCTGGTGCTCACATAACATGCAAGCTATCGTGTGCATTCTACCCACCCTGCATGCCTTTCATCTTTGTGCTGTGCAGCAATGATGTGCTGTGACAGTACTCTGCCGACCAGCTACTCGGTGGTGTTGCCATCATGCATGTACTGCTGTAGTAGTCAAGACTGTGTTTGTCACTTCTGTCAAGTCTTGCCTGCCTTGTGCTCGCTGAAACATGCGTCACATATTGCACTCAAGCTGCTGTTGCATTTATAATCCAAAGATGATACAGCGCTGATCTTGTCCAAAATTGATATACCTTGCGTGCAGAGGAGCTTCAGCTCTGTCAGCAATGCCTCATCAGAGCATTCAGATTCTGCTGCCAACGTTGGTGTTCATCTAGGCCTAGCAGCGAGATCGTTGGGCAGCAGTCATCTTCGCTCTGAAGGACAGACAGGGCAGTCAATAGGCCCAGCTGATGTTGTGAGACATGGCACATGGGCTAAAGGCATGCCTCCATCTGGCAAGAAGAAGAAGGACAGCAGTGGACACAAGGCGGCCTTGACCAAGCTCATCTGATTTTGTGGGACGTTCTGACACAGAAAGTTGAATGCAGCATGTCGTGTGTACCTGGTGTGTCATTGAAAACTGTTATGCAGTCAGCAGTCATCGAGCACATTTCCAACAGATATGTACTTGCCTGCGGTCAGGCTAGCTAGGCAGGAATGTGTTCATTGATCTCTTTGTGCAATGTCTGCATTAAAGTGCCATCCACTGAGGTGTCGTAGAACCTGTATGTGGGTAGTAGAAACTGTATGTTAATCGAGATGAATACACTCCAAGCATGGGAAATGAGGTCGTTTCGGGGGGTGGGGGACCGGATACCACTGACCCTGTTTGCGCGCGTGCGTGCGTGCGTGCGTGCGTGCGTGCGTGCGTGCGTGTGTGTGTGTGTGTGTGTGTATGTGTGTGTCATGAATCCAAGTTAGACTGCAGGTAGTACCCAGCTTATGACACACTGTTCATACATTGCTCAAATGCAAGAAAGCCGTGTGTCTTACTACCCTGTATTGCTTTCATGGGATTATTGCCTTGGGTCACTTCTCGAAATGGCACAATACATGCACAACGTGCATCATGCTGGCATCTCACAATAGACAAATTCTTGGATGCGGCATGTCCAGTTTACGTTCACAACTTGAACTTGAAGTTACGATGTTTGTTGTAGGCATGTACACTGTGCAGCAATTCACATAGGTAGCTTGAGTGTAGAGGGAGACAAAACATATTTGCAGCATGATACCAGCGCTAGCTAGCCTCAGACAGAGACTTGTGCAGAACAGACATAGGCAAGTGCCCTTATTTGTAAATGGCAGTCTTGTGCAGTCTTGCAATTGCTGGTGTCTTGCATGCTGTGATCTTGATTGCTAGCACTGCCGTGCATGAGTACAGGTAATTACAGATTGCCACTATAGTGCTGAGTGCGACGAAGTGACACATAATGACGTTATTTGCCTTGCCCTTTCGAAGCGCTAAAGCACTCTGACAGCAGCTCTGACAGGGCCTCGGCAGCCGCGCTTCAGCCCAAGATGGGACAGCTAAAAAGGCTGCAGCCTGCTGCTGATGCGTCAGTCCTGTCTGAAAATCTTCAGACATATGACCTGACGACAGTCAGGTTTGCGCCTGCGACGAGGCAATTATATGGTTTCCCCACTCAAACGAATATGCGACTTTTATCCCCTGTGCTGAAGGGCGCCCCGTCTGGTTGGCTGGCTCCTGAGAGCTTTTGCTTGGCTTGTGGACTCCTGGTTCTTCCCTCCTATTCGGGCTATACTTGAAAGAGCCAATGGCCTGCCACAGATATTAGGAGAGACTGAAGTTCCTGAAAGACCGCTTTTTTCTCCTGTGCATGCCCTTTCTGGTACCAATCTAGTCAGTAGAGACATAGGCTTGGAGAACTCTGCTACAAAAGCAGGCATAGCTTTCAATACTGCAGGTAATTGCGCTGTGTTCGACCAGGGTATGCCACAGGGGTCCAGTAATCAGAACATAGACTGCATGTGGCCTTCTTTTGCTTGGCTGCTTTGTTCATGCACTGAAGTACACATGCATCTTGCAGGCGTTGCAAGGGAACATACAAAGCATGATAGACAAATGTACTGGAGTGCTGCTCAGTTGAGCAGTGCATACACTTCGGGCGCTGTCACCCCAACACAAGTTGCAGAAAACATCTTACAGCATGTTGCTCATTCTCAGCAATCAGAGCCTGCCATGAACTACTTTGTTGCCATAGACACCCAAGCTGTGCGGACACAAGCAGCTCAGTCTACCATCAGGTCATAACCTCTGCCTTGTCTTTGATTGAGCTGTGCCGCAATTTCTGATGTCATTCCAATGCAGCTACTGCACAGGGCTTTAGGCAGTGTCCAAGTGCAAAGGCTTGACAGCAAATGGTGATGACAGGTACCAGGAGCGTAAAGTGCTGTCAGTTCTGGACGGTGTGCCGTACGCTGTGAAGGACATGTATGATGCCCTCCCCTACCAGACCACCTGTGGCACAACCTACATGCCCTCACTGTGAGGATCCTAGGGTTTTGCTTGCGACACATTGCTGTATACAGCTATAGATCGGGAAAAAACACCTTTGGCATGTCTTGCATCTCGCACATACTCAACATGCCTGTCAAGCGCTCTGCAACTTGTATCACTTCCTGAGGTGAAGTATAACACAAAGCTCACAGCAGAAAAAGAGTGGCTCATGCCCTTGGTGTTGGCAGATGTCTGTTGCACATCTGGCAGCAGGCTATTCAACAGGCACAGTGCCACTTTCAGAATGTGTCACAGTTCAGTGGCCTGTTCGGTGCAGGCACAAGGCAGAGCGAGATCATCCAATGGTGGCAGCAATGCAAGCCTGTGGAGCCATCTTGTTGGGCAAAACCAACCTGCATGAGCTGGGAGTATCCCCCTTGGGCATCAACATGCATTACGGCATTACCCACAACCCCCACAACCCAGCCTGCTTTGCTGGGGGGTCCTCTTCAGGCAGCGCTGCTGTGGTGGCTGCTGGCTTGTGCCCCTTTGCTATAGGTAACCAGCTCAAAGACGTGGCCCAAGGGCTGTCACTACAGCTAGCCTACATCAAGCCATTTGTGTTCCAAAACGTATATCATTGTAGTCTGTGAAGTTGCTTCCAACATCACACATATGGCTGCATGTCTTAGTGGCATGACTATGCCCAAAGTAGGTAGCCAACATAGTATATCCAGGCCCACCAGCCCCAACACAGTGCTCACACATATCTGAGATCTCCCAAATGCTTACATGGCTCAAGATCGCTCTGAAGCAAGTGCTCACATGGCTCAAGATCGCTCTGAAGAAGACGAGGAACAGGTTGAACTCAACACTGCTAACGCAAGAGGTTCACACACTCAAGCACTCACCACCCTTAGGATTTGAAAACAAAAAGCCAACGTTGGCTGAATATTTCCTGCAGCTGACCCCCCCAGAGCCCAGGCTAATTTCTAGGTAGTTGTGTCATTACACGTATCATCATCATACGTGTACCAAATCCTGTAACACCGTATAATCTCAAATTTTGACGCCGGGCTAGCTTGCATGAGTGCACTATATGTGTAGTGCAGGCAATGATGGGGGTGGCAGCATCAGAGTGCCAGCAGCCTGCTGTGGCGTAGTGGGCCTGAAACCCACATGGGGCCGAGACTGTGTAGGTGGCGGCCCCAAGGGGGTCACCAGCCTTGTCAGCACAGGCCCTATTGCTGCTACAGTGGCTGACGCTCTCCTTATGTATGCTGTCATAGCCAATGCAGGTTATGATCAGCTTCTGCCCTAGCTTGGCTGCATGCATGCTGTGTTGTCAAGGCCACACTTGCTGTGAACTGGCTGCAGCTGCCGGGGTTACGCGCATCTGTCAGTACAGAGGCACTGATGCGCAGCTGATGCATCTTTGAGCTTGCTCTGCATGCAGGAGCATGTATGCCCAAGCGACGCCCCACACTTACAGCCATTTCTGTTGTTGTTGCAAGTAGCTGTGCAACACATTGGCCTCGTACTTTTGTCTGGCTGATGTACGGTGTCAACAGCATTTCACCTAGCTACACAGATGTCATAACATGATGTTGTCTATCACTTGAGTCATGGTGCAGCTCATGCAACTGGATGCAGCTTCAGCCAGCTTGCATATGCATTGGATAACGCAGCTTTTTGGATCCAGCCGTCTTCGTATGGTGCAGCAGATTATGCCAAGAACTATTCCATAAACTTATCATTACAGATGGTCAACGTCAAGTCTCCATGCGCATTTTGCATGTAGGTGAACAGCACGTAGGTCCGGTGGCGCCTGTGAGCCTGCCTCCTAGCCTGGCAGATGGCAGTGAGACACACCCAATGCACGGCTACAGGATTGGGGTGTTCTGGGATTGGTTTAATGATGCCACGCCAGAGGTCGTCGACTGCTGCAAATCCGCCCTGATTTTTCTAAGTGCCAAGGGAGCTGAGGTGGGGTCCTCAAGTCTGCCTACATGATGAAGCAATCACATTAGGGTTGCTATTCCCAGTGCTGTTTTAAGACAAGTTCAGTGCTGCATCCAAGTAGTCAAGCAAGTCTCTTTCAGCACACATTATTGTTGCTCATGCTAGCGAAACAGTAAATGCCACAGCATTGTTGATCCTAGGCAGTGAGCTCGCATGGCTATGTGTTACCAGATCAGTGCTTGCATGCACGCTGAGAGGAACTGCTGAGACACAGACATGTCACAACAACATCTTGCTGTCCATCCAATGTCTGATCGCTGCAATTTGCTGCAGATTGTGCCTATCAGCATTCCTGACCTAGATGCAGCTCGTATCTCCCACATGTACACCTTTGGCAGCGAGGCAGCATCCTGTCACATGCAAGAGCTGCAGTCTCCCCATCTGAAGCACCAGCTAGCAGCTGATGTGAGGATCACCCTAGGCATAGCCAAAGGCTTCAAAGCACAGCAGTTTGTACAAGCCCAGCGCATACGTGCACGTATGGTAACCTACATGGAGAAGGCTTTTGATGCTGTTGATTTCATTGCTACCCCTACCATACCAGATGTTGCTCCAGCCATACAGTGAGTGCGCCCTGCTCCATCTCATTGCACTTCAAGCTGCCTTCAATAGGTCAAACTGTCGCTTGGTTTGTCTGCATGACATGAGCATGCCCTTGCAAGGGTCTGTGGACAAAGCAAATACACACATGAACATTGATTTCTTTGAGAAGCGTTCTGCTGTCACACGCAGTCTGCTGGCAGTCAGGGCTCCAGTAGGAGCTTGGTATTAACTTGGTCGACGTGAAGCAAAAGCTGGATCAGCTCCACAGTCGCACTGCATCTGCAGCCACTCCACAGCCTGTGTTGTGTTGATGCTCTTTCTGACAAGAATTTGCTGGTGTACTGTTGCAGGCCTGATGTCCTGCAGGCAGGAGAGAGTGACCTGAGTACTGTTGGGCAGTTGATGCGTTTTGTCTTCCTCAGCAATTTCACTGGTCACCCAGCTATCTCTCTTCCCGCTGGTCATGGTAGTCAAGGTGCCGTCCATGTCTTCAGCTCACAGTCCATCCGATTTGCAGCTTCTGACTTGTCCAAAATTGTGTTTCTCCACAAATGTTGCAGACACTCTTGCTGCCATGGCAGTTGCTGTGCTTTGGTGTCTTTGTTGTACATTGATGTCCTGGACACTGCTACAAGCTACGACCCGTGCATGGCATGAATGAATTTGACAGTACTTCTGCAGGCCTGCCAATAGGGCTGCAATTGATTGGACGACCCTGGGCAGAAGCTGACCTGCTGTATGCGGGCAGCGTTTTGGAAACTGCATTGCAAGGCAGTATAAAGCGTCCAACGATATTTTGCGCTATTGTGGGGTCAGCAAGCTAAGCAGTATTAGAAAGCCTAGCTACATGGCAACGATTATGACGGTTGATCTTTTATAATCAACGTGCATGCAAGCATCTTATGATTCTGCAGGTCTGTTCTGACCTGGACGCCATGTAACCATCTTTGAATAGCCCTTATAGCCTTTTGGAAATGCGACTGTAACATGCATGCCTAGATGGCAAATGTTGCAGGTCCAGGCAGCACTTGTTACAACGTTTGCTGGACGCACACTGTCAGTATCTCATTGCAAGACATCAGAATCAGACAGCAAATGCTAACTCAAACGTGTGCAACAATACTTGGCTACTCAAGGGAGACTGAGAGTCATTTACATCTGAACAGAATGCCCTGTTGCCAAAAAGCACAACATCGCGTCCACTCAAGAGCTGCCTTCATCGCAAACCAAGATCTAAACACTAACCCCGTCTGACTTAAAGGTCTCAAAAAGTAATACCTCATCTCCGACTCATGCTGCTCAAGCACATATTGGCTGTTATAGCGCTTTTATCACTCAGTATGACCTGCCGTATTGTTCCGCAGAGCTTTGCAGATTTGGCCTCTTAGTAAGGCAGTAGGCTGATGGGGTGTGAGCCGTCAAACCTTGTAACAAGGTAAAAATTCTGACAGGGATTAAAGGAGTATGCCTCAACGCAACAGATATTTCTGCTTGGCCAGAGCCACACACGCTGCTGATCAACTGACAGACACCCATGCCATCAGGATCAGCACAATTCAGCCTAGCATTGCTCAACCGCAGCACAGGCAGACTCACTCAGCTCCAAGCTAGCCCCAAACGTGCGTAACACGACCCTCCGCGGCATGGGCACAAAAGCATTCGTGCACTACGGGAACAAGATTGGGCTATATGTATATACTGTGCCTGTGTGCTTCAGCAAATGGCACTGACAACACATGCCGTCAGCCAACGCACAGCACATTGTGCAAGCAGGCTGCACATGCAACTTATGCCATGCATCCTCTATGCAACACTCCCCAGGCAACTTGCCTATGCATTGCGAACACAAAGGCTTGTCAGTGAAGTGTGCAGCTGATACTGATTGCATTCTTGTTGCGCCTTTGTCATGCCTGCACAAAGCTGTAATGGCAGCCTGTGCTGTGCTGCTACAGAACTGCAAAGTTTGTGCGTTTGCTGCAAGCAGTGACGCTGTTGGTCTGCAGCCATACGAATGCCGTGAAGGCGACGTACAGACCCTGTATCCTCTTTTGCGGTTGAACATTGAAAGCAACGAAGAGTGTTTATGGGAGCGTCGAGCGCCACAGCTTGTGCATGCGCAATGACTGCAAGCGCGACTCGCTATAGTCACAACTTGCTAAGCTTGAAGTCGAAGAGGAGTGCTATAACCAGCAGCTCAGCGGGTTTTCGAGATCTTACTTTGTTCCAGAATGGAGAAGCTGCACGATGCAACATATTTCCTTACATCGTGGCTAATCATTCAATATGTTGCTACGTACTGTGTCCAGTTCCATCTGTCCGCGGATCTGGCCGGCATCTTTGATCAGCTTGAGAATTCTGTCAACTGCCTCGCAGCGTCCAAAAACCCCGCCGGTGTCTGAAGTGAAAGACGGCTCCATCTTGATCGAAGGTCATGGTACCTTGGACACCGAGTGCCGCATGGCAAAGGGCGATGAAAATCTGGATGAATGCAACATATGTCACACCTGTGTTTCTGGCCAGTCTATTCTCGAATTTACTCCCAGTAGACAGTCATACGCGGCCGGACTATATTCAGATCTGGAGATGTATGCATGTGAATCATGTGTCCTGAGTTTGTTCCAGACCGTGCGAGAAGCCAACAAAAAATGCAATATTACCAGGTTGGAAAAGGATTGTTAAAACGTGGAACTTTACTTGGGTTTTTGGAAATGTTACCCTCTGCCATTTCATGATCCTATACGCTTTTGTAATATTTTTGCCATCAGTGTTGATCACCACCACATCTATTCCAGCAACAGATTCAGCATCGCCCTGTATTGCGCCTTTACCCGTCTACGCGTCATGCAAGCAATCTGTATGACAGGTCAACACACTGAGGCCGTTTATGATAGGCTGGCGCTGCGGTCTCTTCTTTAAATCTATGAGTGTCCAGGAAACTTGACAGATGTTGTGACCTGGCATACGTAGTACACTTTTACCTATGCATGATGTTGTGTGTGCACATGGTACGAAAGATGTTTTGACCTAATTGCTGCTTTACACGACATTTTCTGCGGTCGCTCACTTGCTGCATACGTGCCAGCATATCCATGCACTTCATGCCATAAACACTGCAATCAGGAGTAAGTTTTACAAGTATGTACATAAAGTTATATGCTGCTATGGCAGACCAAGTTGCGACAGGGCCAAGGATGACAGACAAATAGTAGTCTAGACAGACACAACCAACGTTAGTGATGATTGCCCCTAAGAAGTGGACTGCCTTGACCAAAGCTTAGATAAGGTAGATGTGTCAGGCAGGGCCAAGCCTCTGCACTTGAATTTGTATTCTCAACTTGTCAAAAAGTCTTTCACAGCTGCTGCATCACACTGGACAATGAGGACGTAATGCAATGTCAGCAAACCCACATCGTCCACAAAGCAGGATCTTGCTTCCATTACTAACCACTTGTCACAAAGTAGGTCAGAAGACTCCTTCTCGGCCCCATGAGTACTGGTTCCCACCTCTAGACACACGATTAGGGTATCCACCAGCAATGTTGTGCACCCTGCCGGAGCCATACCCTTCCAAGCCCTTGTTGGCCACCTTGCCACTAGAAATCATGCCAGTCCTCATGCGAGGTGCACCACCAACTGCAGTGGACGCTCCACCAGCCTGAAACAACTTTCTAGGCACCAGGTCCGGACCATGGGTCTGCACCTGCAGTACAAAAGTCATGTGTCATATGCCAACAGCCCTGCTATGTACTGGAACATGGTGTGGACAACTTTGGCAGTATGATGCATGCATTAGCAGCGGGAATCTGCGCGCATACAGGCTTGCGCTCATGCATGAAGATCAACCGCATTCTGCTGGAAAGCAGACAGTCTTGAAGGCAGCAGGGACGATCAGCATCAATAATACTGTGCTGATACCATGAATCACTAATCAGGCAGGCCAGCATCTGCTACCAGTGAGTCATGCAGCAAGACAGCAGCTAGACAGACAGGGTGAAAAAGGGCTTACCCATGGTGATGGTGCATTGCGGCTCATGGGGTTGCTGCCCTCTGCCTCTACTTCTTCCAGCGTTCTCCAGTAGCCTGGAGTGCCTGTATACCACATGCATCAGGTATGGCAGCTGAAATTAATGCAAGAACACTTTTTCCTCGGTGAAGTCAGAGTCTGCATCCAAGCTCCACATGCAACGCAGTGCGCAGACTGCAAGGGTTCTGAACATGTAGAGAACAGTCTTCACCGCTGACATGATTGTGCTTTTGAGCTATACAGCCCAACACATGCCACTTGAGGCAACACAGCCCTGCCAGACAGTATACAGAGCCAGCGTTGCAATGCAAGCAGTATTACCTTCAGATGTCCTGTTCTGCAGGACAGTGGGGCGGCCCCCCAGGGGGCTGTCCACCGGGGTGCCAGCATCAGCCTCTGAGGGGGGGGCACTGTTGAGCTGAGACTTGGCAGCCTGCAGCCTCTTGCGTACCTCCACCAGCAGCCTCTCATTCATCTCCTTGGTCTTGTCTACCACTGGCACTGCCTCCTCCTGCATTGTCCACACACACAGTCAAACATGAACACAGCAATCAATCATTGCTTGGAGTTACAACACAAGTCAAGGATAGCTGGCTGTATACTTGGTGAAGTAGATCTGTTTTGCTGCGCCACCGCCAGATTTCCTGGCATACAGGAGAATCTAAATGCAACATGCAAGCAATACGAGTTGTTCCACCCTCATTTGCCGCTGCAGTTCTGCAGAGGACGGAAGGTACTCAGCTCTGTTACTGCCAAACCAGTTTACATAAGCTACCTCACACAACGATGTTGAATGACAGCATTGATGACTCAGGACTGGTGATGATTTAGAGTACAAATGCAATACCTGGATTTCCTGCTCTTCTGGGATGATCTCTTCTTCCTCGTACTGGGGCTGCCTGACGCCAAAGCCAGCCTGGGAAGAGGCACGGCTGCCTCTGGAAGGACCTCCGACCACACCCTGATACATCACATGCTTTATGTTGGACACAACAGAATGGTATATGCCCAGGTGACTGTATACACTTTGGCTAAAATGTATGCAAGCCAAGCCATGCACCACAAAACAACTAGACAGGCATTGGGGCTAGTTGCAAAGTACTGGTGCACCAGCATAGCAAGGCTGACGGTGCTGTGATAACAAGGCTGATGTGAATGCAGTGATGCTGACCTGGTCTGTGCCCAGCCCTGCAGAGGCTCTGCCGGTGGGCAGATGAGGGGGCCTGTGAACTGGCAACTCCACTCCATATCCCTGCACATACAAAACATGTTGAGAAGTTGCATACATACATGAGAATTGCGTTAAACTACACTAGAGAATTGCAGCGTGATGTTGAGAGCATGTGCTCACAGCAATGCGGCATACGTTTCCTATTCACTTGCTGTAGTGACAGAATTGCTGCATAAGACTAGCATAATGCACGTGACTAGCTGCAAAAATGCCTGAAATGCCATGTCAGACAAAGCTGACTGCACGAGGAGTCACCTCGTCTTGGCCGAAGCGCTGGGAGACGGGGTCAAAGGAGGGGTCCTGCAGGGAGTGCTGTCTGTCAAACAGCTTGCTGGCCAGCCTCCTGCGGGCACCCCCAGCGGCACCCCCAGGGCCTGTGAAGCCCCGGTCCACCACTGGGGCCCCAGGGTGCACAGGGGGGGCAGCTGTCTGCATGTAGCTGGGCTGAGGTGCTACATCACCTGTGACAAAATAGATACTATCAGTGCTGACACTGTGCCTCAAAGCCTGCTTGTACCACAGACTCAAAAAACATGTGCATTACAATACTGTGCACGTATAGGAAAAGAACACATCACACATCATATTGCAAGTGATAAACCCAGAGAGGGGTACAATGCAGGCGACAGGCTGCAACCTGAGCGGGCATGCTTGAGCAAGAGTACAACACATATGATACAGAAACAGCAATGCAATGCAACTTACATTATGCAAGCTGAAAGCACGCTTGCAAACACTAGCGTGCAAATACCTTGCACGTCAACCTGGGCATGTCACCAGAGCGAATCATGAGGGAGTACATACCTGATGCTGCAGAGGGGGGTCCCAGGGGAGGGGTGTCCTGCAGGTCAGCTCCAGGTACAGTGAATCCAGGCTCGCCTCTGGCCAGTGCAGCATAGTCAGGCTCACCCACAATGGCAGCAGAGGCCTTGGGGGCAAAGCCAGAAGCTCCCTTGGGCACCACAGGACCCACTGGATATTTCAATCCTGCATGCCACCAATTTAGAGGCGGCAGCAGCAGCAGCAGATGCAGATGCAAGTGCAGCAGCAGATGACACAGATGGAAGAGTTGACAAGCTGTGTGACACAAGGCAAGCAATGAACGCTATCAGAAGGCGCTGTCAATGACTAATCCAAGATGCACATGTCTGACAGAGCATCACAGCCACAGATGGGTCCCTCATGTCAGAGCTGCAACAAGGCCATACCACAGTAGCACAACAGTCAGTCACCATGAGTCATGCGCACATCTCAGCATCAGGCCTACCTTGTCCACCACGCTGAGCAGCAGCCTCCATCTCCACAGCCCACTTGGTCTTCCAGCCAGCACCACTGAGGGCGGACCTGGCATTGGGGCCCAGCTCATCATAGGGAGTTGGCTTCACGTAGTGCTCATCTCTGGGCAACACATCAGCACCACCCAGCTCAAACTCAGGCTTGGGCTCAGGAGCCTCGTACTGCTGCTCCTGGACGGGTGGCAGGGGTGCAGGGCGGCCAATGTCTGCCAGGTTGACCGTGCGAGGAGGGCGTCTTGTGCTGCCCCTGACAGGGCGAGTGACAATGTCGCCGGATGGTGGTGCTGCGCCAAAGGAAGAAGGCTGCTGCTGTTGCTGCCTGGCAAAGTGAGGGGTGCCCACTTGCTCCCCACGGTGGGTGACGTCCTTCTGAAGTCCAGGAGCTGATTCCACTGCAGCAGGGTCATACAGAGGGTCATCAACGTGCTGTAAGAAGCGGCTGTTTTGAGCAGTTACAAAGCGGCTGCCTCGGGGTCCATGGGGGGCTGCTGAGGGGGCTTGACCAATCATGGGCCGCCTTTGCACTGTTGGGTCATACAGTGGGTCCTCCAGGGGCTGAAGCACCATGGGCTTCACTTGGTGAGTTTGTTGACTGGGCAACAACAGGCCGCCGCTGCAGGGGGTCATACAGGGGGTCGTCCAAGGGCTCAAGGAGGGCAGCAGGGCGGGCTGGGGCAATTGGCACCCTAACAGCCCTTTGGGCAGCGGGGTCATAGAGTGGGTCACTCAGGGGCTCTTCCACAGTTGTGGGCTGGGCAGCCGCAGCTGGGGTATACGTCACCGGGGTGGTCACTACACCCCCAGGGCCACCCAAGAGAGGCGTGTCAGAAAAGGTTGGGCCACCACTGGTGAGGGCAGTGGCCCTGGTGGGTGCAGGGGAGGCAAAAGTGGAAGCTGGTGAGTAGTGGACGCGCTGAGCTGTGTCCAGTTGGGCTGTGTCCTGTTGGGCTGTGCGCAGTTGGGCTGTGTCCGTAGGCGCTGGCATGCCAAGAGTGGGCTGAGATGAGAGGAAAGGAGCAGGCACAAGTGCAGGCACAGGTGTGACAGGCGAGGACCGCTGCGGTGCATCAAAGGGAGACACAGAGTGAAAAGTTATGTCCTGTTCAACAGGAGCAGCTGATGTTTGCTGCCAGGCTGGCTGCTGAGCAAGTGGTGAGTACGCTGGCTGCTGACTGGATAATGGGGGACTGCTCTGGAAGGTGATGCCATCACTTAGGATCTGAGGCTGATCGAATGACTCAAACAAGGTATTGTCATGGAAGATGATGCCCTGTCTGGGGGAAGCAGAGGAAGCAAGAGCAAAGGAGGGCTCCCTTTCAGCAAGCAGCGTTTCTCTGTTGGCCCAAGGGTTGTCAGCAGATGCTGACTGTACCTGTACCTGCTGTGTCTGCTGCTGCTGACCAAAGATTGGTCTGCTTTGGAATCTAGAACTGCCAATGACAGCAGCAGGGCGGCCCTGTGTGGGGTCATACAGGGGGTCCTGTAGGGGCTCAGCTACAGAGGGCAGGGGTATGTATATGTCCTGCTGCTGCTGCTGCTGCTGCTGTTGAGAACCAAAAATTGGGGTACTGCTGAACAGACCAGACTGCCCAGTCACTACAGGCTCTGACAGAGTGACAGCTGGCTCCTCTTGCATTGAAGAGACAATCTGGGCAGGCGAGTGTACCAGGCTTTGCTGCTCCTGTTGCTGGTATGCCCCCAGGAGTGGCTTGCTGCTGAATGCAGGAGCAGCAGTCAAGGGAGGCTGCTGTTGCACAGGCATGGCAACTTCAGCTGGTGTGTACACCTGTTCCTGATGCTGAGCAGAAACGCCAAAAATGGGTTGGTCGCTGAAAGCTGGTTGGTGATCAGATGTGTCCTGTGCCAGTGAGGCAGGCAGCTCATCTTGCACTGGTGTGGCATCAGGTATGGGTTGATGTACCTGCTGCTGGGGCTCACCAAAGATTGGCTGGCTGCTGAAAGCTGGAGCACCAGTCGTAAGCTCTGAAAACTCAACAGATGCCTGAGGAGTGGCAACCAAGGGCACAATCTCCTGCTGCTGCTGCTGGACATGAGATCCCAGAATGGGTGTGCTGGCAAAGGCAGGGCCGTGCTCAACAGATGGGAGCTGTGAATGGGGCAGAAGGGGTTGCTGATGGGCAGGGACAGAGGGCAAAGCAGGTTCTGCCTGCTGTTCCAAGCCGCCCAAGATAGGCCTGCTGGAAAAGCCAGGACTGGCAGCAGCAACAGGTGATGCTGGCGACGCAACAGATGGGCCCTGTTGCGTTGTGAAGGGGGTTGGCCCCTCTTGCTGCTGCTCAAAGGCATCACTGAACACTGGATTGTCACGAAAGATGGGGCCGCTGTGAAAGGCAGCTGGCTCTGGCAGTGCAACAGCAGCCTGGTGTTGCACTGTGACAGCCTGCTGGGGTGCAGGCACATCAACTGGGCTTGACAGTGGGCTCCCATTGAACATGGGGCCATCAGCAAACAGTGTACGCTGCTCTATGATTGGTAGCTGTGTCTGTACAGCCTGTGAGTGAAGCTCAGCAGCTGCTGGGGAAGGTGCTGCTGACTCAGGGTAGTACTGCTGCTCATCATCATGCAAGTCAGGGTGTGTGGGGATGGTCAGGGGCTTGGCAAACTGTACCTGCTGCGCTGATGATGCAGGCTCTTCAGCATATGCTGCTAATGAGACGAGAGTTGTGTCATCCTGCTGCTGAGGGCCACCCAGCAAGGGTCTGCTAGAGAATGCAGGCGCATGACTGACTGACACAGGGGTGACGCAGGGCTCAGCTGGACCTGATAGACCCTCTGTTGGTGCCTCAGAAATGGAGGCAGATTCAACTTGCTGGGTGGGCAAAGGCAAAGAGGGTTTTCGTGGGAAGAATGGGCCCTGATAGAATGCTCCTAGGCTGGCAGCAGCAACAGAAGGTGGCTGCTGCCTGTCAGCTGCTAGAGACTGCTGAGAGCCCAACAGAGGCTGATCAGTGAAGGCAGGATTGGCCATGGATGCAAAAGATGACTGCTGACGATTACGTAAGGGTGACTCATGCTGTGCTGACCGCTGCTCACTGGGATCTAAAGATGACAGAGACGTGTCGCTGAGCGCAGAAGAAGGGTCACGCTGAATGCCGGATGCTGCGCTGCCATACATGGTGGAATAAAGCTCTTGCTGTCGAGGAGATGCAAAAGGGACATTTGATGTATTGGAGAAAGCAGTACCTTGGTCATATGCAGTGCCGCTGATGTCCTGCTGCTGCTGCTCCTCAAACAGGGGGTTGTCAATCTGGTCATTGCCTGCTGAGGGCAGGGCACTTCCAGAAGCGCCCTCAGTGGGGTCATAGACGGGATCTTGACCCAGGCCCTTGACTGCAGTTGGAACATCTCTGGTCTCTCCATCTCCCAGGGGTGCCACTGGGGTAGGGGCGGGGGTCAGGGGGGCGCCAGAGGCATAACGTCCACCTGCAGATGTTTCACAGCATTTGCTCAGGTTTTAAACAAATGCTTGTGGAGTTGAGATATAGTATGCACATGGCAGAAGCTGCCAGCCAGTTTTGTACAACAGCTCAGTTGTAGCTTGTCATCAGACGCAACTGTTCAAGAAGGAACAATCCTGAGACTGCATGTTGTGTTGGTTGGCACCAGATGCCAAAACAACTTGGAGTAGTTCAGAGCCAACAACCTGCAAAAGCATATGCATGGCATGAGAACAACTTGGCAACATACCAAGAGGTGGAGCATCATACAAGCCTGGTGCACCGCCAATTTGTTCAATGCCTCTACCATGCACTGCACCGCTCCTTGCACCTGCACAACCCCATAACCACGCATTGAGCAATACCTCATGCATCTGCAGCTGTTTGCCAAGTCAAAACAAGCTAAACACATACTATCTGTTTCCTAGAAAACACGCTGCTGGCTAATTCTGACAGAAAGACAGACATGCAGCATCAACGTGGCAAGGTCAGTGAGAGACTGTTGGCATTATATACACCAACAGCTCCTCTGCCAGAGTTTATGCTGACACACGTCACATGCATCAATCACGACAGTGAAACAAGCACATCTCAAGATTCAGGTGTTACAGCAGTACCAGGCAGGATTGATCCAAAATGAGTGGCTTGGCTGGGGTCGCCCCCAGGGTGGATGTGGGGTCCAGTCAATGCAGGGGGTGCGGTCCTACCTGCACCCCTGGTGCCGGTAGAACCCCTGCGGCCCCTGCTGGGGCCTCTGGTGGTGGCTGGCAAGATGGTTCCTCCACCTACATCACACAAGCACAGCTTGAGCACAACATTGCAGCAAACAGACCACAACTTGCTTTTGTCAATCTCTGGAACATTGAGGACATACATTCTCGCTACACACATAAAATACATTGTTGACTAAGTCAAAAAAACAGGCAAATAGAGGGTTGATGCTAGGCAGCAGCATGCCTGCATCACCTTGAATGCTCGGTATGTACATCAGCTGTGCATTAGGAGCTAGCAATGGGACGTCTGTTGTCTAGCCAGTCAGCCAGTCAATTATATGCTTTGCCAATTTTGATGCCATTGACCAGAAACAGAAGCTTGTTTGCAAACCAGCCAGTCAGTCAGTCATGGGCTTTGTGAAGTTTCATGCTATAGATCTGTGATGAGCAGATGTGCAGCTGCATAGGCGCAGCAATGAGTCAACAAGCCACAAACTTTGAGCATCATGACAGGAGGACACGCTTTCAGCAAGAATTCAGTTTTGGCAACCACCAAACCACACTCTGCATGCATCAAAAGCAAAGATTTGCCTTCTGGAAGCACTGAACATGAAGTTGGATTTATTTGTGTATTTTCTTTATTTCCTACTTTTCCTGTACAAATTTATTTTGTTTTTGGTGTTTTTGCTTTCCAAAAGAATAGACAAGGGCCTACCTTGTGCCATGTCCACTTCCCACCAGCCACGACGCTCAACAGGGTCGTAGGTTGGATCCTCACCAGACCGGTAGGCTGCGATCTCTGCAGTACTCATGACCGGGGCCCGGGGGGGTGGTCTGGGCTCTACTGCCAGGTTTGTGGACACCTGCACCGGGGCCTGACCCTGGCTGGGGTCAATGGGGGGGTCTTGGGCTGGCCTGTAGCTGGTGATCTCTTCCCTTGTCATCGGTGTTGGCAAAGGCACAGCCTGTAAGGACATGGGCAGAGAAACTCGGCAGATGCAGTGAACGAACTAAAACAGGCACAGCTGACACTCCTGATGAACTTCACTGCTTGTGCTTAAGCAGTGTGGGCACATACTGCATGACATACAGCTGGGTGCCATACATGAGTGGCTACAGCTTGATGTTACAAGGCATTCACATAAAACAGAGACACCATAGAATAACAGGACAGACAGGACTGACTGACCTGAGTCACTGTAGTTTCTTGAGTGAGTGGGGAGATCTCAGTGGTGGCTGCAGTAGCGGTGGCTGCAGGTGTGGTGGCAGGTCCAAGCTGAGGTGTAGAGGTTAACATGCCGGTGGTCCTGGTGCTCACGGGTAAAGTGGGCTCAGCCCTTTCTACTGAGGGGTCAATGGGGGGGTCTTGCTCCACCATAACTGTCTCTGTCTCAACAACAGGCTGTGCCACAATCGAGCTCTCCTGCAGCATTGACCAGGTCTATCAGTGAACTTGCAAGTGACAAACTTTGCAATGCTGAATTGCACTGCCTGCTGTTCACAGACAGCAAAAAAAGCCCATAGTCAAAACATGGGGCAAACTTGCTTGTTTTGGTGCCAGCAGCATGTAACCAGGCATGCAAATTGGACAAGCAGATGCAGCAGCATACAGATCCATTTTGTCCGTTTTGCCTGCCTGGTTGTACATTGGTGACGCGACAACGAGCAACTTTACCCCGCGTTACTACGTAACCAGGCCGAAACACAGAGCCCATCGCACATACAAAACATCAAACACACGGCAACAGGCAAGAGGATATGAACAGTCTGACAAGCAAGCAGCACAAAGAAGTCGAACACACCTGAGTGGGAGGTACATAGGGAGCAGCCGTTGTGGGTGCTGTGTAAGGTGCATAGATAGTAGCAGGCCCCCAGGCTGCAGAGGGGGGGAGAGGGGTCAGATCAGCCTCCTTGGACACAATCTGGGGCCCAGAGTAGGTTGTAGGCAGCTCACGCTCTTGGACAATCACCTCCTGCATCCACGTGCACATTGTAAGCAACTATGACACCACAGCCATTTTGACAAAACAAAAAGCAGATACACTCTACAATTTTGTCAAACTGTACAAAATGCTTCACGGCACCGCCCGCCATTGTGTTGCAGCCTGTCCAACCAGCAGCTGAAGGTGAAGAACAATGCCAGGCAGCAAGACATTACACACCGCAGATATACAATGACATGCATACAAACATGAGAAGCAAGCTCATACCTGCTCAACAGGCACAGGAGGAGCAGTCTCAACTACTTCAACCTCGACAACAGGCTCAGCCACAGTCTCCTGCTCAACTGCCCGTTGTGGCACAACCTCCTCAACCACACCACCCAGCTGAGGCCTACTAGTTACACGGCCAACAGTGACAGCAGTCTGCTCAGAAGCTGCTGACTCACCACCAATGTGGCCATCCTCAGCTGTGTTGGACAGGGTCTCAACTTCTGGCTCAACTGCACTGTTAGCAAGCACCTCCTGCCCAGCTGCATCGTTGGCTGCTGTGACAGCTTCACTGGCAACTGGCCTGGGGCCAGACAGAGCCCTGTGCATGTCAGATGACTCATAGGGCTGACCGTAGCGGTGCTGCTCCTGATCAAATTCAGGAGGAATCCCAAGGGAGCTTGTGTGGCCAGCAGTGCTGTGAGCTGGGCCTTGGCTACCAGTGTGTGCTGTCTGAGGCAGGTTCTGCTGCTCAGTGTAAGCAGGTGAGTCATAAGTCTGCTGCTGCTGAGGTGAGCTTCTGTTGGGAATCATTGGACTGCCCAGACTCTGCTGAGCAGACCTGCCTGACGAGTCAAACTCAGGGTTTTCATAAAACTTGGGTGCAGCTTCTGGCTCAACTTCCTCCTGCTGTTGCTGCTGCTGCTGCTGCTGCTCTTCGTCAAACAGGGGGTTCTCCCGGGGGTAGTTGGGGATGTCAGTGAACCCCCTGCTGCCTGACAGGGGTGCCTCCTGCTCGTGCACTGGCCCAGTGTGGGCTGGTGCATTGTACTCAGCCTCACGAGTCACTGCAACACCTGAGGGAGCTGAGCCTTGAGCTGCAGAACCCAAACCCTGAAAATCTTCTGGGCTAGATGGGTGGGGCTGCCTATTCAGGCGCTCTGGGGTAGCTGGGTACTGCTCTGCGCCCTCAGCCAATGCCTGAATGCCCTGCCCTGCTGGCTTCTGCAGAACATGCACAAAGATGCTGTCAGCTGCGGCTGACAAGTCCAATGATCAGAAATGGTCAACATCCCATGATAGCTTTGTGAAAACACACCAAAATCTTGCTCAAGTCTGCCTGGCTGACTTCTGAAAGCAACACAGCTCACAATACAGTTGCAACAACTGTGACGCCCTTTTAATGCTTACTACTGTAGATGCTGCGTGACAGGATTACTCAGCAGGTGTGGCCGCAGTCAAACCTAACCATGCCAGGCACTCTACTGCTAGGGACTTGTCACCTTGTAGTAAGACCAGGTGTCAGCATCAGCTCCAACAATGGAGAAGGGCTTAAAAGCCTGCTGACTGTCACTGTCGCCACCTCTTGCTGAGCTCACCTGCTGGTCTGAGTAGCTAACTGCACCACCCTCAGCAATGCCTGAGCCTGAGTTGCGAGTGGTTGAGTCCTGCCCAGTTGCAGCACGTGACTCCCTGTTGGCCTCAGTGCCAGGGATGTAGCTCATCAGTCCACCAAGGAGCCCACGACCAGTGTTATCGTTGCCTGGGGTGTGAGTGCTGGAGTCCTGGCCGGCTGCAACCTTGGAGTCTTGATTGGCCTGGGTGCCTGGAATGTAGCTGGCCAGTCCAGCAGCAGTGTTGGATCCTGTGCTGGAGTCCTGCTCAGCGCTTGAAATCCTGTTGGCCTCAGTGCCTGGAATGTAGCTAGCCACACCACCACCTGCAGATGCCATGACTGTGAGACCCAAAGCTAGGTCTCTTTGCCAGCCAACAGCAGCCTGAAAACGAAATCACGCGGTGTACATGAGGAATGACGCATAGATGCAGTGGTTCATGCTATCTGCAACAAACGTAGCACATTAGGGACCGTGCAACACATGGCTGTGAATGAGTTCACTGCAGCAAGAGCAATCAGATGTGCAGCATAGTCCTCTGGAATAGTTCTTCTTCATGTGTGCTGCCTTACAATGCAGCCAACCATGCTTTTCAGGCTGTACCTGTGGATCCAGTGTTGCCTGAGCCGAAGGTATCCGGGTTCTTGCCCTGCTCAGCGCGTGCCTCTCTGTTTGCATCAGTGCCTGGGATGTAGCTAGCAATACCACCAGCAATGCCACTGCCAGTGTTGCTGCCAGCTGCATTGCTGCCATAGCCTTGGTTGCTGCCATGACCCTCAGTGGGCACTGCCTCCCTCTCCTGCTGCCCTTCAAGGGAAGCTGGCTGCCCTCTGCCGAAAGGCACCTCCTCCTGGCTGCCTGTCTGGCCACCCACTGCGGCCTCATGATGACCACCTGATCCGCCCACATCTTGAGTTAGCTGATGGCTGGTGACTTCAGTCAATGGGGCTGACCGGGGCTCAAAAGGGGTGATTTCTGGCTGGGGGAGAGTGTCAACATCACTTGAGGGGGCATCAAACTTGGGGCGTGAACTGTACTGTGGGGTGTAGTGTTCAGGCTCAAAGATGGGGGGAATGTCGTGCTGAGGAAGGGCAGTTTGGGGGACCCCAAGCTCAGCTGGGGATAGCTGAGGCTCAGCTGACTGCTTAGAGACAAAAGCTGTCTCGAACTCAAGCTGCTGCGGGGGAGGGGTGCCTGATTGAGGGACAACCTCAGCATGGGGAGGGTGTTGTTGATTGAGGGCAATAGTCTGCTGGGGACCCTCAAGCTCAGCTGGGGGGTTGGCAGAGGGGTGGCCCTCAGTGGCAGCAACAGCTTGAGCCATACTTTCCGGCTGAGCCTTCTCAACAAGTGGCTTCTCACCTTGAGATATTGGTGCAACACCAGAAGCAACAAAGGGAGCAGCTTCTGTGGAGCCTACGCCTTCTGGCTGATGGTGGGTACGGAACTCTTCTGATTCAGGGAGCTGCATCATGGAGGGCACTGACCCTTGGCCCTGCCCTGCCTGTTCAGCCTGCCCTGCCTGTTCAGCCTGAATCAGTAACAATCATGTCAGCACGTACTGAGATTGGTGTGAAGCAAGTGGAAGTGAAGGGGCCAATGCTGTGATTGTCTTTACTGTCACTGTCATGGCTGTGAATGTGACTCTACCAGGTCCGTGCTGCTGGGCATAGCAGCCTGTCACTACCAGAGATGAAGTGAATGATGGCACCAAAACTCCAGACAGGCAGGTGAATTTGATGTCTAAATCACAGATGCATGGCAAGTCACCATGCAAGATGTGACATATGGCATATGGCTACACAAAGCCTGCAGCATTTGAGCAGAATTTGAAAGCTGACCTGGGACGCAGGAGCACCACGTGTTGCTGGCTTGCCAGTTGCAAAAGAACCATAGATACCAGGGCCTTTGCCAGAGAAACCAATGTTGAGATCCTCAGGTAAGTCACCACCATCTGTGTCTACCTTGCTGACCTGGCCAGCACTTCCCTGCAACAATGACAAGTGGTTATACGCCACAGTAGGTGCTACAGAGACCCAGAACACAAGGAACCACCAGCCATGACAGGCGCTGCTTGCTGTGGCATATATCTGCAACGCATGTAGTGCTGTACAGAAATGAGCCTCTCAATGTAAATGCGTCATGTGACAGTGAGCCAAAACGAAAAACTTTCAGCAACAAAATCTACAAACCCATTGTGGTTAGGCCGTATGAACAAATTGGGCAGAGTTGAGAACAGTTGAGTTGCACATACAACACCACTGCATGTGTGGCACTGTCTTTTCTTTTTGTTATATGCTGACCTGAGCTGCATCTTCATTGGGGTACAGCTGGTTCAGCTCATCTTCACTTGGGACACCTGAAGAGCTTCTGAATCCCCCAGTGGCCATATTCTGACCCTGGACAGGTGCTGCCTGGCTGGGCTTGTCAAACCCTGCTACATCCTGAACCCTTTCGGTGGTCAGAGATGGTCCAGAGCGATGTGCTGCGTGCTCTACAGGATGAGACACTTGTGGCTGCTGCTGACGCACAGGGGAGGGAGTGTATGCTGCCTGGCTGCTGCCTGACTCTGTGCTTGCAGGGACTGTAGTGGAAGGGCCAGTGGTCTCGCTCATCAGCTTTGAGATAGCTGTATTCTTGTAGGGCGTTGCAAACACAGTCTGACCGCTTACGTCTTCTGAGCTGGAAGCTGGCTGAATTTCAGAAAACTCAGAGGCGGGCTGGCTACCGATAGCCTGTCAGCCACAGATCTGCTGTCAGGTGACGATGGATTCATTGTACAGTAATGCACTGAGATCTCACATAATCAGAATGCTGAGTGACATGAAGATGTTACACTGACCTTGGAGCCTTCTGTGCCCTCCTGGACCTGAGCTTGTTCCTCCCTTTGGACCAGAGAGGGTTGCTGTGTTTGGGCAGCTGGAAACTCATCCTCATCGTCATCATGTCTCCCGCCACCAACGGGTGGCCTACGAGCCTGAACGTGCAATACTTCCTGCTCAGACCAACGCGCAACTCAGAATTTGCGGTAAGCTGAGGTGTCGAGGCAGCCTCGTTAGGTCAGGCCAGGACGAGAGAGTTGCGTAACACCGCAGATGCCCAATAAGCGTCAAACGCTGCTTATAGGTCAACATGACACGACTGTTCTGACAAACAATTGTTCAAGTCAATCTCTGTAGACGTTGTGACGTGACGACGTCAGAAAAGTGTTGTGGACTCAATGCAATTTTGTCTCTTGTTGCTCACCTCCGAGGTGGCCGATGTCGGAGCACTGTCTCGTTGGTTATTCTTGGATGTTTTGCCGAAACCAAAACCTTGAGAGACTCTTGAAAACAGGCCACCACGGGGTGACTGCATGCTGCCTCGCTAGTAGATCTGGGCCGCGAGCCTAGGTTTGCGGCTTTCGATGCAACAACTGGCTTGCACAGCGCTCTGTAGGGTCAGATATACCAGCCTATCATGATTGCGCGACGTTCCGAACCCAGTGACACGCTGCCTGGTGTCGATAAACGCTACCTGATTAGTCAGATCTTGCAGCCGCTGTCTGCAGGTTCTGTTCAGAGTTCCCCCATGCATGCCAGCCAGTCCTCTTCCTCATCAAGCATTCAGTGCGTCAGCAATTTTACTCACAGCATGCTCGACATGCGCTGACTTTGCCTTTCCAGTGCAAGAACGAGGGCCATGATCGTGCCTCTACAAGCTTGTACGTTTACGCTGCTCAGTGGCCGCCGATAAGGAGGCCAAGGCCCGCCTGGAGGATTTGAAGTGCGCTCTGTGATCACTTGTTCACTTCCCAGCCTTCCAGGCCTAGCACTATACATGTGACAGCGTGTCAAGGCTTGCAAAGACTCTGCGCACAGTTCCTCTTGCAATGGTCCGTCTTGCAGCGCCAGTGGCCATCAACAGTGAAGACCTTCCATCAGAGACTCAACTAGGCGAAACAGCTGAGTCTCAGGAAGGAAGAATTCATGCAGACTATCAGGAGGCTTTGAAGTTGCAGCACGCTGGCAACAAGACTGAAGCGCAGGTCAGAATTTTGTGCAGTTAGCAGGCAGCCTAAGCACCTTGACGTGGCTGTAGCACAGGTCTGCTTGAACACATACTTGTGACTGCAGGTCCTGCTCAAGCAGCTTCTGGCAGAACCTGCCCTGCAGATGTCAAGCAACCAGATTGCTGTGCGCTTTGGTCATGCACCTCAAGTACGGTTCTTGATCCTCAAGAACCTGGCAGCAAATTTGGCTGACCAGGACAGCAGCTGTGAGGAGGCACTTCAATTGTACATTGAAGCTGCAAAGCTTGATGCCACTGACACAGTACTTTGGCACCGTATGGGAGCGCTTGTAAGCTGTCATGTTTTGAGCTTGCCTGACAACTGCAGACTGTGTTTGGCATGCTGATGCGGATGCTGCAACTAGCGCAATCGGTTTGCCTGGGCATGCTGCTGCACATATGACTGACATTTGGTTGTGCAGGCCAGTGAGCTGGGACAGTGGGGCATTGCACGGCATGCCTATGAGTCTGGCCTGAGATGCAGTCCTCAACATTATATCATCCAGAACAAACTGCTGGAAGTCCTCTTGCAACTTGCTGACTGGCAGGCTGTATCCTCAGTGCTGGATCACATCTTGAGGCAAAACCCAGCCAATGTGCGTGCTGTCAAAGTGTTCTCTGCAATCTGTGGCACTGATCTAGCTGTTCAACGCAAGAGGCCACGCACCTTTCAGATTGACGCCTCAGAATCACGTGATGAGCTTGCTCAGCTCCAACCTCAGCTCAAACGCAGGCATGTGACACATGCTGACCTTTCCACAGAGCAAATGCTGTTGCAGCACAGCATTAACCCCTCTGCGATGACATGGCAAAGTGTGACTAAGGCATTGGCAGCTAGCTTGAGAGCAGCTGCTGACAAGGGATTGCCAGCAGCATGCAAGGTTGTCTTCTTCTTGCCAGATGCGCTCAACACAGGCAGTGAAACAGGCATGGTAGCCAGTCCACCAGCTGCAGACGCCTCAGCTAGTCAGGCAGAAGCAGGCAGCTTGGTGCTAGACTTGGGGGAGTCAGACCATGTTACGCCTGCAAAAGTCAGCGAGCAGGCTCAGCAGCATGAAACAGAGGCTGCAAGGTCCAAACCAATCTCTGTGCCTGCTGCATTACCACAGCGAGCTTCAAGAAGGCTTGGGTCTAGCAGGTGAACCATGTCAGAAGTCATGTGGTGATGACCAGCACCAGCTGCAAATGTTGTCTGCATCATGGGCCAGTGTTTGTCTTGACATGTAAATTGCATGTCAGCCTTTATTGTAAACACTTCCAACTTCTCTTATCAAACCTTGTAGGAACTTGCT
>JAABUP010002679.1_pt1 | contig 33570 bp, 44 predicted proteins | sample 5559201 | NCBI WGS metagenome assembly JAABUP01 (sample SAMN10711887, study PRJNA513373) | rock metagenome | isolation source: Antarctica rocks | place: Antarctica
TCAAGGTTGTTAAGAAGAACAGTGAGTATAACCCAGTCTGAAAAGGTAGAATTCATCTTTTGCAAACATTGTGATGAAGTCTTTAGCTGATCAACATAGTTCTCAATGAACTTAGACAAATTGTAGTAATGACTTAAAAGTGTCATAAACGTAAGGTATCTGGTGTTAAAGCCCTGAACCTCATACAACTCCTTGAGCTTCAATCACATTTGACATGCAGAAAGGTCTTGAATGAACCTCTTAAGACCATTCTGACATGACAGTGCTATAGTAGCACATGCTCTGTCATTCTTTCTACTTCAGACAATGTATTCAGACAAGAACTTCAAGTTCAAAGTGTCAACATCATCAAGTTTAACAACTGGTTTGAAAGATGTGCCTGAAACAACAGCTCATAGGTCTTTGTTCATAAAAATGAACTTGATGTTAGTGGCTCATGAGGCATAGTTACTAGCATTAGCAAGACAAGAAAAGTTGAAAATGCTGTTTAAAAAAGTCATGGTTATGTGAGTTGTCAAGAACAAACACCAAAACATAAAAACTATCAAAAAAGCAAAGAGATGTCAATCAAGAATATTGTGACAATGAGTTGTTCAAGAATATTGAAACAACAAAGGTGTTGTTTAAGAAAGCACTTAAGTAAGCTATCAAAAAACAATGAGTTGTTTAAGAAAGCACTCAGGTGAACTATTGAAATGATGAAAATGTCAAAACTGAGAATATCAAGTAACAACAAAAGAGGTTGTTTAAGAAAGCACTCAGATAGGCTATCAAAACAATGAGTCATTTAAGAAAGCACTCAGGTCAGCTATTGAAATAACAAAAATGTTAAAACTGAGAATATCAAGTAACAACAAAAGAAGGTTGTTTGAGAAAGCACTCAGATAGGCTATTGAAATGACAAAAGATGCTGTCAAAAGACAGTGACAGTGAGGTCAATGAATAACTGACTAATGTCTTGAGGTATGAAGACAGAATGCTGAGCTCATAACCTAATGAAGTATGACCTTTATTGAAACAACTGTTCAATTCACTTGTTTAACTAGAATGCAGAGTCTGCATCAACAGCATAACTTTTGTGTGAGCTGACTAAGCAGTGTCATGTGACACAGCAAGTTTCAGTGCTAGGTCAGAATAGAACTGAAATTTCTGCAAAGCCTTCTTATTTCAACAAAATGTAAAGAGTGTAGAAGTTGTAAAGATTCTTTTCTTTAACTGATCAGCTGACATTGTCTTCATGTTTATGAGTGAGATGTGTAGTGTTACTTCATTATTAAACATAATCTTTAATCATGTATTAATGACTGTGAAGTCAAGAACTTCATGAATGTCATTGTGAAACAGACAGTAGTGACTGTGATTGAGACATGTCTTGTCATCACATCAATACTGATTGACAATGACATGTGATGTATAATTTATGTCTTTTAAAGCAATTGCATGTTAATCTGCATTCTTTTTATGTTTTACTGTAGCTGTTCTTTAATATTTGTTAGTAAAAACACTAGAAAACAATAAGAAATAAAGATAAAGATATACTTAATGCTTAAATTTGTTCTTTTTCTTCTTCTCTTCTTTCTTAAACACCTTCTTCTCAGTAGTGCAGTCTTTGATTATCTTTCAATCTCAATTGACCTTAATGATGACTGTTATTTCTTTCTTCTTTAAACTGTCTCATAGTTTAATAAGATTCTTCACTTTAACTCAGTCACTTGTGTTTCTCAGAGTTACAGAGATCTTAGAGTTCTTTCTTGCATTTAGACAATTGATTGTTGTCTTAACATTGTGTTTATAATAGAAATAACCCTTAGCATCAGAGTATTTTTTGACAGCCAATGCCTGCTGAAGGTCTCAAGTTCTTCACACAAAGCTCTTTATTTCTTTGTTCAATTGATAGACCTTTGAGTCCTCATCCATCATCTTCTCATTCAGATATACTGTATGAGACACAGTATATTGTGAGGATGACAATGGGTCCTTGTTGACAGCGACATCATCCTCATTGATCTGGATAGAGGCATCACCCATGAGGTTCAGAATAGGAGGAGGTGTGGATGAGACTCGAATACGCTGTGAGGGTGCTCAAATAGGCTGTGGGGTGGCTGTTTCTGTCGTTTTGAATGTCTTCTTCTTTGTAGAAGAAGCCTTCATAGGGGCCTTTCGTTTAGTCATGACGACGGCGACAGCGAGGTCGAATTGGTGGGTGGTGGGTGATGGAAAGGTTTTTTCGCAGGTTTCCTATACATTTTGTTAGAAAATTTCGCTAAATGACCTTTGACACCGACATTCTAGGAACCGCTGTACCGCATTCGCGAGATCCCTACCCCGCCAACATCGCACCATCGCTCCCTCTCACCGATTTTTTGAATGCCTCAACATTGCTCACTCCTCTTTCACTACAAGCAACATCCTCGAGGTATACATTTTATACCAGCAAGTTTTCGCTACGGTGTATGCTGACTGGTTTCCACAGTCTGCTAACTCCCAACCAAGTATCTCCAGAACCATGGTAAAAGCAGGTACGGGCCATGTCCTGATCAACGCACGGCATCACAGGGACTAATACCAGCTGCAGTCGTCCTTGGTGCATCTGGTGGCATCGGCCAGGTATGTGACTGTCGAACTTGCGCCGATTCGGATGAGTTGGATAGCTGACTGCTTGCCCGTAGCCGCTTTCACTTCTCTTGAAGGCTAGCCCTCTGATCGACGAACTCTCCCTGTACGATGTCGTCAATACTCTCGGTGTTACCGCAGATATTTCTCACATCTCGTCAGTAGCAGTATGTTACCAAGTTTGCGGCCCTCGACAGAGATACAGGCTAATCGGTGAGACAGAAAGTCACCGGATACCTGCCGAAAGATGACGGCTTAAAGCACGCCCTAACCGGTGCTGATGTGGTTGTTATTCCAGCTGGAATTCCTCGTATGAAGCTACCAATTACTGTCACGGGGAGGCCGATCTAATGTTGTGAAAGGCAAGCCCGGAATGACTCGCGATGATCTGTTCAAGATCAATGCTGGCATTGTGCGAGATCTCGCGAAAGGCATCGCGGAGTTCAGCCCAAAAGCCTTCGTCCTCGTCATCTCCAATCCAGTCAATTCCACTGTTCCGATTGCCGCCGAGGTTTTAAAGGAGGCAGGTGTCTTCGATCCGAAGCGCCTGTTTGGTGTGACCACACTGGACGTGGTTCGAGCGGAGACTTTCGTTCAGGATATCACTGGCGAGCGAGATCCGTCAAAGACGGTGATTCCTGTCATCGGCGGCCACTCCGGAGAAACAATTGTGCCACTCTTCAGCCAGGCGAAGCCAGCTGTCAAGATCCCTGAGGATAAACTTGAGGCTTTGGTCAATCGTAAGCGCAAAGTTTCTAGAGTTTACGATCAAAATTGATTTGAGGATGCAGGCGTACAATTCGGCGGAGACGAAGTTGTAAAAGCCAAGGATGGTGCTGGCTCCGCAACGCTTTCTATGGCATACGCAGGCTTCCGGTATCTTTCCAGTCAAGCGTATGGGAGGCATAAGAACACAGCTGATTTGTCCTAGCTTTGCCGAGAAAGTTATCAGAGCTATTAAAGGAGAAAAAGGCATAGTCGAACCTACCTACGTCTACCTTCCAGGTGTCGCCGGCGGTGAAGCTATTGCCAAGGAGACTGGCGTCGACTACTTCTCCGTGCCCGTCGAACTCGGCGTATGTCCCTTCGAGTATTTGGAAATCGATGTGCAAGTTGCTGATACTTCGTCCTCTAGCCATCCGGTGCTGAGAAAGCCAACAACCCACTTCCACACGTCAATGACTATGAGAAGAAATTGCTTGAGGCTTGCACTAAAGGTCTAAAAGGCAACATCGAGAAGGGCGTTGAGTTCGCCAAGAATCCTCCACCAAAGTGAACCACCCTCCGCGTATGCCACTTTGATCCTGCAGGGCACCTCCTTCGACTCTGTCACGTTGTCCTTCCCTATTTTCCCTTGCCAAGTCCACGTCTAAAATCTATCCTACTGCCGGATTTCAGCGAGTTAAATTCCTTCGAATCCCTGACTGACCGATGACTTCTAACAGATAGGCTGTGACAACTCACGAATCGTGGTACTGACCGAGTGGCTGGGTGGGGATAGAGCTGTTGCTGTAGTTTAGAATCAACAACTTACCGTATCAAAAGTGTGAAACTATGCAGCCCGGGGCCAATTGTTCTCAGCATCTTGACGTCCTAATTGAAAGCCTCTACTGCGGTACTGTGACCACCTGACCGTGTTTCAGAGCGCCCTGAACACCTTCCAATGCCGCTAAATAGGAGCACACTGCAACATCTCTCCTGTCATCCATCCTCAAGACTTGGCCGTGGTAGTCTTGATCTGGAACGTAGCGCCTGGTAGCTCTAACGTCTCCGCGTGTATTGTGGCGTTGATGTTCATACTTGCTAGTGCACCTCGTATCAACCCGCAGGGGAACCATAGAAACTAATCTGGCGTCAGACTTGGGCTTTTTCAATGTCCGCAAACCACCGGGGGAGACTCGTACCGGTCGTGCCCGAGAGACGGCGGGCCCTCCAGCTTCTGTGCTCATCCGTCGAAAAGGCTGAAAGAGGTTGTCCGTAAGCACGTAGACCCCCTGTCCTTTCGCATCAGCCCGTCACCATCTCCACAAGGAAGGCAACAGGTCAGTCATACACGGTGGTTCGTCTTCAAGTTGTCGATTTGCTTCCGAAAGACCAACGTCCACAAGTCTTTACACAAGAACTTGATCACGTCCAACGTGTCCGTAAAGCGCGGACGATCTCTCGAGAACCTACCCGCAAACTCCAGCTTGAGCTTGTGATCCACTACTGTTCTTATGATTTGTCCTGAATTCATCGCTGTATTGTTCCTACGGGTCATCTCACCTCTCCACCAGCCCCTGCCCGACGCGGTATCCAAGCAGCTCCAGCCTACGGTACGCCACATCATTCCGTTCCTCGTCGTCCGACTTCTCGTCAGACTCCGAGAGCTCGGTTGCGAGCCGATAGGCCAGGGGGACGAGCTCGATGAGTAAGAAATCGAGGCAGCTGGCGTTGAAGAAGGTCGCGTGCGGATCTGAGGCGTTGTAAGGTGGGAGAGGAGTTTCAAATGACATTGGAGCTCGATGAAAACGGGTACGAGTGAGTGCGGATATCTCACATGTGCACGATATGTACTAGGTTGTGTCGTGCTGCTCCTGGTGCAATCACTCCATGTAATTTACTGTATCTAGCGCAACTGGATCTATGGATTACGACTACGGCGCAGTGGTGGGGCCCAGTCGGCACCTTGGTTCGTTCGGACTTTGGTTCAAACAATCGATTTCACCCTCACATAGCATCTAGATGTATCTGAAGCTGCATAGCATAGGGAGCGGCCCGCCAAAAGCTTGCAGTCTCTCGCACGATGGATCGGGAGAACTATAAGCGGTTGAGACGCAGTGCCCTTGCAAAAGCCGACGCCCAGCAAATAAACACCATCGCTTCGCCATGAAATGCTGCGCACCATCGCTGAACCGCGCCGTCATGCCTCAAAGTCAGATCTTCCAAGTGTAATATAGATGGAGCTCGCGGACGCCGTACGCCAGCTGCCACAACGGTAGAATCAGGTCGTCCAGCCAAGTAAAAGAGACGCCGTTTTTGTCAAGAAGTTGGAATGTTTATAGACCGCTTCCATAACCTCGATAGTTGTATTGCGAGTCGGGTGTACTCAGAGATGATTGTTTGGACAAGCGAGGATTGACTCCGTTCGACCTGGCGGTCCCAGGAATGGCCCCGTATCTGCTTCCAGCATCCATAACTCCATTCGAGCCACTGTGAGAGATGTGACGCTTTGCTGCTCTGGGGGGTTCATCGTCATCGTCGTCGCTGAAAGTAAGGTCTATGACCTGCCCGATCGGTCTCTTGCCGTTGGTGGACCGAAGACCTGCGGAAGCGGTGGATGGTTCTCGGGACGAAGAAGGCGGCGTTCGTGACATGACAATAGGGGTATGAGGAGCTTCTTCCTTCAGCGTCGCAACACGAATGTCTTTGATCTCGACTAGATCATCATCCTCGTCGGTGCTTGAGCTTGCGCCGTTGGATTTGGGCGAAGATTCAGGTTTCGAATTTAGAGACCACTTCCCGTTCGGCTCGATTATGACTTGCTCCACAGCATTTCCAGTCGACTTCAAGATATCATCGACATACCTGCACAGGTCAGCCTAATACCGCTCATGTTCCGGCATGTAACCACATACTGGTCCACTTCTAGAGCTTCAAACAAGATGACTTTGTTGCATACAGGGCAGGTCCATGTTGGAGCTTGCTCTTGTAACTGGAGAAAAGAAGAAGCATCAAAGCACTGGTTGTGGGTGCAGATGGTAGATCGGCAAGGGACTTTGATGCGTAGCGTTGACAGAGGGCATTTCAGTGACATGACAGTAGAGGTAGCAACGATGTCTGCGTCTTGCGCTTTGCTTATCACTAGTGTCCGTCAGCTGCAACTTTAGGTATATTGTGACGTGCCCAATATGAACTTACTCTCGCGGACCACCTGCTCTTCCGAGATGGTCTTGCCGGTTTTCAGCATAGCAACCAGCTCTTCGACTGGATGTTGCTTGACAAGGTTGACAACAAGGAAAAATTTCTTTCCCGAAATATCAGCTCATGGAGACAGAGTTTGGCCGGCAGCTCTAGGGAACAGCATTGACAGTCGATGCAAGACCGTGTTCAGTGGTGCCGCCAGTCTAACCACTGCCAAGAGAAGAGGGATATAACTTACTTTGTGAGTTAGGGCATATGTCATGACCACCGAGTTCTCGTAACTCGCGCGCTTCCGCACAAAGTTGGTGATATCTGCCGGTCTTGTTGAGCCAGGCTTATTTTTCAGCCCCCTGAGATTTGCTTTGATTTCGTCAAGGTTGACCTTGATCTCGACTTGATGAGGAAAGGCTATGTCAGCCTTCACATACGGGGCGAGTCCCGTATCTGCAGCGCAGTAGATCATCACTCGTGTTGTCGGGTCTCTCTGGAGCTTGTCTGCCACCGCGGGTGAGAAGATGACTTTGCAGTCCACGTTGTCCCGTGTAGTGTCTCGTTCTAGTATCATAAGTCACCATTGATGGGTCTCCCAAACTCAGTAGCTCCACCCACCTCTGCATTCTATCAACGGTGTGAGAGGCTCAATTATGGAGTAGAAAGGGCTGTCTTTGAACACGAGATGAACTGAAGTGCGTTCAGCGAGCGTGCGACTGAAAGATCCGCATGAACGCTTTATCCTACCTGGAGCGTAAGGTTGAGGAGGCATGCTTACAGCTGCAGACCCTAAAGGCCGCCCTGGGCCGTTCACCGCCGAATATGTAGTGGGAGTGGGGGGCTTTAATGCGCTGCTCTGTCCCGGGCGAGGGGTGGTGGGTGAGAAGACCCCGTCCGGGTTGTAGACTAGATTCTTGACTCGATTGAAACCTTCAACGTTCCCAGCTCGTGCGTAGTTTTCAAGGTCTGTGAATCAAACAGCCAGTGGTCAGTGATTATCAGATTTCGGACCCAAACACAAGATGTTGTCAAGGCGGGCATAGTGATCGGAGTAGGGATTTCCAGAACTTACGAGCTATGATACGACCTTGCATGGCGCTTTTGACGCCGGAGACTGGAAGACCTTCTCCTTTCAATACATTCTTTAGATGGGCATTAATGAGCGTCTTCACTCTTGCTACCACGACAAGGGGATCTAATGGCTGTCCGCTAGAAGCCATGCTTCGACAACGCCCGGCCACTGAGAGATTATGAGAAAGGCCCGCGGGCACAGAAAGTTTCTTGGGCTGGAACGCTCAGTTCAGACATCAGGTAGTATGATTAGCGAAGCTTGAATCGCAGGTGCAAGCAGAGTCTCTGTAAATAGAAGGCAAGGAAGCGTAGTCGCATCGCTACCGCTACCTATCGGTGACGCAAAAGTGTGCGGGCGCACAAGCTTCGGTCTTTAACAAAAGACAAGACTTCGTCTGCCTATGTCATGCAAGCAGTCAGTGTATTTGGCAAGTCAGAGCATCACCACATTTAAACCGACATTCTAGTTCCTCATCGGATTTCACTGCCTGGCCTGCTTCGTCAAAGGATTGAGGTTCTCATCGGCTTAGAAAGTGGTTTGCTCGTCCCACGCCGAGCCTCAAGCCCTCCATTCCAATCCTGTCACATTCCCTCATAATGGCGAAAGGTCTACGATCGAGTGTCAAGAAGTCCAATAGGGCAAAACTACGATCCAGTGTCTTTGGTCCGGTGGAGGATGCCAGAAGGGAGCGTTTATCAGTAAAACTCCTGGAGCTTGCGAGTAGACCACGACCTACAATCAAGGAGGACGCCGAAATGGACATTGAAGACAAGGGTTGGCACAACATACGACACAACATCCTGTTCAAGGCTGACAAGTGAGATGCAGCTCAAAACACCGAGTCTAAGGCTAAGACGAAGGATGTCAATGAGCCGCAGGCTGAAGGTTAGTCTCGTACATGTCCAATCTACTGTCATGTCATATCCTGCAATAATCATATACGACCGCTAGCCATGACACGAAGAAACACCCCATCCACTCGAAGTGTTTCACTGACGTCTTGTTTAGTGATGGACGTTGACGGGAGATCAGACGCTGCCGACACGAAGTCCAGCAATCCTAACCGGGTCCAAAAAAAGCGGCGGAACAAGTCTAGGGCTTCCATAGTTTTCCCAGGGTATAGAAATCGCAAGAGGATTGGTCCTCCAAAAAAGCAGAGGCGGTAAATGCTGCCACTGCGGGCGATTTGGACTTATCGATTGCTTGGCAGGTGTTTTGAGGCCGTTCAGGGCGCACTTGTAGGCGTTCGTTTCGTGTTTACAAGCAACCACATATATCAGATGCATAGTCTCAAGTCATTACGTACTTTATTAATTTGGTCACTCCACAGCCCTACCTGATATATTGAAGCACCAAAGAATAACGTACATGTAATCATGGACTTCACTAGCGTCATGTTAAGTATGGGTACCTGCATGTGGTTTGGAGTCTTATGCAGGCGACTTAGCATGGCGTGTCTCCCTTGGCACTGTCACAACGACACCTTACCTCGTAGTCAGCACACTATGATGCCTCTCGAACGGTACAATGGGCAGTATGAATACGCAGTATGGTCACAGATTTGATGAGTATCCTTATGAGAGTGTTCCAACTTGTGGTGGACGATGTTGCACAATTCAAGGAAGATGCCACCATGGCTTCCAAAGCTGTTGCTCTGCCTTGCGAATCTACTTATTCCAATCGCTATAGTTACTTTTGCGACTGGGTTCTTCCCCTATAAGCCGTTCTTGCCAGGGCTGGCGCAATATGAAGATCCGAACGTTGGACCTTCACCCAAAGCTCCCTTTGATAAGGTCATCTTCATGGTGGTCGATGCGCTCAGGAGGTAAACCTCCTAGCTTAGCAGGGGCGTATGTCACTGTGCTGACATCCACAGCGATTTCGTCTACTCCGAGCAGTCTGGTTTCAGGTTTACTCAGAGGTTTGTGATATGTTGTCAACGCAGCTGGACTTTGGCTGACGCTATCTGACAGCCTGATCGCCACCGGAGCTGCTATGCCCTACACTGCTCATGCTACTTCACCCACTATAACCATGCCACGTATCAAGGCCTTGACGACTGGGTCTATTCCATCCTTTCTTGATGTCATCCTTAACTTCGCAGAGTCAGATACATCATCGACGCTCGCGCAACAAGACACATGGCTGGCGCAGATGAGGGCAAAGCGTCACGGGAAGCTGATCATGTACGGCGATGACACATGGTTGAAATTGTTCCCTGACACGTTTTCACGAGCAGATGGCACATCCAGCTTTTTTGTTTCGGTCAGTGCCAATGGCACGCATGTACTCGATAGACCAGCGCTGAAGTTGAATGCTAGGATTTTACTGAAGTGGACAACAATGTGACAAGACATGTACCCGAAGAACTACATCGGGGAGATTGGAACACTATGATCATACACTTTCTCGGTCTCGACCATATAGGGCATAAGGCTGGCCCTGGGAGGTAGCTTTCGGTGGCCGATTGGTATCTTCACTTCCGCTGATAGTCAAGTAGTCCGAATATGGTCCCCAAGCAGATCGAGATGGATGGTATCGTCGAACAGATATACCGAGCTATCGAGAACGAGGAACACCTACAGTCAACACTCTTCGTCCTTTGCGGAGATCACGGAATGAACGATGCTGGAAATCATGGCGGTTCTGCCCCTGGCGAGACTTCTCCTGCGCTTGTCTTCATTTCCCCCAAACTTCAAACCATTTCTCAAGGCTTCAAAAGTCCAACTACCGCTAAGGAAGAGTACCAATATTATACCGTAGTGGAGCAGTCTGACATAGTACCGACTTTGGCGGGTTTGCTAGGCTTCCCCGTGCCTCTGAACAATCTTGGAGTCTTCATCCCAGACTTTCTTCGGTTTTGGGGGAAAGGTGTGTCGGGCTCCATAGACGGCTGTTACAGAGGACCAGGGCACCGCTGACATCTTGAAGAAGGTGATAAGATTCAGATTATACTGCGAAATGCGCATCAAATCCTGAGAGTTGTCAAAGCGGCCTTCTCCGATGCGCCGTTCGAGGATCTTCTCGTCCTGCGCGGATGCTCAGTAGAGTCACCGATGATTGAGGAGCTTGTTTGTCAATGGAAAACGGCAACAGAACTTGTGGGCTCCCATAAGCATGACGCAGATGCTTCGGACACAAGTAATGATTGTTTACTCGCATTGATGAAGGTGAATCCTGCCCAGTTAGCCCAATCCTTGCTCCGGTAGCTGAAACCCCAAGTTCTCGAGGACCGCGCAACAGGTGATGAGCAGTACCGCCACCAGCTATGACCTCAACCGTCTTCGATTTGGCATGGGCGCCGCTGCCATAGCTCTACTGGCAGCCTTCACAGTCTCCCTGCCAGCGCTTCGGGAGTCCGGATCAACGGGTTTGTTGTTCATGTCTGTAGCTTTGACCTACGGTGGGATGATGTTCGCCAGCAGCTACGTGGAGGAAGAGCAACATTTTTGGTACTGGTCCGTGTCTGGGTGGCTTGTGTGGTTGTCGCTGAAAGAGTAAGTCTAGAAGTCAATAAGCTTTAGTGGTGTCTACATGCTTACTTTGTGGCAGGAGTCGGCATAGTAGGAAAAGTGTGGTCCCCCTCATCTTCGTAGCGGGAGGTCTGCTGGCTATGCTACGACTTGCTCGGCGCTGGAACCAGACAGGCCAAAAGTTCGCTGGGGAACCAGATATCGCAAGAACATTCTTTCCAGCGCACAACCTTATCATGTGGGTTGTTGTAGTTTCAACATATGGGGATCTAATGTATAGACTCTCACGGCGAGGATTTCGACGGGTATCCCCCGAACTGTCTACTCTTTTGTCGATCACCCTGTGTCTGGCTGCTTTTGCGTTCAAAGTGGCTTTCACCAACGCCGAGGCTCCAGAGCTGCTCAAAGGTTTCAAGATACCGTTTGAGAGACAGCTCGAGAGCACGCCATTAGTCACTCAAGCAAGAGCAGTCTTTATGGGACTAGGTCTTTCTTTGGCGTACAATGTCGTTGCCGAATTCCGAAAGAACACGGTCAATAATAAACCCGATGACGCTGGTGGGGCTGTTCCTGCCTTTACACTCTTGCAACGCTGACAACCGAGTAGGTGCAATCTGGGTCTTCCACGACCTGCTCGCACTAATGCTCGTCACACAGTCCCGTATCGGCAACATCCCCATTTTTCTTCTCTTCGAGCTCCAACTCCACCTGCTTGGTACCTTCGACCTTTCGACAACGGAGATTACAACAACCTCCCTGCTCTTTCAGTATGCATCATTCTTCGCTTTGGGAGGATCTAACGCCATCTCCTCGGTCGATCTCTCCAATGCGTACAATGGCATCGGTGGTTACAATGTTCTTGCTGTCGGCGTCTTAACCTTCGTAAGCAACTGGGCTGGGCCGATATGGTGGACATCAGCGACCACTATTCTCCTTCTTCGAAGATACCGAATAGATCCGATGGGGGATCTCTTCCATCACCTGACACTCCTGACGCTTTTTGCGGCTACCAGTCTTCTTTTCGTGATGGCTGCTTGCTCAGCTCTGAGAACCCATCTCTTCATATGGACCGTCTTTTCGCCCAAGTATTTGTACATTATGGCTTGGAGTCTTGCTCAGCACCTCTGTATCAACCTCGCCTGCGTAACCCTGTTCTTCTGGGTAGGATCTAGGTAGTCCAACGAAGGGCAACAAAATTTCACTGCATAATCAGACCATCACGAAAGATTGCTCTAACCGAAAGGTTGAAAGGGGTGTATGCTCAAGAAGCTCCAGAATCGGCTTGATGCCCGGAAAAGCCAGCTCGACTGCGGAGAAGTGTACTTACATCATGCAAGCCCGTCGAATAAGTCGTCAATGGCGTTAGCTTTTTTTCGCATCTTCTTTGGTGGCTTCGGAAATGATGCTAGGCCGCTCATGGTTGGCGAGCACGTCCCTGAAGGACCGCTATATCGAGTCTTCCCCTTGCCAAGCTTACAACCGTCATCTTCCGATGCCACAGAAGGATGATGCTCCGACCCGGCCTGCAGACACAACGCCGCACCCTTCGTAGCAGATCGGGTAATGCACTCCCCAAGATCCTCGTCGCCGTCGATAGACAGACGTATGCCGTGCGCATCTCTAGTTTGCGGCCTGGGTGCTTTGGCGGCCATCCCGCCAATGATTCGCTTCACCTTGGCCAAATTCGCCAATAGCACAAGGCCCACGGCAGCGAATTGCTGGTCCGCTATCAGATTCGTGAAAGCTCTGCATCGCGATATCAGGACACTTGATGCAACTAGAAAGCGGTCTTGCACTCACAGATGACATCTTGGAACCAAAAGTTCTGCCATGTAGCAAACCCTCGTCTTGACGGCTTCGGTCTCTTTACCTGCAATTTCATGGAGAAGCTTCCTCACAGATCGCTTCAGAATGGACAGCCACTTCCACCACTTCGCCAATCGATGCTGATTCTTGTTGCGATGGAAAACCAACTGCAGCAATTTCGAGACTTCTTGCAATTCTAGGACGCCTGATTCTAGAATCATGCAAGCCATGCAGTGCTGTCGATGCGTGATGTTGGGAAAATGTAGATGAGGTGGACGTACTTTTATTTCTCCTTCATAATCACTTGCTGATCGCTTACCTCTTGCTCTCGCGATTCCGTTTACAGCGTTACATGGACATCAGAATATCCTACGACTTTGTGGTTCTCCATAGCACGTGGATCTTGGTGGTAATCAGCTCATTCTTATTTTAGCCAGCCATCTCAAAGCTCGTAAAGCCAATCCTATCTATAGATGAACGTGTACAGCTATATCAAGCAAATCGAGTAAGCGCTCGCGTGTACCGCTCTGTGGACTATACTCCTTCGCACGAGCCAAGTAGAAGGAAATCCGACAGTGTCATGCTTTTGTGAGTGCAGTAAATAAGGAAGAAGATGTGATCATCCACAGACACGCGGGAGAAGGAACACTCATGCACGCTGCTACATAGAGCACGATGTGAGGCCCTCCAGATATTGCTCGTATCTAACCTTCGTTGTCTCCAGGTCTTTGTCTTCTCCAACGCCAGAAGAGAGAAAGACGGATGACAAACCAATGGGCGACACAGCAACATACCATAGCCAAGCCGGGATATTAACAGGCGGCAACAATGGTGTCGGAATGGATGTTGGTGCATGTAAGACCTCCCAAAGGACTAAGGAAAATACAGCCGCACTGGCTTCGAAAATTGCACAAAAGACTATGAAAGGTTTTTTCCACATGACCACGGCATGAAACAATCTCAAGACGGAGCGAACCCTCGGCAATGGAGGGACTGTGAGGAAAGGACCACCTGTACCTAAAGCAAATCGGAATGGCAAAGCTGAAAGTATGATTGAGTAGTCATACGTTTGTTTCCTTAATAGGTCATGTGGTAGCCATCAGACCTGCTGCTATATTGACGATTACCAATACCAAGAGGACGGTAGAACTCTTCGGCATGGTAGCCTTGAGTGCCGTAGTCATACGCATCTTCAAGCTCCGCCAAACGCGTTCCACGGTCGTACTGAGAGCGGCGTCGACGCTGCTCATCTCGAAAGTGTTGACCAGCTCGAGGTGCGAACAAACCTGATATCAAACTTAGCAACGAGATCCAAGGTTTGCAAATGTTCTCCACCATCTGACAAGATCTGGGCTGTACTCACCAACGTGCTCAGCGTTCTCCACGCTTCGCCGCATCTTGGATGGATTGTCAGGGCCGGGAAAGGTATCTTCTTTCCCAGCAAGCGGGCCTGTTCCGGTATGGAAGATCTGTCTCTACTCAGCATCTCGTGGCGAACAGTGACAAATGCAACGTCAGGGACAATACCTTCGGTCGGAAAGATGGGTGTTCCAGCATTACAGAGCTGTTGCGGAACTTCTGGACAAGACAATCCTTTCCTTGGATCGCTAAACCAAGGATGAGCATCGGCCCTTTGCCGTGATCTAAGAGACTTACTAGCATAAGATACCTCAGCTACCTTATCGCTATTGAAACGGTTCCTGCATGGCCGTCAGCTAACCGGCCCGGAGATCCATGGCTGCGAAAGGACTTGCCAGCGAAGCCCTGCTCTAGCGTTTACGAACTGCACGACAGGTTAGTGCCAAGCACGCCGAGAATTCACAAGAGCCCACTCACATCGATGATAAACCAAGGCTGTATGAAAGTCAGAGTTTGACAGTACACATTCCAGCTGAATAATTCACTTACATCCTCAAAGTTGATGAACGCGTAGCCAACACTAACTTTGTCAGCTTTGCTCATGTTACTAAGCGTTGTGGCTTCTCAACTTACTTGCAATTGTTTGCAAAATCTGTCAAGGCAGAGAAACATAGGATCAGTTGCCACGGTCCGTGTGAGAGTTATAGAGACCACTTACCAATACGCAAGTACATGAAGTCGTACTTGCCGACACTCGTCTCGTCCACAATCTCTTTCAGCATTGCCTCAGTGCTCGTTAGTAACGTATCAATCGACCTTTATTAAGAGACTACCAAACTTACTTGGTCGATCTTGTTTGGAATGTTTCGCAACATGATCTGCAAACTTTGTCAGTTATTTGACGACGTGATCGGGGAAAGCATAGACTCACTGTCGTGCGAACATCAAGGCCACGACGAATACGTTCGACATCAACAACATTATGGTGTCCAGAAGCGAAATCGTGGGTGTGACGGCCTCCGAACTTGGGCGGTCCTCGACGTTGAGGAGAGTATGCGCCATTCCGAAACTGTGGCTGATAGATTTGTCCTCGTTCTTGACCAATGGCGCCTGGTCCGAACATGTCCCAAGTCCCGAAGGGCACGGCAGCTTCGTCCTGGTAGTGCGCGCCGGACGTAGATGGGTAGGTCTTGAAGTCACGACGAGAATAGCTATGAGCAGTAAGGCCGAAATGGGGCGAAGGCCAATAGCCAGAGGAATCTTCACGGGGTATGGTGGAACGACCAGTCGGGCTTGGGCGAGCATAGAGCGGGAACCGAGACAGATCGTGCGGGATAGTCTCATAAGAGCTACGACGCGTACCCAGGTTCATCTGCGTAAAAGCGCCGTCCAATCCGGAGCCGCAACGTCGGGTCGACGAAGTACCTTGAGATGACAACTGGCGAGGTGAGAAACGGACGACATCGGGCTCATGATGGGTCATAGTGAGGGTGCAGCCCTTTGCAGGAAGTCAGCTTAGGCATGCCTACCGTTTATCTGAAGAAAGTGAATAACACGCACCCCAATCTTGAACCCATTGAGAGATACCACAGCGACGTTGGCTGCGGTAGTATCGTAGAACTCAGCATGAAAGTCGACAATTGGGGGTTCCGCCGTCTCAAGTTTGCGAAATACCTTGATGTCGCCGTAGTTATCGAGGAGCTCCTTGACAAGCTGACGGATGGTTCCAGCGTTGAAATGCTGACTTTGACCACCGTAATGAGCTCTAACCATGACCTGCCCTTCGTAGACTGACACAAAGCAAGCATTCTCAGGTTCACTCTTCAGAGAAAACTGGTTTGGAGGAAGGTACTGAGTGGTCCATTCAGGACGCAGTTTCTTCGCCTTCTTGAGAGCCTCCTCAGAATCGCGAACGTCCGTAAAGCCAAGGTAGATGATGCCACTGGTATTCAACTCGATGAGGACAAGTCCCTTCAAAGAAGGAAACATGTGTCCCTACGAATAATCAGCCTGGCACGGGAAAGTGACAAAGCGGGCCTTTTGTGGTAGGCATAGCACTTACATCGAAGAATTCACCGAGCTCTTTGCCGGAGGTCTTGCGAGAGACGTTCGCAACCATTAACGTCCTAGTCACCTTAGTGTCGACGCTGAAAAGATTAGCGATGTGGTGCTCTCCATCTTTAATCGGCGTAGTAGGTCCCGACGCTGGACGTTGGCCAATGGGAGCAATCACGGCAGCTTCTGATGCCACAGATTGGAGATATTGCTTTAATTGAGTGTCTCCAGTGGTGCCATCGGGCAGCGAGGTCGCATTGAGATAGCTAACTCCAGAGGAGGTGGATGGTGCGTAGCCTTGTTGGCCAGGTTTGGTAGTCCCGGGGGTCATTCCAATTGCACCGAGGGGTGTGAAACTGGAAGCGATTGGAGATAGCTTTGGACGCTCGGTGGAAATCCTCAAGCCAGTGGCAGGGCCAATGATGGTAACGAATGGGTCCTGCGACCCGGTAACCTTGAAGTTGCCATGGCCTTTAGGAGAGCTCTTCGAATGGGTGGGCTTGATCGTGAAAGCTGGAGGACCGCCTTGGTCAACAGCATCTCCGACGATAGCCCTCTTGACAACACGTACGTCTTCTGGAGAGAAGACCGTGAGCTTCGTGTCTGGAGTGCCTCGGCGAGACTCCGCTTCCTCTGAGGTGTGCGGACTGCTGGAGAAGCCATAGTGGCTGCGGAAATCCATTACTGCGGATACTTGCGATATATTCACAAGATGAGAGTGTAGATGGCTGAGATAGCTGAATTCACGGTACAAGGGCTAAAGAAGATGGGGTATCTGGTCAAGAAGTAGAGTTTGAAAAGGAAGAATTAGGTTCGACAAGCTTCTGTGAGAGGTGTCAAAGAGTACCTGTTCTGAAGAATGAAAACCGAAAGCTTGAGATTGTGGATTATAAGAGAGAGTAGATGTGAGAGAGATGGAGGTTGGAAGATCAAAGTTAGGGATACAGCTGCTTTTGTGCTTGGCCCAGGCGGAGGGTCAGCAGACGGCGATCCCGGAGGAGCTCGGCGCTCAAGTCAATGTGGAGCTAAAACATACATGTACGATTCGGGGAGGAACATCTCAGAAGAACACCAACCCCCTCTTCCCAATTCGGTGTTGAGCGAGATTCACGAACGGATGTCGGCCAATGGCGTAGGATGTTGACTCCAATGCATTTAGTTTAGTGAATGGCAGATAGCGGAGCAAATTTTTTAATCAAGACATGGTGCTTGGAGCCCTAATTGCTGTGGGGTCATTCACACGCAAGGCCGACATAGGAAGGCATAGACACCGGATAACAACATGTATCTACGCAGAAGATATCACAAATCACCTTGTTTCTTTGCTGAGACGATTGGGAGCACCAATCTTCTCTTGCAGCCAGATGGGACTTTTGGAAAAGGTATTCTGAGGTCTAAGGTTTATAACACAGAGTGAATCTAACGTAAGCGAAAGACTACAGTAGTGGTAACTTACTAGCGTGTTACCAAAGTCAGGCACAGGAGTACGGGGACCTTAAGGTAGGTACGAGTACCTACCTGTAGACAGTAGTAACCAAGTTCGGCACCTTAGAGATATTAAGGTATTACCTTGAAGGCAGCGACCTCGCGCACCTACGACCTGGCAAGATTCTTCTGCAAGAATTCCCATGTATGAAAGCTCGGACAGCGCATGTGTGTCTGGAGCTAGTTGACATTGCTCAATTAAACATCGTTGGATCAGTCGAACATGATGACCACTCTCTGCGATCATTGAGGGTGAACTATATTATCTTTAAAAGCAACTATCACCCACTTTTGCAGAATGCCGGCTGTCGTAGAGCCCCACGATGATCTTACACACGCTGCCCATCAGGTATATTAGAACCTTTACACACTCAACTCACTCATTAAGACCAAGCTCGGCATATTTTCTGATAATATTCAATGTAGATCGTCCTCTCTCCGTCGGACACCGATTATCTTGATCAGCTTATCCCGGCGATCAGAGATGCAAGCCACGGCAGCCGCACGCAGCAGCTTATCCTGTCACTATCACAATCTTCGGCAGACCGGGAGGCCGAGATCGAGCGAATGTGCAATTCGAACCACCAAGAGTTCGTGACTTCAGTCAATCAACTTCTCCGGGTTCGCGAAGGCACCGTTAGCCTGACCTCTGAGATCCTTGGTCTGAATCAGTCCATACAGACGAGCACAGAGAAGCTTGCTCAGCAGAAAAAAGCTCTTGTGGAAGCGCGGGGAGTACGACAAAATATAGATGAGGCTACTCTGGCATTGAAGGATTGCTCGGAGGTGCTTCGTTTGGCCAACCAAGTCCATGAGCTACTGAGAAAGAAGAGTCATTATGCCGCACTCAGGGCTCTTGATGAGCTGCAGAATGTGCATCTCAAGGAGGTCACGCAGTACAAGATCGCTGAGATGATCCACAAGTCTGTACCCGCAACCCGGAAGCTCATTGCGGAAGCTGTCATGATGGACCTTAATACCTGGCTTTACCGCATTCGAGAGACCTCGCAATTCCTGGGTGAGGTGGCTTTCTACCGTACTGAGCTTAGGAGGAATAGGTTCAAGGAGCGCGCAGAGAAAATGGCTCAGCTAAGCGACTTCAAGCTGAATTCCGCGATTGAGCTCGTCTCTGACGAAACTGAAGAATTTGACATACTCGATAACGAGGATGTGCAAGTTGACTTCACTCCTTTATTCGAATGCTTGCACATCCATGAGGCCTTGGGCCAGAGCGACAAGTTCCGGGCGGAATACGCTGCGACTCGAAGAAGGCAGAAGGAGCTTCTTTTACCGACATCCATCACTCTAGTAGATGATAACGAGGCCAGTCTAAGCGGTCTTTTAGAGGGTATCGCTGGATTTGCGATAATTGAGAGAGCGACAATGAAGAAAGCACAAGAACTCCGATCTCCTGTCGATGTCAGTCATATCCTTAATTGGAACTCGATCGTCACTAGTGTTTGAGTGCTAACATGACATTGTGTGTAGGTAGATGAACTATGGGATTCAATGTGCCAGACGGCGATCACCTTGATCTCTAAAGCTTTGTATGAGGTAGACAACGCAGAAGTGCTGTTAAAGATTAAAGGAGTCATTGCACTCTTCATCCAGACTATGGACGTAAGTATTGGAACTGGGGAGTCCTTAGGCTGTTCTAACATGACTTCTCATCTAGGGCTGGGACTACCCTGTTGGTGCTCTGGATTCGTTCCTGCTGACACTGTTTGAGAAGTACGCGGAACTACTGAGGAGAAGATTTAGTGATGATTTCCAAGAGGTGAGGATTGGTCATTGGAAATACCGCGCACGCTGAACCCAACTGTACTTATAGATCGTTTCGACGGATGACTACATGCCAATGCCCATCAACAACCTGGACGAGTACGACAAAGTGGTGAATGTCAGTTGGTACACACCTGAAAAGACTCGCGAAGAGCTAAAGTAAGTGCCCTTCTTGAGAGGCGACGCCCAAGACTAAAGATCTACTAGATTCCCTTGTGTTCTTCCATTCTCTCAAATGTACCCTCTCTGCTGTATCGACATCCGGAATTTTCTGAACCAATTTTACTTCTACTCCGATGATCACTTCCAGCACCCTAGTATTATCGATGAGACGCTAAAGACGGTATGGGCCCGAGATCACATTGAAGACATGATCTTTCAGCAACAAGATGCCTGCTAAAGATGACTTTCTGTAGTCCCTGGATGAGTTACTGTCGGAGAAGGTTTGCAAGTCCCTCGTAGAGCGGCTCAGCTCTCAATACCTGGGCCAGATCGTCCAGATCCTCATCAACCTCGAGCATTTCGAGACTGCCTGCCAGGAGCTCGAGCAGCTACTGATCGCGGCAAGATCTTCACCTTCTTCTGCAGCTGGCCCAATAATACTGAACGCTACAGCGGATTTCAGAAACAACAAGAAAACTGCAGAGTTGAGAATCTTTGAGTTAGTAAATTCTAAGATCGATGATCTAATCGAGACGGCGGAATATGACTGGTATGTCTCCTCTCAAGGGACTTGATGATGGGCCTTGCAGAAACGAAGTCGTCTCCGCTGCTAATGATTTTTGTTAGGATGGCTCCCACACTCGAAAAAGAACCTAGCAACTATATGCAGACGCTGACCCGCTACTTATCGAACATCATGAATTCTGTTTTGCTGGGCCTTCCAACCGAGATCAAGGAGTTTCTCTACTTTGATGCCCTCAGCCATGCAGCGACTATGATACTCGTCAGTTTACTGCGACCAGCTCGAGACCAGGTTGAGGCGGCCGCTGACGCAGATCTTAGTCCTTGCCCCTCCAACCGGATGTCAAAAGAATCAATCCCAACGGTGTTGCCGCGCTTGCCAAAGATGTTGGCTACCTGACCCAATTTGTCGACACGCTCGGGAATCCGGCCCTCCGCGAGAATCTAGACGAGCTGCAGCAGACTGTGAGTCTGATGCAGGCTGATTGTTCGGACGAGTACTACGACGTCTTCACGAGGAACAAGAAGTACGGAAGAGTGGATGCTACGACTGGCCCTCTGCTGCTGGAAAAGTATAGCACTTCCCTTGCCTGGTCGCACAGTGACTGATCGGAGTGTGCCATTGCTAACCCACCTCCCTAGACTCACGCATACCATACAGAGTCCAGCCAAAGCTGACAAGTTCACGGCGCTTTCCTCGAGGTTCGGCATGAAGTCTTGAGTCATTACGCAATCCTGTCTTTGGAAAGGGAGGCAGGTTCTTGGCCACCTCTACCGTCTTCCTTCTCCGTGTGACGGTCTTGGATGATGGGCCCGTTTGAGGTATGTCTTCGGCGATGAGCAAGTCGCGCGGCCGATGCTGCAGCTATTCCCTTCCTAGGGAGAAGCCTGCCAGCATGAAGGCTGCAAAATGCATCATCTGTCGACAGGAACATGGCGGTGGCGATCGTGCTGGAAACGTCGGGCAGAAGCGTACTATCAGAACAAGAGGGGAGCATCACCCCAACGCATTCAGGGTGCAGATCACTGGTCTGCTGAAGATCTAGTCATTGATTGGCTTGAGTATTCCTCCAAACTCGTGCGGAGCAACCATTTCGATCTGAAGTGGATTTCAGAGAATAAATAATAAGTGGCTAAACCTGAATTCCCAGTCTAGATGGCAAAAGCACTCGAACCCACCTGCGCCCTGGCGGTACCCAAAGTTCCTTTAAACCCACCCATAACAAATATCCCACGAAACATGTCATCCGACAGTCTAATGGATGGAAAGGAATTACACAAGGGTCTGACGTCTGGACGTGCTAGCCGACTTCGTAATCTCGCTCGCCCTCGGCATCCGCGTCCCCTTCACCTCCATCATGCCTAGAATAGTGGTGTCCAGGATCTTGGCCAGTCGACGGATCTTGCCCTCGTGGACTGACTTGGTACAACTGTCACAAAGCATTAGCGAATCAGCAAATCGACCCAAAGCGTCGCGTTGCGTGCTACCCGTTTGCCAACAGTGACTGGGTTGCTGAGCGATTGAGCGAGGGCTACTTTCGAGGACCAACATACCTGTTGTGGCGGCATTGCGGGATAGCCATACATGCCCTCGAACATCTGAGGCTGAGGCTGTCCGTACGCGCTTGTTGGATCAGGCTGCACGGGAGCAGCATACATGCTAGGTTGCGGCCGGTACTCCTGTTCTTGTGGCATCGCATGTTGTCCGAGGGTTGCGTAGTCCGGTGGACCCATGTGATGTTGCTGCTGCGGGTGACCTGGTTGTGTCTGCTGTTGGACATTGCTCTGCGGATGAGAGAGACCGCCGGAGCTTGATGAAGCATGCCCGGCACCGCCTACGCTGCCCGTTTGAGCTGTGTTTCTCTTGGCATGTGACGCGGCCTCTTCCCTTGGTACAATGTCAATGAGGAAGTCGAACATGTCTGACTTGGCCAACGCGGAAGCAATGTCGGACCTCTGGAGAGTCCGCCGCTTGTTCTCTTCTGCGTGTATCCATGCACGCATCGTGAGCTCGGTAATGAAAATATCACAACCCTTGGCAAAAAGTATAGGCGCCTCTGCTGAGATCATCTTGACCTCTGGATCTGCCTTCATGACCTTTTTTATCCGTGCCAAAGGTAATTGGTGGAGCTTGTAGTCATGCGAGTCCGTCTCGAGGTGGTTGATCGTCTGTTGCCAGTAGGTGGTGAGGATATCACGGTAATTGCCATGTAGACCTTGATTTACCTGTGTGTCGTAGATCAGTACGAGACCTGTACTGATGATTCCGGTCGATCAGCGTCCCAGAAGGACTTACATTCGCCCAGGTTCCCTGGTATAGCTCCGGTACAGGTGCGAAGCCTTGCGCCGAGAGCTGTAGCTGGCATCAGTACGAACCAATTGGTGGAACAGGATGACAAGGCTGTTGAAAGGGTGGCAGTGTACATACTGCTGCACTTGCGCCTGCAAGAGAACCTGATGTCAGCCTTCTGCCTTGTATTCATTGCATCTCGGTGGAGTATCGTGGATCTCAATTGGAACGTCAAAACGCACGGCAACGTTGATAAAACACACAGAGGTAAAGGCCGCAACATACCGTAGTGTCCGCCATTGCTAATGTCATATACCGGCTGCTGGCGTTGCTGTTGCTGTCCGGAGCCAGACGGATTTTGATCCATGGTACCGGCGTTTGCGCTCTTGTTTGTTCCCCGGGATTGGGTATTGCGCAACGGTGCGCAAATCGAGGAGAAGCTTCGAGTGTGTCGACTCGAGTGTACTGTACCAAGTAATACGATACAGGACGCAATTGTGCGCTTTCAGGGCATGACTCGAGGCGGTGAGGAGTGGAGTGGAGTGGGATGATGGTTTCTGCGCGTCTTCCTGGCGAAGTGGAGCACCCGTACGTACAAGTATGTACAATATGCGCTGCAGCAGATCCTCGTGCGTGACCTCAAGCGAAAACTCGCAGCGCGGGACGGGGGTCAGATTGTGTAGGGGGTGATGCGCGCTGACTTCGTAGATGACCTGGTTCGACGTGGATCTGGCTTGTTTACTTTGGTACAGTAACGCTGCGATTAATTGCGCGTTGTTGATTCTCGTTGAATGAGCGAATCGGCTCCCGTCGTGGCTGGCTGGCTGGTTGGAAGGATGGATTGGAGCGAAACGTTGTCTTTCAGTTTCAATCCCAGGTTAGGGATCTTACTCAGGTTCTGGTCGAGGATATCAAGGTAGTCGTGCGGAGTACTTGTACTCTACGGAGCGTATGAGTAAATAATGAGGAGTAATGCTCCAGAGGAATCTGATCAGCGCCAGATTGGCAGTTTCTCAAGAGGCTGCAATGGATAGATTGCGCAAGAGACTTTGGCTTCTCTTTAATCTACGATACCGTCTCACTCACTGCTCAAACCTTGGGTAGACTTTATATGTAAGTATTATGGGTTGTAACCGGCATTATTTCCCAACAGCAGTCCTCTATACCACCCCGGGACGATGCTGACTTGTATAATTGCTTAGGGAAGCTACGCGATAAACTTCGAGGCAAGGTACACGCTGTCATCGGCGAATGTGCTTCTGACGACGATCGAACACAGGCCTCGCAGAGGTATGTTCCCGAGGCTTACGAAAGACCCTTGGGTCATCGAGAAGGCGAGCACAAGGCGATTGTGCATGCAGGAGCGGGAAGGATCACAGAGAATGAAAGTGGGGGATGGGGGCGAAATGGTGTCGTGGGAGGTGGAGTGGGGTTGACTATACGGGGCACTCGTACAGAGTAATCGTACACGAGTACTTTGATACAAAGCCAGTGTCAAGAATTTGCTCGAATACAGCACTACAACCAATGAGCGAGTCTTATGTCCGGCTTCCCAAATTTCTGTACAAAGTACTTCGTTCATGTAATGATGCTACGAAGTAACTTACACGATAACCATGAACCATTGATGGAATAGTCCAGACTGTTAAGTACACAGCACACCGCACTTTGTAGTATTTATGCCTTAGCCCGAAGTGGGTAACACCAAACTTTCGCGAGCTCGAAGAGCTTGCCCGCCCAAATTCAGACCCTATTTGTCGAGATAAGGTTACGGAACCTGGAGACATCCACACAGCAGACATGTCGGACAGTGGCATGATCCAGTGATGCTCGAAGTCACGATGACCGCTCTCGCAACGCCTTCGGTCGACGGCTATCTGTTCGATCAAGAGACTCTCTCAGATCAACAAATCCAGCAGCTCCTCATCGAAGCCGAACAAAGACTGAATAGCGCTCAAGCTGAGGTGGACCACCCTTCTGTCGCATCAGAACACGCCTCGCCGCCCAAAGCTTACAAGAACAAGCCTGAAATCAGGTTCGAAGCCCAACCCGGTTAACGAGATTACGCACGCAGAGTCCCTAATCGCTCCCTGTAGATTTCCAGCGCTTCAACCTGGAGACGTGTCAAAACCGTACATTGTGTCTAATGGAGACATCGCTCGCGTCGATTCTGCCCGCCTGCTCAGCCGCCGAGAGAGAGAATACTCAAGCGCGCCGAGGAGGGTGGAGGATCCTGTTGTGGTGAAGGAGACTATGGAGAAGGTTGGTTTCCCTTGTACCCTACTAGCTCTCTTGTCATTGTCTATGAGGAAAACAAACCCAAATTTGTCCTTGATGCAGAATCACCGGTCCCGTGTTGGGTACCGCTCTGTATCCCTGAGAGTATACATCGAACATAGTTACTCTGAGGCATCTCCATTACCGCGCGCTTCGGTCAAAGAACATTTCAATTACTCTCGGTCACTGATTAAACAACTTCAATAGCAAAAGAAAGCCACTGCTGGCTCTGACTGGTTCAACCTACCACGAACTAACCTCACGCCAGAGCTAAAGAGAGACCTCCAACTTCTTCAGCTACGCTCAGTTCTTGATCCCAAGAGACACTACAAGAAAGAGAATGGGAGGGCACGAGCCCCTGAATTCTCCCAGGTCGGCACTATATTGGAAGGACCTACGGAGTTCTACAGCGCAAGGTTACTCCAAAGAGACAGGAAGAAGACACTCGTGGAGGAGGTGCTCGTGGGAGAAAGGACAACAGGTCGCTTCAAGAGCAGGTATAATGACATACAAGCTGCAAAGACGAGTGGCAAAAAAGCCCACTACAGAAAGCTCAAGACAAGGAGATCTAGCTCGATCCGCAAACCATGAAGCGGCAGACATGTGCACCGGCCGTATCAGCTCGGAAATGAAATACTATGAGACTGGTTAGGGACCGCGCTTACTCTTGCTGTATACTACAGCATAAGAGTATTCGTACCACGTGCTGAAGCAGCATGAGGCTCTTACATCAACTGTCTTTTCCACGCCACGATAACGGCATCACGGAAATGGCTGACCTTGAGAATGTGGTCGGAACCGAGCTCATACGAAGGTGTGGTCTCGAGGGAGTCTAGCAGCGTCGTAGGCTACTCCTTCCGTTGCTGAAAGAGTGTTTCTATTACCTGCTGGACCAGCGTCTACATTGGACGAAGTTTAGCTTTCAGTGATCGCGATATCGGGTCTGTGGACTATCACTTTACCTGCATATCTTTTGCGGCTCGATGCCCGGCTTCCATCACTTCCTCGTGATTGGCCTTGCCCTGTTCGATGACTTTGTTCAGCTGTTCACCTTTCACACCTTCAATGAGTATGTCATCCCCTCGAGGACCAGCGTTGAGCACAGCATTGTTGGTTACCAGACTCAGGGCGAGCACTCGGATTCCGCAATGTCGGGCGACGATGATTTCTGGCACGGTCGACATGCCCACCAAGTCCGCACCAAGTCCCTGCAACATTCGGCACTCAGCTCTAGTCTCATAGCTTGATTCATAGTCAGCTGAACACGAATCGCAACTCCGGCGATTGCTCTCTTACCTCGGCCCGCCTACGAATGCATAGACTCCTTCGTGAAGCTGCCTGCTGACCTGCTCTCGCGCCATCTTCTTCCAAACTTGATGAGCTATTCTACGGAGTTCGAGGTCGTACGTATCTGATAGTGCAGGAAAGCGCACACCAAAGTCGTCTGCATTGGGCCCTCGCAACGGATGGATGCCGACGAGGCCTGCAAGGTTCAAGTGCTGCGAGATCCGTCAGACTTGGTAAGGTTCACATTGACACAGTACTCACATCGCTCATTACGACGATGTCGCCAATATTATAGGAACAACTCAAGCCGCCAGCAGCGTTAGTCACTACGACGCCTCAGTCAATTGCACTGTTATGGACAAAAAACAGAAATCGCTGTCCTTTACCGATCATGGTTTCAATGCCTAGTACCTTAAGTACGCGGACGGGAAACGTAATTTGTTGGATTGTATGGCCTTCATAGAAGCTGCAGCGCTGGCGTGAGCAGTATATAGGTTGATACTGATTGAAAGGCTGACTGTGCTCTGCCCACCATAAAAACTGCTGGTATTTTGTCCGATCCGATCAAACCAAAAAGAAGCTTCCCTACATGACCGGGCACTGCATAAAAGCACATTTGCATCAGTGAAAGTGTCAATGTTAACGTCAGGTTGAGTCTCGAATAGGAAACGTACCTGTAGACCTGGGGAAGTGCGGTATGTTGCTGTAGTATGTTTCATATCTAGGTTCGAAACGCACGGCATCGGCGAGACCTCCGAGGCCAGAGCCACATATGATGCCAATGGCCGGTTTTCTGAGCTCTCTGGGTAGTGAAGCTCGCAGGTGCTGCGCAGTCTCTGTCGCAAGCTCAAATACACCCGAAGAAGACATATTGACATACACTATGGAAGAGAATAACCTTCTTTGACTCTGGCGGTAAACACTTCCAACTTGGCATTCTGAAGGGCATGCTGTTGTTGACCTAGGGTGTTTTTCTGCCCGAACAATGCTTAAAGGCGGTGGACGCCGACGCCGCTATAATCCTGACACCGCTACTACGTCTTTTAGCTGGAGCACATCGCTGGGTCAAGCTTAACTTGCGTCCCCGTCCCTATCAGCCTACGATATGGCACTGCCGTGCTATTTACGATCACCTTGCTGTGCTGTCAAGCGTCTAAAGGTAAATGCTCGCTCAATGACGCCTTTACGGGCTGCTTAGTGACGGTGGCCCAAGGTCTCCCCTCCGACATGGAATCAGCCCTGGCGAGCTAGCGTGTCGTCCTCAACCTTTCTACGAAACGCTGATATCAATACACTATCATCGGATCTGTGAGTCGCCACCATTATTGCAGCAGCACCAGGCCGCCACGTTGCTAACCACCACGCAGACCTAATTATGCACCAGCCACGATGCCGGCAGAATCTCCAGAGTGAGCCAGTAGATATCCCCTACTGTTATACCTTCTGACTCCGCGATACAGAAATTCGAGACCACAAGCCGATGGAGAACACGGAGATCCTCGATTACCTCGAAGTGTCCAAGCCGTTTATCTGAAACCACTGCGACGCCAGGCAAAATACGGCGTCCCTTCTTGTGACCTACAGTTGCGGTCTTATAACGTGCGAAACGTCGACTTTTTTGCCGACTTCGCTCTTCGCGCAGCTTATTACCTGAAGCTACCTGCCAGTGGGCCCATACCTCTACCACGGATCACAGAGCGATGGACTGTACCAAGGAGTAATTTTGTGCACAAGAAAAGCCAGGAAAACTTTGAGAGAATTACCCTGCGACGTCTAATACAGATACAAGATGGTCACCCTGAGATAGTGGAGATTTGGTTGGCGTTTCTCAAAAAGCACGCTTATTATGGTGTGGGTATGAAGGCCAATGTATATGAACATGAAAAGCTGGGTTTGTGCCCTTCCGCTCCGGCTCTGAAAACGAACGACGACTGATGTGGATTCTTAGGGGTCGGCAAAACGATGGATGTCAGTCTCGAGAACCTTAAACAAGTACTTGAACCTAAGTGGGCGCACTTTGGTCGGAAGAAGAACCTAGATACGTCCGAAAAGGTAGTTGAGATGTTGAGCAGTGAAAGATTCAGACATACAGCAGACGCGCCTCTTACTAGAATGTAGAAGAGCAAAGGTGGCAAGAAATACGGGGCATATGGGATCTATGATGCGTTGGGATGATCTTGAATGCCCGAAGCAAGAACGACACAAGTTATCCCTGATCGTGATCCCTTGAGAGACTTGTAGTATATGCATGGCATACTTTACTCAGTAATAATACTACCCAACGTAAAATAAACGAAGCCAATTGCCTGTCACCTCTGGGCTGTGCGATGTTGCCGAAATGGTCCACTCCAAAGTATCTCGCGTTTCCCTCGTTTTGCTGCGCCAGACATGCTGCAACTCCGCCAAGGCCATGCACGACAACATCTAAGAAAACGCCAATTCAGAACAATCGTGAAAGGTTGCTGGGGATTTGCACGTCAATATGCCACAAGCCATCAAAGCTCGACGCCTACAGCGGCAAAGTCAAAAGATGAGGTGATATTCTCAGGTATACAGCCTACCGGTGTGCCTCACCTAGGCAATTATCTCGGCGCACTTCGACAATGGGCAACCCTCCAGAATGAGTCGCCTGCTGATACGAAACTCATATACTCGATCGTCGATCTTCATGCGATTACCGTACGGCCCGACCCAGAGCAGCTGCGGAGATGGAAGAGGGAGACACTGGCGACCATGCTCGCGATTGGTTTGGACCCTACGCGCTCAACCATCTTCTACCAGTCTGCGGTAGGGCCTGAGTGTCGTTTTGCTCTGTGATGGTAGTCTGACGGTATTCAGGTACCGGCTCATACGGAGTTGATGTGGATCCTATGCTGCTTCGCCTCGGTTGGTTACCTCGCACGGATGACACAATGGAAGGTAAAGTACTGCTACCCCCTAGTATGTGCCATGGTGCTAAATGTGTCATAGAGCAAGCTCTTGCTACCTGACGGTGCCTCATACCTGGATACAGGTGCTAAAGCAAAGCTCAAGCTGGGCCTCTTCTCGTATCCTGTCCTGCAGGCGGCGGACGTACTGATTCATCGGTATGTGCCCTTTCTCTAGTGGTTGATACAAGGCTCACCGTGAGCAGAGCCACGAAGGTTCCTGTTGGGGACGACCAGATCCAGCACTTGGAATTTGCTAGGGAATGCGCTACCAACTTCAACCATGCCTACGGCAACATTCTTTCAGAAGCAAGGACCGTGACATGTGAGGACATACCCACAACTAATACCCAGTGTTGATCTGACATACCAAAGCGCCAGCCAAGCGCATTATGTCGCTCAAGGAGCCGTCGCTCAAGATGTCCAAGTCGCATGAAGATCCTCGATCAAGAATCCTTCTCACAGATAGTCATGAGGACATAACTAGCAAGATCAAGCTTGCCCTTACAGACTCGCTTTCTGGGGTCTCTTATGACCCTTCCAATCGACCTGGTATATCCAATCTGATCGAGATCGTGCATCACCTCGAAGACGGTGCGACCACATGCGAGGATCTGGCCAACAAGTATTGTTCCCTGAGCAAGCGCCAGTTCAAGGAAATGGTTGCAGAACGTGTGTCGAGCAGCCTCTCTCACATCAGGAGGAACTATGAGAGAATCCTGAAAGCCGATGACGGACGATACCTGGACGCGGTCGCCGCTCAAGGAGCGGTCAAAGCAAGCGCCAGCGCTGAGGAAACGATGGTTTTAGTGCGGGAGGCCATGGGCCTGTAGTGCGCATCCAAGCCGTACGATGGTAGACGGTGGGTCAGAGAAGGGCTCTGGAGGCATCCTGAATCACGAAGGACCCAGCGTCGATCTTTCTTACTTTTCAGATGTCTTAGGGCTAGATTTGACTGTTGCATCTATATTCTTTCATTCTTCTTCTGCGCGTAGGCCTGCTATAGGCCTGGTGAAGTCTATTACGAAGTCTTCCACTGCTACTCGTCGTATTCACAGATAGTACGGGAATGATGTGGCTGAGTAGTACACTACCCAGTATGATACAGATGTTTAGATGCTCTCAATCATCCTGTCACGTGTGCAGAGTTGCAGTCAGATTGAGCAGAGCAAGTACTGTTAAGCTGAGTTTTCTATCAAGTTACAAGATTGTGTACATATTGTGAGACTGAGCTAACATGACAGGGTGAACAGTAGCAGTCACAATAATAATAATAATATGTGATGATTAGTCAGCATTCTATAGACATGCAGCTGTATAGTGATCTTCATCAATAGATTAATTACTAAAGGTTGTAAATGTGCAACACACATCTTTTATATATATATGTAAAAATGAGAGACTTAAATAAATGACAAATAGCTGATGTGAGAGTGTGCACTTAAGGTCACACACTAGTTAACTGAGTTAAAAGACTGCTATGCTGATTGCTTAATGTGATTCAGCATCTTAAGCTGCTATATATGTTATACTGATGATGCATCATAGCCTCATCAACTATACACTGAGTCAGACTGCATTTCAGTCACTATATAGTTGCTCTCATGAGATATTTATTTATATTTATTTATTTATTTATTCTTCATTCTATGCATGCAGCTATATAAGCTATGGCAGTTAATAGACATATGATAAAAGGTGTAACAAAACTTAGGAAATTAGCAAAGTTTCTGAGAAAAATAGCAAAATTTCAATCAAGTCTTGAAAAACCAATTAAAATGCTTTTTGATCACTTCTGTTCAGTCACACTGATGTTGATTGTCAATTAATTTTTAAACTTCTTCAACTTCTTCATCTTTTAACTCTTTTAACAACCACTTTAAAAAAGTTGATTGACAACTAAGAAAACAGCCTGACTGCAAAGAAGTGATTAAAAAGCACATCAGCATGTAATTTCTTTATGTTAAGAGTTTTATGTGCTATTTTCTGTTCTTAATCACCATAGCCTTATAGGCTGCATGTGATGTATGAAGAATAAATAAATATATAAATAAATATACCTGAGTTGTTTTACACAGTTTATTCAGTTTTGATAAACCATGATTATCATTCATTATGTTAAAGACAAGACACTGAAGCAATTCTCAAGAAAGAAGACAAAGCAGACTATTCAGCATTAAAGGTCTATAGAATGATCACACTGTTGAATTGCTTGAGTAAAGTGTCAAAAAAGATCATGACAACAAGACTTTTCTACTGAGCTGAAACCATTAACTTATTATACTCTGAGCAAATGAGTTGTAAAAAGCAAAGATCAGCCACTGATGCAGTCATGTGTCTTACACATGATATTTATTTATTTATTTATATTTATTTATTCTTCATTCTTCACATGTAACTATAGTAGTTATGGTGAATGATTACAGTTTATAAAATATGCAGATTTATTCTGACAATTCATATGTATAATATATGAATTACAGATTTATTCTGATAATTCTGAATGCTTATTGATCACTACTGAGACAGTCAACCTGATTTTGAACCTTAACAGTCAATAGTTAAGAAAATTTGAGGTTTGATGTCTAATAATGACTAAATGATTGTGTGTTTTAGTGTCTTTGATAAACAACTAAGGTCTGTAGAAGTTTTCATCACTTGTTTTTCTTATACAACTGAACAGTTTGATGAATAATGTTTGTGAGAGGTGCAGAATTTGAACCCATGGCCTTTGAAGTTAAGTGATATACTAGTGAGGTCACTACTTCTCTAGTTTTTTTGCTTAATTTTCACAGAACATCAGAGCGGTAAACTGTTCACTATATCACTCAATTACCCTTACACATGATATTCAACTGATCAACAACAACAACAAAGTCTTATCAGCACTGCTACTAGATGTTAAAGAAGCCTTTGATCATGTGTCTTTGAATCAACTTCTCAAAGTCATGAAGAAGTTGCATTTACCTCAAACTGTTCTGAAATAAGTTCAGTGCTTTTTGACAGACAGAAGAATTACTTTAGCCTTTAATGAAGAAAGAAATCAGTCTGAAAGTGTCAATTCTGAAATTTCTCAAGAATCACTCATCTTATCAATACTCTTCTTGATTTATATCAGATATCTGTTTGTTAAAATTAACAAAAATCATCTACACCTTAACTTATCACTCAAATTGTTAAGTTACATTGATGATGTGATCATTACTGTTGAAGAGAAAACAGCAGAGAAAAATAGTCAAATCTTGATGAAAATCATCAAAACAACATTTCAGTGAGCAGATGAGAATGCAGTCACATTTGATGACAGCAAATTAGAACTCATTCACTTTCAGAAAGAAAATTCAGCAGTAACAGTAACAGTTACTTTGTCAAACAACACTATTATTTAATCTTCTGAGACTGTACACTGACTAAGTGTCTGATTTAATAGAAAATTGTCTTTTAAAACTCATGTTCAGAAGAAAATAGCTTCTGTCACTAGAACTCTGCACTTACTGCATAAACTGATGAATTCTGAATGAGGTCTTTTAACCACAGCAGAATGACAGCTATATCTAGCTTGCATTACCTCTATCAGTGATTATGTTAGAATAAGAAGGCTTTGCAGGGGATTTCAGTCCTATTCTGACCTAGCGCCGGAACTTGCCGTGTCACATGACGCTGCTTAGTCAGCTCACACAAAAGTCATGCTGTTGATGCAGACTCTGCATTTTAGTTAAAATAACAACAGTTGTTTCATAGAGGTCATTATATCAATGACTTGACATCTTTCTGTTCAATAGATTATGAGCTCAGCATTCTGTCTTCATACCTTAAGACATTAGTCAGTTATTCATTGACCTCACTGTCATCATCTTTTGACAGCATCTTTTGTCATTTCAATAGCCTACCTGAGTGCTTCCTCAAACAACCCCTTTTTGTTGTTACTTAATATTCTTGATTTTGACATTTTTATCATTTCAATAGCTCACCTGAGTGCTTTCTTGAATGACTCATTGTTTTGATAGCTTATTTAAGTGCTTTCTTAAACAACACCTTTGTTGTTTCAATATTCTTAAATAACTCATTGTCACAATATTCTTGGTTGACATCTCTTCACTTTTTTGATAGTCTTTGCATTTTGATGTTTGTTCTTGACAACTCACATAATCATGACTTTCTCAAACAGCATTTTCAACTTCTCTCATCTTGCTGACACTAGTAACTATACCTCATGAGCCACTAACATCAAGTTTGTTCTCATGAACAAAGATCTATGAGCTGTTGTTTCAGACATGTCTTTTGAACCAGTTGTTAAACTTGATGATGTCAACACTTTGAACTTGAAGTTCTCATCTAAATACATCATCTGAAGTAAGAAGAATGACAGAACATGTGCTACTATAGCACTGTCATGTTAAAATAACTTTAAGAGATTCATTCAAGATCTTTCTGCATGTCAGATGTGGTTGAAACTCAAGGAGTTGTACAAGATTCAGGGCTTTAATGTCAGATACCTTACATTTATGACACTTTTAAGTCATCACTATGATTTGTTTAAGTTCATTGAGAACTATGTTGATCAGC
>JAABUP010002680.1_pt1 | contig 33559 bp, 29 predicted proteins | sample 5559201 | NCBI WGS metagenome assembly JAABUP01 (sample SAMN10711887, study PRJNA513373) | rock metagenome | isolation source: Antarctica rocks | place: Antarctica
CGATGCCAGTCATGCTTGAAATCTCCTCCCCTATTGTGTGTGCTTTGTTTTGCCTTGCCTGCCTTTCCAGCTTTGTTTTGCCTTGCCTGCCTTTCCAGCTGCTCAAAGAACCTGTTCACCTGTGTCACAGTGTGAAAACGTGATTGTCAAAATTGTCGTATTAGTACGCCTTACAGGGATACACAAGACAGGCTGGAGAGACAAGACTAGTCCTGCACGTACCTAGCTCACTATGAGCTGGAAAGCGTATTGATAGTATTGATATTGTTATTATCACTATCATCATCATCATCATCATCATCATCATCATCATTATTATTATTATTATTGTTTGTATTATTAATATTAATAATATTATTACAGTGTGAACGTGGAGGTAGCCTATACCGAGTCCTTGGAGATCAGGAGTGGCTTAGGCCCCATCACTATGGGCTTTTTGGACACCATGAGTGGCAGGGCTGCCCTTTCTTCGAAGGGCAAGGGCATAACAGTGAATGGGCTTGACGGTACTGCTCATCTGGAATCTCATGGTGGCCCCATACAGGTGCGAGCTGAACAAAAACTACCTCTATACATTTATAAACACCTGCTGATGGCTCTGCCATGGTTTATTTGTGCATTCGTTTTGGGAGTGAGGAGTGAGATGACTGCTACCTGAGTCCATATGCCACACAATGAGTGTTTCTCATGCCATGATGATAGTGTGGTGAGCATGCCTTTCCTGATATATACAGCAAGCCAGTCAGCCAGCCAGACAGCCAGACAGACAGACAGACAGACAGACAGGCAGGCAGGCAGGCAGGCAGACAGACAGACAGACAGACAACCTTAGTGAGCTGTCAAAGGGGTACATAGGCATCACCTTAGCTTGTTGTGGTTGTGTGCATAACCACATGCGTTCAATCATGCTGCCTTCTGCAAGCGGGACTCCTGTCTAGTAAGACCTGTCTACTCAGACAGTGGTTTGAGCATCAGTGGATTCGATTGCCATGGATGCCGGTCCTAAATACTGCTTGTTGACTCTTGTACATGGTCGATTGGCCTCACAACACCACTCAAGTCACAGTGAGCAGCTTCCTGATTGTTCATAGTGCTGCGACCATTATTGCATTGAGGTCAAGTGAGAGCAGCAGCATACAACTTCATGTACCAGTTGAGATGGAAGCTTAGGAGTGATTGTGCTGACACACAGTTGAAGCTACAAGAGAACCTGAGGGAGGTACAAGCCTACAGCAGTGGTGGAGACATCAACTGCACCCTCCCCCCCCAGCTGGGGGCCATTTCAGCTGCCCTGGACCCCGCCAGCAATGTCAATTGCGCACAGGGTGTGGGATTTGAGGTGTGCATTTTGCAAGAAGATGCATGTGCTAGAGCTGTCTGTTGCTGCATGCACTGGCTGCTCAAGATGTCATGCTTACCAAGCTTGGCTCACACTGTGCGTGATACACCACTGTCTGAAGTCTCACTTCCTGAACCTAGTGCTATGCAGCTACACTGCAGCCACAAGGTGCACTTACCCAGCAGGCATGTGTCTACTGACCAGCATTGTGGGCAGTCTAATGGCATCATTGCATTGCATCTACGTCAGCACACTCATATGTTACAGTTCACAATGTCCTAGAGTTAAAGGTGCAAACAGCTGATTCCCAATGTGAATGTGCACGGATGCAGCAAGCATGAATGCAGCTTGTTGTGCTGTCATCATGCTGCATATGATTGTATGTTGATTGGAGTGCTGATGTGCTGACAGGATTTACTCATGCCATACAGGCAGGAGTGTTGCACGTTCGAGGCGGCAATGATTGTTTTGCAAGACAAAGATCAGCTGCTGAAAGACAAGGACAGGAGCAGCAGCAGCAGCAGCAAAGCTTGCAGGATGCTGAAACAGTGCATGCCACTCATCCTGCGGTAAAGCTTACATTGAACGCCAGCAGCAGTGACAATGCTGGAAGATCATGCGGTCAGATTCATTTGGCAGCAGAAAGCTGGCTTGACCGGGCAACAGCAAAGGCTAGAGCAAAGATGGCTGAATGTAGCAGATCATAGCATGACATTGTGATGATGGTTGACAGGCTAGCAAACAGTGTTTCTACATGAAGTCATAATAAGCCTGCTCACAGCTACATAACAAAATATACGTTGTGATCATTCATCTGACACCACATTTCAGCAGTAATAAAATGAAATGCCTCTGGCTGTATACTGGCCTACTGTACACAAACAACTAACAAAATATAGCATAGAGTACCATTGATTCCATTCATTGTACACATCAGAACACTGACAGAGCTTGCACTTAACGACATTGCTTGTCCTGGCATGTGTGCAGCTCATAGTGTAACTCACATCATAAAAGTACTTTCAAAGCAACACATCCCCACACCCCCAGCATTAAATTAGCCCCCATCATATTATGATGACTGCTTCAATGCATAGCACGACCGTCTTGACTCTGCTGATTATGCTGACTGTGAGGCTTGTTGATTGCTTGTAGCACATGCTCTGGCACACCAAATTGAGCCAGATTGTGACTGTCCAAGAAACCTGCAGAGCAGCCTTCTTAGGTTGTGTGGTATTGGAATGTGTATCTGCAGGCCACTGCTTGCCACAAAAACATACTGAAAGAGTGTTTTTCAACCAATGTGTGTTGCACTGCCACAAGCTGCGCATGCAGCTACATCAAGCCTGGCATGACAAACACAGCAACTTCTGTGCCAGACATATCAGGTCACACATTTGGCCACATGCAAGTGGACTCACCCTGAGGCCTGCCCATGGCAATGAGTCTTTCGAGTCCCTCAGCACTGATCCCAGGCACAGCTGGCACTGGTGAATCTCCCTTGCTGTCCTCCTGCTTGACAAGCTTGCTAGGCACATGCTTGGCATCTGACACCACAGGCGAAGCAGAGGAAGGCAGCTCCTGGAGGGTTGACGCCTCCTACATCACATTGAAGCGTCAGCATGCATAGTGTGACACTTGCTGGCAACACAGCTGTATGACCTGACATGCAGAAGAGAGTTCATTGCAGATTGCAACAGACAATGGAGGCCTGGACGAATGTCCATACTTCGTCATACAAACTACAGACAGCATTGCTGCTGATGCATACATGCAGCACAGGTACACGGTGTGATACACGCCCTGATACTTGCAAGACACTATGTACCTGTGCTGCCCCAATACCAAAATCATACTGCGGATATGGAGGCATGTAACATAGAGTCAAGCTGTACTTGATGTGGCATTAGTAGGATGCAGCAGTTCACTAGCAAGCATCAATGTGAGGACGCTGGTGTGCATGCAGCTGCTATTGGCATTGGTGTGGCAACTGGTGTAGATTGGAATGAGTGGCGTAGCGTCATACCTTGGTATCAGGCCATCGTACTCCTCTCAGAAAGCCAGCCTGCCCAGGCTGACTGGAGGCCAGTTGTGCTTGCAGAGGCCCTGATGGGAAACCAGGAAGGCCAGGAAACGAATGTGGCGCAGCGGCAAACATTGACATCTGAGCAGCAAAAGCAGCCGCCTGCTGAGGATTCAGCATGGGGGGCAAATTGACGAATGGGGACGCTCCCCCAGGGGGTCCCATGGGCCATGTGGCCCAAGGCTGAAGCAGGGGCAGCCTAGGCTGGAGGGCCTCAAACTTCTGAGGGCCGAGCATGTTCTTGTAGTACTGTGCTGGAGGAATGATGTTGCCAGAGCTGTCCCTGGGGCCAGGGGGGTGCTGGGATGTGGGGGGCCGCATAGCAGCCAGACTGAAGGGGGGTGCAAACTGGAAAGTGGATGTAGCCGGAGATGGCACTGCAGCAGGCGGTGGTGCGCTTTGCTGAGAGAGGGAAGCTGCTTGTTCTTGCTTGACAGCGGCTGATGGAGAAGACTGACGGGGAGCTGCCGGAGGACCACTGCCAGATTGACTTTGCGCCAAGCCAGGCTCTGTGTATGGGAGGCTTGCAGAATAGGGCAGGTTAGCTGCAGGTTGCTGATAGGACTTCTGATGCCTAAGCCTGCTCAACTGATGCTGCCACTCCACAATCATGTGAGCTATGTACACATGATTGGCAGACCTCCGTAAAGACTTGGGGCGTGGCACAGGGTTGCCTTCAGTAGGCTTTGAAAAAGCGCCAGACATTCCACTGTCTGGGACTTCCCTGGCATGAGCAATGTGTCCTGCAGATTGCCCCTGACCAGCTGATCCCCATTGGCCACTGTGTCCATCAGAGTTGGTGACAGACTGACCTTGAGCTCCATTACGGAAGTAGGCAGGCAAACCAGGAGGCACACCTGGATGGAAAGCCCCTAAACCAAGGGATACTGGTGCAGCACTGCCAAGTGATGTGGGGCCAGGTGCAGCCACATGCTGGGCAGCTTTGACAGCCCTCGGTGTTGAGACTGTGCCACTAGGGCCTGCGTCAGCTGGCCCTGCTTCAGTGTGCTGACTGATGCTGCGAGAAGGCAACTCAGCCTTGACATGCCAGTCTCTGGTCTGAACCCTCTTGCCTTCACGGTCTGGCAAGCTTATCTGGCGCTTGAGACTGCCTTGGTCTCTGTACTGCTCCTGATCTCCTCTGACTCTGTGCATATTGCTGTAGGCTCCATTTGACCGGGCAGCTGATGGATGAGAGCTAAAATGGGACGGCTTGCGTTGAGGCTCAGGTGGAGACGGTCGAGCAAACATGTTGGCAAGATCAAACAGTGCCTCCGCGACCTCGTGCTCTTGCTCGGTATCCACTTGAGTGTCCTGTACGCGGGAACAGAATTGAAAACAAAGCCAAGATCAGCGAGCTTCGACCATATGCTTAGAGCTTGTCTGCCTTACCACAGGCGTAGGCGCAGGTCGATTGAGGATGCGGCCGGGGTTGTTATTGACAGCCTGTGCAGCCAGTCAAGCACAGTCAGAGGATGACGCAGAAGCGTCGCGAACAGAGGAGTCGCCAGAAATGGTCGCCTTACCGCAGCCTGCCGTTGACGCAGTTGCCTTGCGGCATCATGCCAGGAGGTGCTGGGTCTCTTGACGCTAGCTGCAAGCACACGATGCCACAGTCAGCATCTGCACACGATGTAACTCATCCACAAACTAACGCCTTGAACCAGCAGGATCGGTTTCCTTGGTCGGTAACGTGTGGCAGTCACAGCAAGGACTGCATGCTACCTGTTCTCTGTCGCCTGGGCACAGCTGACCCAAACAAGGGCGTTCTGAGTAGACTATGGCTTGTGCCTTGTGCGTCCTGACCGACCTGAAGAAAGGCCTGAAGGTCAGACACCACTGACAACAACATTGTACGAACTCAAATAAAGTAAGCAGCGGCAAGGTAAGGATCGTCAGGCGCGCAAGGAGGTGTAAGCTTGCACGCACGTGGCCTTTGTGGCTGGTTTGGTGGCTTGGTCCTCGTCGGGCCACTCTGTCGTTCAGTGCCATGCCACCGCCATAACCACCATCCTGATTGCTCATGCCTCAGTGTGGATTTCGGCTGACTGCTTCACGAGCTGTTTCCTGCTGAGTTTGCTTCGAGCTAATGGTCACTTCGTCAAGCACAGAAACTGCAGGCTGCTTTGCCGTTCACGTCTCACATAACTGAGCCTTTCACGGCTACTGCACGGTGCTGCTTGCGACCAGCTGAAGGTGTTCCTTGAGGGGGCAAAGGGACACGAAGTTGCCGATGCACCTGGACGTGCTGAAGGGTTCCTTGTCAGTCTAGCTCAACCAAAACAGCACTTTTGCAGCTTCGGCTACGATTGCTGCATCACACTCGACACCTCGAGCACGTAGTGCAAGGGTGGCCAGCCGTGACGCATCTCACGGTGACACTACACTACACTCTGATTACTTGTTCTTTTCTTGCGGCCAAACTCTCTCTGCCGCGCCCGATTTAGGATCCATCAGTAATGCAGTGGAAATTTGGCTGGCAAAATGGCTAGCAGAATTTGACTACGCATGTGGAATTTATGTGTACTGCAAGTACTAGAATTACACGAGAAATTTATTGGTAATATCCTAATATTCTCAATATTACTCTCAGAAGAATTTTATCTGATTTGCAGCCGAATCGCACGTGCATCCACATGTGCAGAAGCTGTTAGGCTTGCAGGCGCAGCAGCGATGCCTAACCAAAGCAACAAGCTGTGGCGGATGCTATGAAACAGCAGCTGTACATTTACCCTACGAATACGCATACACTATGAACTGAAAGGCCCTGCGTCTCTGCGCACGCTGCGTGCGGTTCGCGGCCACCATACCTTCGATATGTGACCGCCCAGCCGATACTCTTGTCATGATGGGCCTGGTGGATTATTCATCAGATGATGAGGTTTCAGATGCTATTGACAGAAGCAAGGAAATCCAGCAGTCAACAGGGACCTCACCAGGCGTTGCTCCAGCAGCACCTGCTCACATCGCTCCTGCCATACAATCTGCTCTGCCAGCAGCAACTTCCTCCCTGCCAGCTGCCAGTTTGCCTGATGCAGCCTCACTGTTTTCATCGAACATGGACTCCAGGTGGCCACGCTGATAGTCATGCTGGGTATATGGGCCCCCAGTTCTAGTATGCAGCTGATTGTGCAAGAATCGTGTCTGCAGTGTCCCCTGGGCAGCTAGCAGACAAAACAAGCGGGTGAGCTCTGCTGGTCAAAGTCAGGTCGCAAAGTCTGCAAAGACTGCTGCAAGCTCCTTTCCCAGCACCCAGCGGCAACAGCAGAAGCATGTAGCTTCTGGACTTCTACTGCCACCACAGCTACGTGGCAGGTTGAGATGTTCGTTTGCTACCTTTGTGCATCACTGGTGACCTTTGTTTCGGAGGTGTGCCTGAGCCAGTGTTGATTTGGCTGTCTAGGGCAAATGCGTCCACAGAAGACATGGAGCGTCTTGGCTTTGCTAGGGCCAAATCTGCCCAGAAGCCAAAGAAAGTCAGCCAGTAACAGTCAGTGCAAGCTATGAATCAAATGGAAACCACAAACAACAGTTGGGCGACTTGCCACACAAGTCATAACTCTGCCAGTCAAGGCAGAGCTTACTCAAATTACTGTTTGGACATGCACCTTTGGTGCTGATCATCTGCAGCAGCAACAGTGATTGTGAGAGTGATGCGTCAACGACCGAGCCTTGCCAGGACATCAGCATGAGCTTTGGATCATGGCCTCAGCAGATGACTTGCTACTGTTCGTGTTGAAGTTAAACCCTGATGCACAAGCAAGAATGCTCTTGTCTGAGCAGGGGCTTTAAATTGCAACTGAGATCAAGTGCTCAATCAAGTGTGTGCACCAGATAAATGTGTGCACTTGGATCTACTGTTGCTGACCTCAAATGTGTTAGCGATGTCATGTCGCAAAGACTCATGTAAACCGATCGTAACACACTGATGTTGCATGACAAAAACAGTTGCAGAGTCGAGCAGCTTGCGCCAGGTACTGGTCTGTCTCTTATAGCTACCAAGGATTGTGACAACTTGCGCATGCATATATGCCTGTCGATGTCTGTGCTGCTGTGGAAATACCTGTTTGCCTAACTGAATACGATTCTGTCTACGATACGAGAGTACATATGCCAGCATGCATTTGCATAGTGCACCAAAGTTGTTCCATTGACACAAGCCACACTATGCATCACAACCCATTGCAGACCATGACAACAGACTCACTAACTACATAAAGTCAGGCATTTTGCAAAAAGAGACCAGATCTGGGCACCAAGCGGAGCGAGGTGCCCAGATGCTGATACTCACACACGTGTTGCAAAATGCAGGTGCTGCATGTGCAAATGCTGCAGCACATGCACATGATTTACCATTCACAAATGTGAGCATACCAGCAATACAGTCTTCCAAGTAATGCCACTGCTTACATGAAGCTGGTCATATTTGACTATCACCTAAAATGATACAAAGCTACACAGCCCTGGCTATCTTTCCAAGCCAATTGCAAGCCAATTCCAGCCCGCATCAATTGATTAACTGCAGCTGATGTGCACCTCCCAATTTGACATCAACGAAAATCCCTCAGAAGACATTGGACACCCTCAGTTTAGCACAACAGCACTTCGATGAACTTGACAGGCGCACCACATAGTTTAGAATGCTGCTCAAACCTCACAGTATCATCATAGAATGACAAACATGGTGCCTTATATTATAAGGTACAACCTGTACCAATATAGCAAAGAAACACCGTGCCATGCTAAATGGCCAAACAAACACAATTTGCAACAACTGCTTCTCTCAAAGGACTCTCAAAAGGCTATATTCCCCCAAAAGATTCTCAGTGCTATAATCTACATGTACCACCAACAAGCACTCACATGCTCAAAACTGGATTTCAACGAATGAAGGATTCTGCAAAATTGGTAATGGTCAGGCAGACCAAGCCTTCAGCCAAAATTGCAAGATGCAGCACAAATGGAGTGCTTACTGCCGTACGTCCTTCTCGTCTGAGCTTCTTGACACAATGTGTGCCCCATCTCTTTGTTTCTATGTCTTGTTCTAGGTCATGTTCAGACCCAGCAATAGGTCAAGTAATGACGGTAAGAAAATCAGGCGGTGATTGCAAAAATGCGCGGCCATTCACCACTGCGGGTGCTCCTTGGGCTGTCAACATGGGCTGTCAAATCCAGGCCAACTTGTGAGTATGTAAGAGGCATTAGTTCTGCAAGAGCAAAGACAAGCTCAATCAATAGCCTCCACGCACCTTGAGATTTGCGACAAGCAAGTGACCAGTTGCCCTACCTGTGATGGAACACTCTTCCCATTGGGGTTCCAAATAACCAGTGCGACCTCTGACGGTCACCAAAAAGTGTCGCAGCAGAACCTGCTGCCCCAGCTGCTCAGCAGCTTGGGCTACAATAAGACCAGCAATTTCAAGGCCGGTAAGACTCGATCTCCACCTCGCACCCCGCAACGACAGGTTGCAACTGGCACATGGAGTTGTACAGCAGGTCAAACTTTTGGCATAACGCTGCATACCTCTTGCGTCCTTCAAGCTTTGGCCGTCCTCTAGTGTGACCTTGACGCAGCCCTCGCTTTTGCCATCGAGCCTAATATTGAATACAAATGCCGGCATCCTGCACTTGAGGTTCCGACGCTACACACCGGTCTGGAGCGACTGCTGGACATGCAATGAGCCAGTATCTCGGCCTAACAAGCGTAGAGACAGCACTCACACTGCCTGATTACCTGCACACGACTGATGTTTCCGGCCAGCTTTACAGTCCCGGAGTGCTTGCGTGCTGCGCGAGACACCGCCAAGCCCTCGAAGCTCAGAGAAAATAAAAAAGTTGCCAGCGATCACGGCGGTGGTCACCGTTCAATATGATGCGGTAAGCTTTCCTGACGGGGATAAACCTGAAGAGCTGGGACCATTGCCTGGGTAGGTCATACTATAGGGCTGGGATGCTTCAGTCTGCACGTGAGCGAAACATCCCCGTGCGCCCACAAATTGGACGAGACAATAGCAGGTGACGCCATGCATGCTGGCTTACAGCACAAGACAGGTGTCCTCCTCATCATGAGCAGGAGGCAGCATGGCCCAAGAATTGCTGTTGTGCAAAGTTCGTGATGCTGCATGCAAGAATGGCCAAATAGCTGTAGGGTGAACTGCAGGATCCTCCGGAGCATGAACAACAGCGCTTGATATTTATGTTGAGAATCACAAACATCAATAGTCGTGTTCCACCAGGTGTTCCATTGGTGCTTCTGCACCGATGCTAGCAGATCTTCTCCACAGACTACCCTCTTGCTGCACATGCACATCGAAGCTGACAAAAAACATTTGGGGCCTGTTTATAAGTGTGCATCCATTAAGTTTTCATGCTCATTCAGACACCTTTGCCAACAAGATCTGGTAAGCCTTATTTGAAATCCAGCGAGCATGCTGCGCTATGCTGGTGGCCATGGTTGCCACCAGAATCATCATGGTCAAGACAAGCAGCAGGTGCTACCCTGGCAGCAGCAGTCTCAGTCTGATTTTGGGCTGCCAGTTGCAATCGTGCAGTATGGGTGTGTGCACAGCTTGCAGGCTACTACACAAGGCGGGAAGCCTTCATGCTGCTGCAAAATGAGATGTCATCACATAGGTATGGCCTGCCACTATTACCAACTGGTAAAAACAGCACATCAGTTGGATGGATCCAGCCTGTTTGAAAGCAGCTGCTCTGCAAGATACCTCTGTCATGTCAAACCTGTTTGTTGAGTGTGGTGACAGAGCAGTCTGTTCCTGCAGTGATCATGCACACCTATGCACACATCTGCTGTTGCTTGCTTGCTTCCAAACGCTCCAGCGACTGTTGCAGAGTTGGCTTGTGCAAGACTCTAGTCTCTGAATATAACACACACGCAGTGGTGTGGAGTAGGCGTGATGACATACCTTACCTGCTTGTCATGTTGCAGGCAAAGCAACCAAGGCATAGCCACAAGTCCTTGCTGCTACCCAGATGTCACAGGCAGCAGCATTGATAAGGTACAGTGAACTGCATTTGGTATCACCGTGACAGCGTTTTAACCCAAGTTTTCTGCTGCTGCATGCAATGCAAGTCCCTGGCCCTGCACCATGCATCTGGGGGCTGAATACAGCGCATTTATCATGCTGCAGACTTGCTCAGAGTGCAGCAGTCTTGAGCAACCTTTGCGTTTGCCAAACCTCACAGAACCTGACTCTCACAGAAGCAGTGTTGTGGAAGAAGACTCCTGTGCTCATGCAATCTGCCGAAGTGATGTTGGACAGTCCTAGGGAAGCATGACAATGTCAAGTGACTGCAGTGTTAGTCTGTTGCAAGTGCTATCAAAAGCGACTGCAGTTCCCATCATTGCACAGCTCCATACAGAGTGACTGCTAATGCCATACATTGATGCCATACATTGGTGCCATATGCATCTCATGCAACCTATAGGATCAGCTGTAGGAGTAATGCAGCTCACACACCTAGCAGGACTTGCCAAAAGGGCCAAGTGTTGTACATGCCCCCTTAGAACAGGTCAGCTGTCGGCGAAATATGTGCTTTCACACGCATCATGTGTACAGGTTGACGCTTGCCTGTGCTTTATTTTGAAATGCTGCTTCTGCCCTGTTGCTGCTGCTGCTGCTGCTGCTGCTGCCGTCGTGTTGCTCTGTTCAAGATATTCAGCCATCACTCTGGCTATGGTGGCAATTGTTGCCCTGAAAAGACACTGCATACAAAAAGCACCCATAAGTGCCCTCAATAGCAGACAATGCAACCAAAAATAGATGCAGTTATGAGCCAAACAACATGCAGCACAGCAGAAAGCTCCTCTCAGCTAGCTTCAGGTTGGTAGTCTTGAGCAGCAGCAGCAGAAGAAGATGCACTGATGCAGCTTGACCAGCACATGGAGTGCAACAACCAAGTGAGCAGCTGCAGCTGGAGGCGAGCAGTGCCTGCATGTAGTATGCATGCGCCCTCTTACGCTGTTGCCTGTAACTGTCAATGTAGGCCAGTCCTGCTAGCATTAATGCCTGTGCCCAGCTGTGATTGCAACATAGCTTTATTTGCCTGTGTGCAGAGCCCACACGTATAATCTATTATGCCCACAGGCAAGTGCACTGGAGCTAGCTGCAGCTGGTGGACAGCTGTTGTGTACAAAGCAACTCAGCTGCTGCTGATTGCAGGCTGAATTCAAGTCAGAAAGCAGATATGTGGTGTGTCTTTGAGCTGAAGGTGATCTGACCACGTAGCCCATATACCACATGCCGCCCTTACATGAGGCAAAGATTTGCGAAATGCAGGGGTTCTCTGGCCAGACAGCTGTCTGGTTAGTGTCATATGATGCATGCATGCTTGTTGTGTATATTTATCATGCTGCAAAATGTCATGCAGCTGTCGAGCAACCCTAGGGTAGGCCTACCAGATTGCCCAGGCATGCTTTTGCACTGAATAACTGGTTGTTTTCCAAAGGCAATGGAGCCAATCGAGCTATCAATCGAGTATGGCTGTGTTGCATGTTGCAGTACTGTTTGCAAAAGTGCCAATTGCCATTCCATTGACTTGCTTTGCCTTGTCAAATTGCCTTGCAAGGCACTGTTGCTGGTATCAAGCACAGGGCAGCCGCCCTGACAGCCATATTGCTGCGCATTTGGTCTCAGGGCAAGCTTGCTTTGCTGGTAGTGCCTGTGTCTCAAGGACAGGTGTTGCAGGCTGCTTCCATGTCAGTCTATCCAATTGCTAATGGGGACAGCTCACGTGGGCAGTCTGCATCGAGCGATGTAATTTGCTTGCTCAGCGAAACTGCGCCATCGATAGATTGACGACCTGCTCTTTTGATAGGATACTGGACTGATCACCTGTTGCAGGAACCATAATTGACTCTCCCTGACGTCTGCAAGCACTAGTCGTACAGATCACCCCAATGAACGCCGTTTACCTATTGTTCCTGGTCACTTTCAGCGCTGGCGTCAGCGCCGATAGGGTCTTGCTAGCTAGTAGCACCGACAAGTACGGTATAGTAGGCGCAATCAGTCTAGGCAACGGGTCAGCGGCGGTGACAGGCTTCATCAGCGCCGGACGGGCAGTTGATACCATCGGCGCTGTCACCGCTCTCGTCCAAATTTTCGACAACCGTATGCACCGCCGACTCGGTCTTGACCTCATTGGCTGCTCTTATACGCATCATATGTAGTGCCTCTTACAACTTCGTTATCGGGGAATGCATGTGGTTACATCATGGTCGCTTGACGCTGGGGCTGTGTCGGGCGACTTGCGTGCAGGCACTTATTGTGATCTTGCATTCGCCCATTACATCCAAAGCTAAAAGTGGCTTGTCTATGCCGCCATTTGTGAATTTCAGGTACCGTGACTGACGTGAACTTGTATCAGACGGCTGAAGCTTTATCTGAGGCAGTGCTAACAGTCCCTGCCATATATGACACCTTAGCCAGCGCCTACCTTGAGGCTGTGTTGGGGCTGTTCACCACCAATACCACTGCCTCCATTGACGTTGCGTCTGTAGCTTTGGCTGCTGTAAGCTTTGGTCAACAGCCACAGATAGTCCAGGTGAGCCTCTGCGGCACATTCACAGTTCCAAGCATGCACGAGTCAAGCCAGAGTACATCAGGGCTGCAGCACTTGATCAAATTGGTGGCAGACAAACATTGCACAAGCATTCCAGCAGCGTGCATGATCTTGCTGCTTCTTGCCAGCACATAATAGGACTGCAGACATGTACTGCATTGTCTGCAGACAAGCACTGCATGAGTGAGAACTTAGCAATCATACCTTTGCCCTCGATTATTCATAGAGACACCACACACCAAAGCTGAAGTACCTCACTCAATATGCTCGCAGACCATCTTCGCGCAAGCTTTCACCGATGGATTGGCTAACCAGGCAGCCTTGGCAACAGGCACAGCAGAAAGCCTCAGCAAAGGCAGCTGCAATGGGGGGACTTTCCTAGCTGCCCAGTATGCACTAGCCCTCGGCAGTGTCATGGCTGCAAACTCGACAGCAGCTGGTCAGGCCTTGGCAGCAGCCAACAACGCAAACCTTGCAGGACGCTCTGTTGCTGCTGCCACAGGCATCGCTGTGGCCTCAGCAGGCTGCTCACTGTCTGCCTTACAGACTCTAGCAAGTAAGCCTGAGCTGTGCCCTGACCATGCAGGCACTGCAGCATCTGTTGCTGTTGCTGTTGCTGTTGCTGTTGCTGTTGCTGTTGCTGTTGCTGTTGCTGTTGCTGTTGCTATTGCTGTTGCTGTTGCTGTTGCTGTTGCTGTTGCTGTCGCTGTCGCTGTCGCTGTCGCTGTCGGTGCAGCATCTGTTGCTGTTGCAGCAGCATTTGTTGCTTCTGCAACTGCAGCTGTGAGATACATGTGAGATGCATGTAGCCATGCACAGCAGAACTTGCTGCCGTCTGCTTCTTGTCTGCTTCTTGTCAAGTCTGGGGAATTTACGCAACCCTGGTACAAGTCACATATCCACATAGTAAAGAAACGAATGACTGCATTTGTGTCGAGCGTCGGGCACTGTTGCGTATGACTACTCTTGCAAACACACAGGTGCAGTGATGGCTGCTTGCTCATCAACTTGTGCCCATCCCAACTTGCTCACACTAGTTCTTTGTGACACAGACTCACATACCCTGGTGCTGAATCTGTCATCTGCTGCACACAAAGCTTTGGCACTCCCATGCACAGCTTGCAGTATTGCCACAGACTCTAGACAGACACGCCCATCAGCAACCCCTGAAAGTCCACTGCCCTTGCCAACTGCAGGCAGTGTCTTTTGCTGCGATCTGCAAGGTTTTGCAGGACAACATGCTGTGGCCCATTTTCTGCAAGGCTGAGTTATGCTGCTGTCATAAGGCTTGTCACAACAAACAGCAACCTGCAACTTTTGATGTGCAGCTATGCAAAGTGGGCTTTGCTGACATGATTTCGTTCTGTGTCTGCAGCTGCACAAAGTGCGCTGACAGCCGCAACAGGAGATAACACAGCCTTGGCCACATCCATAGCAATGTATTCCCCCTCCAACTCTACCTTGACGTGCCTTGCCACAGCTCAGATACAGTACTCTGGCCAGAATGCAATTGCCCAGGCTGCGGCGTTGGAGTCATACTATACAGTCATGAACCAGACCGTCATTGGTGCTGGCGCCTCAAACTCTGCCAAGGTACACATTTGTTGCCTTTTGCACAGGCATTTAAGGGCATCTGCTTTGAAAGGCATCTGCCTTTGGGGGCATCTGCCTTTGGGGGCATTCACTCTCAGCAGGGGCATTTGCCTACCTGGTGGATCAAAGTGAGCTTCACTGCACTAAGTTAGCGTTGAGTATGGCTGTGGGAATGGGTTTGTGCCCTTTGTGGTGAACAGTTGACAGCAAGGCCTTTTCATGCCTAGTTGGTGATGTTGAAGGGCAGAGTCACATCCTTTTTATGGGTTCCTTGAAGAGCAGAAGAGTGTCCTGCACTGCTACGAGAGCAGCTGACATTCTGCAGGATGGAGGCCGCTCTGTCAAAGGCTTGTGTACCCTTCACTTCACTTGAATTGGTTCAACTTTTTTGTTGGCCATCAAAACCTTGACACAAATTGGAAAACGACGAAAAAAGCATGTTTGTCAGGTTTTTGTTTGGATGGTCTTGCCAAGAATATCTCTAGGCTAAGACATGGGATGTGCGCCTACCATCACCATGCACTCTGTTGCCATTGGCAGCTTCCAGGCTTACCCACCACACATGCTTGCATGGATGCTGCAAGACTCACTTGGGAAATGGCTCATGCAAGAATGCTCGCATATATACAGGACAGCACTTTGAGACCAGTTCCCTCCCTCACAGTCATTCAAAGGGCCCTTGCGTTACAGATCAAAGTCAAATCTGAAGGGCTTTGGCAAGAAATTGTCTGTGTCTGTGTGCAGGGGAACAATTCTTGTGAGTGGTTGTTTGATGCTCTAGAGCAGCATCTGAGCACATCTGAGCTGACCACTTCTGTTCCTGTAGTGCTCAATTGCTGCACCCTGTTGCTATTGCTGATCTGACTGGGGCAGCTGCTGAATAGACGCGTAAGCAGCTGCTTGAATAGCTGCTGCATGACCTTCTCTGACAGCTGCCATGTCTGCAGGTGGCAGGCGCTGGTGAGTCATTATACGAAGCCTTAGAGGATGGGCCCAACACAGCCAGTGGGGTCTCATCCCTCTCAGGCTTGGCAGCCCTTGCCCAAATAACAGGGTGCAACTACATTTACCCAGTTCTCATACGTGAGTGTGCAATGACTCAATCACTCATGCATACCTTTGCTGTATCATGTCACAAGGCAGTCGTGGTCATGCTGCATGTATGAGCATTGTAGGCCCTGCTGAGGGGCATTGGCAGTTTGTGCTGATGGCTCTGAAGGGCAGTTTGAAAGGGCAATTTGGGGCTTAATGACCGATTGCATACCCATGGCAGCAACAGGCAACCTTGCCGATTACCACTAACAGCATGCAGCTACCGTGATGCAGTACATTGCATGCATGAAGCTTTACTGACTCGTTCACAGCCTGACAGCATGGCACATGCCAGGTCATCTTCATCACAATTACAACAGTGACAATGACTAACTCTATGCCGACCCTGACTAGGTAGGTACAAGGCCAGACCATCCGTATGCTTTGCTGGATGTGGTTGCTAACATACATGTGCGCTGGCCATCCAGCATGTGAACGATGTGCAATGCAGAGGGTGACAGCTACATGTTTACCGACCATGTAACAAGTGAATGATGTGCAATGCAGAGTGTGAGAGCTACCTGAGTGCTGCAGCCTTCACTGCAGCAGTGAGTCAGAGTGCAGCACTCAGTGCTTGCTATCAACAGGGCATGCGCGCTGGCACAGGCTTGACACCCTATGCAGGCGTGAACTGACACATCAACATCAGCACATGCAATGATTAGAGCAGATGAAGAGGCATAGCTAGTTTTAGTCACTGTATGCTGTTGAGCGTGAACAGGTGGCAAGAGTGAGCCATCTGACTCAGCTACCATGCTAACAGCTCAGGAGTGTAGAAAAGAGAGCTGAAGGGGCGCTCTTGCATGAAGTTTGTGGCAACGACAGTGGAATACATCTCATCAAGAAAAGGAACTCAATGTTGTTCAACCAGTAGAAGCAGTCAAAGCAGTCTGTGACAGAATCTAGGCCCTAGCATAAACTGTCTTTTTGGTTATCAGGTGCAGACTATGCGCCAGCAGCATGCATATGCTCACATCATGCATCCATGCCAGAGCCTTGGTAACCAGCTCAACTTCACACATGAACAGTTTTGTAGGTCAGATGGTCATCAATATTTATTCATTACTTGTGCATACATGAGTGTTCAGTATGCAATATCAGTTGCAGTCTGTTTGCCAGTCAACAATGGTGGGCCATAGCTCACAATGACTGTAGTTGCCTTGCACACTGTGATTGAATCGGTGTTTTGTCCTGTTCAAGCAACGTTGCGCAGCGCTCCAATCACCTTAAGAGATGTCTGTTTCATCCCATGCGCTCATTTCAGAATCCTTCTCTCAGGAAAAGTTAGTCTTCTTTTCATTCATCATCAACAACGTCTTCCAATCGGTGCATGGTCATATTGCGCAGAGCTCCATTCATGAATGCAACTGGGGAGATGGGTTTTTTAGATGGCATCTGCAGCTGCAAGACACTAAGCACAGTGCCATCATTGCACTTGATATGCAACCCTTCTTTTGTCGCTGTGATGTCTGTGTCCTCATCCCCAGACCAGTCTTCAGCCTTGCCAACCACTGTTTTTGTAATCTTAATGCTATGTTCTTCTTCTATGCGATCACTGTCTGCGTTGGGCTGCAGAATGAACTTCTGCTTGGTTCCAGGCCAGGGCGTAAAGGCTCTTACCTGCAATAGCAGAGCCACTTTTGCCATCACAAGACTCCAGCTAGCCATGCAGAGCCACTTTTGCTGACGCAACACTCCAGCTAGCAACACATACCATCATATGGTATGCAAATGCATCACATGGTATGCGAATGCATCACATGGTATGCGAATGCATCACGTGGTATGCATCACATGGTATGCGTCACATGGTATGCAAATGCATGACACAATTTGCAAATGCATCACATGGTATGCAGATATATTTGGGCCATGCAGATGGTGGGTTCAGCAGCTCTGATCATGCATTAAGGCTTGAACACGTCTTTCTATCACAGGGAGATGAGACAGCAACAATGCATGCACAGCCGTGCTGAAGCGCTTGTTCAGAAAGCTGTGACTTGCAAACTGTTGGACACTCCAAATCAAGGCCGTGCAACTTCTGGACAGTGTGATTGGTTCCCCCTTGTGCAGCAAACCTGGTCATTGATGAGTGAGCAGTGAGTGGCAAAGGAGATGCTCTCTCAGAGAGACGAGCTAGCGCAATGCTGTTCATGTAGCAACATGAAAAAAGGCCATGCAGGTCTTGAAAGTGCCTATGTGGCTGTCTCTTGACAGTAGATCATCACGTTTGTGCCGACCAGATGATCATGTGACAACACAAATGTCTCACAGGGGTCATGTGACACTACACATGACTGGCAGATGAGCTTTGCTGAGGCTTTGTAGGTAGGATCTGACAATCACTCGCCTGATTGCGCAGCTCTATGCCCATGACTAACAGCTGACTGGCAGTTGATGCAGCACACAATACCCAGCAATGGCAAGATATTCCTACATGAGTACATTGTACTGCATGATCAGTCAATCAACATGTTTAATGTCCTGGGAGGCAACTGTTACCCAACAGACAAAAAGCTCAGCTGATTGATATCATACAGTCAAAATTTGCTTCCTACATGCAGGGCATTCCCTAAGGAAACCACCACGTACATTTGGATTTCACACAGAGACTACCCTGCAATGGTGGATCATTGTTTTGGCGGAAGAAGCCTTATTGTTCAAGAACACACAAGGTTGCCAAAAACTAGATTGGAAATCACCTGGTCATGCAGCTCTGCGGCGGACCAAGAATAACAAAGGTTGCCCAAAAATGAGATTGGAAATCACCTGGTTATGCAGCTCTGTGGCAGATCTATTCCAGTTCAGCAAGCCCTCTTTCTTCTCAATCTTGTCTGCATGCGTCACCTGGGCTGGATCCTGTTCCTTAGCTGTCTTCTGTGCTTCCTTGGACAAAATAGCTTCGAGATTCTCCAAGAAAAGCCTGCAGAACAGCAGGACAAAAATGTGTGGACAAATCTGTGCCTCCTTGGATCAAACAGATTGGAGATTATCCAAGAACAGCCTGCAGGACAGCAGCATGAAATCATCAACAGATCTGTGCTTCCTTGGATAAGATTGATTCGAGATTATCCAAGAAGAGCCTGCAGGACAGCGGCATGGAAATATGAAGACATCTGACAGACGAGTTTCAGTTCAGCCTTGCTCAAGCCCTAGGGCCAGGCTCAGAAAGCAAATGAGAACCATCCAGCTGCCTGTACTTTTACGGTTTAGGGTCTAGAGCCAACACCCTAAGATCAGTGGTCAAAGTATTGACAATGTGGGTTCTTAACCTGTGTGCTCATAGTCTGGCGAGGAATTCAAGAAGGGACACATCTTGCATGAGGCACTGCAGTGCGGGATTTTTCCAGCAGGTACATGTCTTGCATGAGGCAGTGCATGGATGGGTTTGCTGATCGACCAAGTCACAAGGCTCCTGTGTCAACAACTACAGCACTAGCATCACCATGGCATCAGTGAGTTGACCACTTATTGGTGATGCTGGTGCTGGGAGAGCTCAGTTGACTGCGCCAATGTCACCAACACAACAGAAAAGAAAAGACCACGTTTTTCACCTTCATTTTAATGAGAAGCCAAGTATTATACCGGGCTGCCCAGTACCAGCACAACATAAATCTACTGCTGGTGCAGCTACAGGACCTAACCTGGACATGTGCACCGTGTATGCATGCAACATGTGAAGCATGGTGGAGGTATGCAGCATCCTGTCAAGACAGGCAGTGTCTGGGATCAAGACAGGCAGTGTCTGGGATCAAGACAGGCAGTGTCTGGGATCAAGACAGGCAGTGTCTGGGATCAAGACAGACAGCGTGTAGTGAAGACTATTTAGGGTTTACGGTTTAAGCAGAGACCATACAGGGATCGGCAAAGCTAGCTGGACTCTCTGTCTCTGATCTTTGCTAGTCAGGATGTGCCCAGTAGCTTGACTTGCAAGCAACAGTTCCGAAATCAGGAACCAGGTGAGAAAGCAAGGCACTGTGTGTGTCTGTTGAGCATGTTCTGGGCAATGTTTCCTGTGCAAGCCTTGCACAGGCAAAGGCACAGGCACAGGCACAGCGAAGGCAAGGCTTTGCAAAGTCAAAGGGAAAACGATCTGTGTAAAAGCAGAGCTAAAGGCAACAGCGACAGCAAAGCTTTGCAAAGACAAAAGTGCAAGTCAGCCTGATGACAGGACGGCTTCTGAATGCAGTGGCAAGTGAGAGTTGGCTTGAAGCCTCGAGATGGCAGTGAAGCCAACCAAACAAACACACTTGGTATGGCCAGCAGGTGCAACTGGAAACACACATAGTCAACTCACTGGGTGCCCTTGGCAAACAGATGAAACAGCAGCTCATCAGCTTGAATGCCGCTGTCAATGGCAACAGTCTCTTGAGCGATGACCGGGCCAGCGTCCATTTCCCTGACAGTGTAAAGAAGACTCACGCCAACTTCAGTATCTCCAGCCTGCACAGGAAAGGGAGACTGTGGGATCAACAGCTGGAAGAGGGGGGGGGGGTGGGGGGCTGGCACAATGGATGGTTTGGGTTCCTACAAGGTGCTGTGTGTTGTGCTGAGATGTCCTGGTGCAACTTGATGTGACAGCTGTAATCAGAGACATATGTTATGAACAAAGCGATGAACAAAGCGATGCAGAAAGGTTACAGCGGAAAGTTTACAGCGGAAAGGTTGCAGCAGAAATTGCAGGGTGACAGCAGAACAGCTGTGAGGTTGCAGTAGCTCTTTTCAACCCCAAAACGTCTATTTAGATTCAGAAGCGTTATCCTTAAAATGGAAATCTAAACTCGGAAATGTCAGGGGACAGTAAAAACCCAATTCTAAATCGTGGAGATGGTTTAGGTACTGCAAGATTGTGGTGAGCATCGCTAAGCAACGCTGGCCCGGCAGGCTGGAGAGGAAGAGTGCAGGTGTATGGGAGGCACAGCTGCTCATAGGGCAGAAACAACGAAGCAGTACAACCACCGGTGGGTCCAAGAGTTGCTGCCCATGACAGAGCAATAGCACACCGGCAAATGATATGTAGCTGGGCACATGCAGCTAACCTGTAGGGCACATGCAGCTAACCTGTAGGGCACATGCAGCTAACCTGTGGGCCCATGCAGCTAACCTGTAGGGCACATGCATCTAACCTGTAGGGCAGATGCAGCTAACCTGTAAGGATCTCTGCACTGGGGCAGCCCCCCTGTACTTTGGCAGAAGGCTGGGGTGTATGTTGACTGTGCCACACCTAGGTATCTTCAGAAACTTCTTGGGCAACACCTTGCCATATGCTGCTGTCAGGCACACATCAGGCTGCATTGCTTCAAGAGTTGCCAAAAAGTCCTCCTGCATGTAACACAGCAGAGATTATGCAACACAGTAAAGACGGTTGAATGTACTGAACGAGCTCAGCATGTCAACATTTTGCAGGAAATAAGAGTTGCACATCCCAGTGCAACAAGGCATTGACAGAGGTCTGCAGTGACTTGTTTTGTTTCAGCTCACCATAGTGACGCACGACATATTTTGCAACTCCATCATTCACAACAGCTTCTTTTGGAGCAGGCTTTCAAGATGTAGTTTCGATAGCAGCAAGCACCTGTTGTGCAAGAACAAGATAGGGAAAGAGGCCTCACATCTGAAGCTTTCTCTGGAAACAGAATGACTTCGGGAGGCAGCCATTCTCTGGCAAGCACCTGGACAGGGTGAGGCTTACTCCTCACTTCACCAGTCTTCTTGGATATGATGACTTTGCCTGGCTGAGTGACTACTGCAGCTATCTGCAGTGTAGCACTCTTCTTCTGTTGCTGCAGGTTTGACATGGTACAGATGTGCAAACCAGCTCAGCGATGCAACTTTGGTCAGCACCTGAAACGGTGACCCTGAGTCCTGGGACACCTTGAGTAACTTGAACAATACATCAGTTGCAACCTGGAGTGAGGCAACGATCAGAACACCGACCGTGACAGAAGCAGTTTGAGCTTTCTGCTGTTGATCACCTCAGGAGTGCCTAAAAAGACAACTTTGGGTCGTGTATCTGGCGCAGCAGCAGGAGGTGCTGCCGCTTTACTAAATGCACGGTTTGGGTTTTGCGACTTGCTGAAGGACCATGGATGCTGCTTCGCGTGCCACTCACGTAGACTGGTCAAAGCAGGCGGTGCACACAGAATCCGCAGGGTCGTCAACTGCGATACACTGGGCAATACCGAGACATTAGATTTGCTTTGCCAGACGCTGACGGTGAGCGGCCTGAATGCTGATTTGCACAGCACATGAGCCATTCCTGTCTGCCCTGCGGCGAGTCTACCCGAACTCTTTGAGCTGCATGCATGAATACGAATCGTCGTTGTCTTGCTGCAGCATGCATTAGTCTGTCACATGACATTTTTCTTGGTTTTCCGCCTAGCAAACTTTACCACATGCAACACCTAAGAACGGCTAGAACTTACAGATGCTTTTTGTGCATCGTTCCTATCGTGTCAGCTTCGTGAAGTCTGTCTACGCTACGTATTAGTTCAATAACATAAGCAGACATGCATCTATGTGACGACATAACACATGTGCTGCGTTAACGATCAATGCTGCAGACGCTGTGAGCCCATGAAGCCTGGCGAGAATCTTGCATTCTGAAATTATCTGATCGGAAGCTATAGCAGTGCAAAATCTTGGCTCAGCCTAAGGCCCTTTCCACACCTGGTGAATGGAAGCTCTGTAAATAGGCTCGGATTAGCGGAATTCAAATCTGCCTCCGTTTTGAGCCTCCGTTCTTCAACCCTCACCCGAGGTTCATTTCGACATAACGGAGGCTCTGAACGCACTCTGGCACTGTGAGTAAGGCAAAACATATGCTATTCAGGAGCAAATGGAAGACGGCAGCAGACGGGACAACAGCGTTGGTGCGTCATGCGAGAAAGTGCGCCATTGCACAGGATGCCCTAGTCAGCATGACTCGCAGACATCCTCTGAAGGTGCCTTTGAGATTCCCGAGCTGCACAGCCTGTTTGAAGTTCGAACTTGTACAATGAAAGCCGCAGTTGCAGTGTGATCTGCAGCGCTTGGAACTCTTCCTTAGCAAGTGCTGCAGAGACGCTGCATCTTGTGCGTTGTATCATTGTTCACACGTACAGGCTTGTATTGGTGCGGCTGCCTTGCTGTTGAGCTGATCCATCTTTGTCTCCACAACGGTGGTGAACAAATTGCACGGGTGGGACGTGCGACGGAGCTTCTCGTATCCAACCATCTTTGGTACGCATAATGCAGCGTTGTATGCAGCGCAAACTGGTCGCCCTGGTCTCCCAAACACTGGTTGCTTGATCCTCTTAGTTTTGAACGTCGCCATAGGCTTCTGACGCAGAGTTGCTTGCATCTGATGCCTGTGTTTGCGACTTCCTGGTTCACATAAATTCAAAGCAACTGACATAAGCTCTTCTTTTGTAGGCTCGCGCAAAATTTGAGTCGGCGCATCAAGGAGTGCTGCAGCTGATCCTTACAGGACGTCCGCTGTTCTGCCACACTTACCTCCTGGTACGATTATTCCGCTGTTGCTTCAGCGTGAAATAAGCTCGAGGAAGGCGTGTCGGGGGTAAGCTGGGTACCTTGGACTGTATACTCACCAGTGTGCACCTGTGCAGGTTGCAACATGGCGGTCGACTGCAGATCTCTTCTGACCGTCTTGGTTGGCTTCTTGGCCGCTTCACAGCTGAACACTGCCCTTGCAAGCCGGCATTTGTCAGCCGCAACACCCACCCTCAATACCAGCGCCCTGTCAGTGGCAGACAGCAATGAGTCTGCCCTCACTGGCTTCGATGCCACTCAGTATCTGCATGCTGGCTGTGCCGTTTTCTTGGACAACAGCACCATCTTCACCGCACAAACAGCTGACAACAGCGTCCCAACCATGTACCGAGGCATGACAGCCACAGTGATCAACTACGCTTCCACCAACATCTCGGTCCCCTGGAGTTTCCAACTAACCAGCACTGCTCCTGGTTACTCTGGCATCAAACAGGCCTTCAACTTTGACAACTCAAGTGTGACCAACGGTGTTGTCTCAGGTACTGCCACTGCAGACTATCTCACTGTGCTTCCCAAGGCTGCCAACAACATCACCATTGGTCTTCTTCTCGAAGCCAATGCCACCACCTTCCCTCTTCCCCAATCCTTCCGCCTCAACGGCAACAACTGCAGCGTAGTCATCCTCCCCAACAGCGTTCCCCCTCCCGCCAACATCACCACTCCTTCCCTCCAGTCTGTGCAGTCACAAGCAGGGATTGGCCTCACAACCCTCAACGGACAGATCATTGACAGAACCTCAGGGGAGCCAATTTCCCTCCACGGCTTCAATTACTTTGGCTTTGACAACGCCCAGACTTGTGTTGATGGCCTATACGCTGGCACCACAACCCTGTCTCGGGATCTGGTGACAATCATCAGAACCCAACAGGCTCTGGGCTTCAACGCTGTGCGCCTGCTGACTTCCTTTGGGACTGTGTTTGGCTTATCCCCAGTGCCTCAGTCCAGTTCCTGTACCACTGCCACCGCTGCCCAGTACCAGGCATACCTGACGGATCCAGCCACGCCTGTTGTTGCTGGTGCCACCATTCCAGCGCTTGCGGTGGGTCAATCTTATTGCACACTCCTGTATACCTGGTATCTGTGTGCATGATTCAAGGCAATGCTTGCTGTGACTGCGCTCCATAATTACTTTCTGCAGTTACTGATGTCTGCTCTGCTGCTGCTTGCTTGTCTTTGCTTCCCTCGCTTGCTTCATACCATGTTTCTTACTTGCCAGTGTCCACTTTGCTTGGCAAGCTCCAGCATGACCAGATTTACTGCTGCTGTCTTGCTGCTCTGATGCTATAATACAGTTACACAGCTCTGATTGTATGCTTGCGTGGCAGCCATGCATCAAAAGATATGTACTCAGGGTACCAGACTTGCTTCAACATCAGCTACTGCAGACATGACTGCTCCTGCTACCTAAACATGTGGTTCTGTATGCCCACTCTGCTGTGACACCACCCATTGCTGATATCTGCTATTGCATTTGCAGAAGGCAGCACAAATTTGTTTCATTACTGGAAAGCTTCCAGAGCAGAAGCTGCTCCTGTCCTCCTCAAACCCCTGACTTTGTGATCATGCTGATGACTGCTGCTGTGCCTGCAGTACTCTCCTCCCATCACTGAAGGCATCTGCAGCGACTACTTAGATGGCTTCGCCTCTACCTTTGACCGCTACATGTTTGTCATCAGCCTCTTTGCACGCAACGGTTTCTACGTGGTGTTGGACAACCAGCTCAACGATGACCCCACCTTGATCAACTCTGGCGAGAGCGTGTGGCTGGGATACTGGAGGCAGATAGCCACAGCTGTGGCTGCTGACCCATATGCTGTCAATAAAGTCATCATCGACCCACTCAATGTAAGTACTGTATCACCCCTGCCTTGCAGTGTGTCTGTGTGTGTGTGTGTGTGTGTGTGTGTACTCCGTCCTGCAACTCTGACAGTGCTGAGACCCTTGCTAACATCAGAATTGTCTTTGGGACTGGCCTCATACTGTGTGGTAGAATTGAATGTCTGTGTTTCCTGCAATGGTGCCTATGCTACACGACGTGCTTGCTTGTGATGCACGGCAGGTGCATCCACCCAATCAGCACAGTGTGTAGCCTTTGCTTGTAACACTGCGCATGACAGAACCCATACGACAAACCTGCTTCTTTGGTACAATCATGTGTTTGTGCAGAGCATATAAGTTGCACAGCAGTTGTTGGACTGTGCTGAGTCTGTTAGTCTTTGGGCTATGATGTCAGCCAAATGCCCCAGTTGTGACACACTTCTGGTCTGAACAGTGACTACCACACTTAATATGGCCATTCAACAACCAAATATGTTGTTCCATGGTTGCAGACGCCAAACTCCTATGGCAAGCAGAGCTAGTGTCAGCTGGCTGTGCCGATTTTCTCTGTACTCTATAGACATGTTCAGCTTCCTCACAATCAAACTTACACCGTGTCCCTTTGCAGGAGCCAGACTCATATGGAATTCGATGGGAGCCAACTGCCACTCGGCCTGGCTATGGAGCCCTTCTGCTAGACCTCATGGATGCCCTTTATCCCATCATCCCTGGCTCCCTCTACTTTGTTGAAGGCGTGGACCAAGAATGTAAGTGACCACGGCTGTACAGCATTCTCATGACTCCATTGTACAGTGGCACAGCCTGGCAGTAATCTTGCTGCTCAGTGTAATGGCTGCTTGCTTGAGTCATAGAGGCTTGCTTGCTCCCAGAGGCTGTTGAACCGGTGTCCCTTTACTTTGTTGAAGGTGTTGACCAAGAGTGCAATTGTACAGCTGCAGCTGCCTGCTTTGCACGCTGTGTCATGGGCTGCAGCAGGCTATTGATGTCTTGACCAGTATAGGATTAGCATGGATGGTTTCTTGCTGTCCCTGTGTGTGTGTGTGTGTGTGTGTGCCGCTGATTGTGCATTTATTATGTTGGGTTTTTTTTGGTTGCTTGTGTGACCAGACCACAACTTGCAAGCCATTCCCAGTGCATTGATGTCATGGGTGCACGTGTTTGTTGTGCATGCAGCAAAATGATAGCAAGGTCATGCATGTCTCTCAAACCTCGCCAGGCCCGCTATGCCGAGCACTTGTGACACAGCATTTGGTGCTTTGTCAAAGCAGTGCAACTCTGTCCAGCACTTGCTCACCCCTAACACAACACATGTAAGCTCTTATGTCCAGTGTCAGCTCACATACTTGACTTGCCAGCATTGTCTGAGACTTAGCTTTCTAAGCGATTGGCTCAAGTGAGCTGATTTTGATGCACTTGCAGCCCTTGCTGTTCAGCAATTCTTGCCACAGTGTGCTGACCTGCTGCTGACATACATCTTGCTCTTTGTATTCAGGTAGTGGAGGCGCTCCAAGTTCCAACTGGGGGGATGGGTTTGCATCCCAGCCTGCAGTCCTAGCCCTGTTCCCCACCTGTGACATCAGCAACCCCGGCCCTGTCTTCTTTGACCCCCTGCTCACCCGACCCTACCTCAGTCAGGTAAACCCTGCGACAATTGTTTGCAAGTAAAGCTCAAAGTGTTGCCAACCCAGACATCAAGCTGTGGCCTTGCTGTGTTTGCCTTGAGCTTAGGTGCAGTGTCAAATTGCAGCTTGTCTTTTCACCTGTGCTGTTCATGCCAGAACAGGCTCCTTGACTCAATCATTAGTTTAGCAACAGACTCACAATCTGATACCATCACAAATTTTGAATAGTTCTGTACCCATATTTATTCGTGTCAGACTCTGAGAACAAAGTGCCTGTCAATGCAAATATCACTGTGATTGTGGACACTCAAGGCCAGAAGCAATATATGCCTGACTTGCATATACACTGTGCAGGTGGTCATTTCCCCTCATGTGTATGGCCCCTCGATCTCCCTGACCACAAACGACGACGCTGGCACCGCTTTGTGGACCCGCCTTTCCCAGTCCTTCGGCTATTTCAACTTGGCCGGCTACGGAGGCCACCGTTTCCCAATCGCCATCGGCGAATTCGGCACCACCTTTGCCGAAACCGCCGATCAAGTGTTGTTTGCTGATCTGGCACGCTACCTGCTGAACGTTCAGGCTGACGGCACTCCCGTCGATGCCCTGCACAATCCCATCACCAGCTTCTTCTGGTTTGCTTGGAACGCAAATTCTGGTGACACAGGTGGTCTTGTCACCAGTCCCAATTGGGACTCCATTGTATGGCAGAAGATTGAGTACCTGCAGGGCTTAGGCTTGGCACCGTGGTATACTGGAGCAGCTCCAAGCACAGTAGTGGTTGGTGGCAGCACTGCTGCCCCTGTTGCAACAATAGTGCCTGTCCCTGCAGCCACCAACTCCAGCAATGCTTCTGTACCAGTTGCAACCACAGCAGCCACCAACTCGACCCCCTCAGTCACTGTTGCGCCAACCAACACCACCCCTGCTGTCACTGTAGCCCCCACCAACAGCACCCCAGCAGCCACCAACTCGACCCCCTCAGTCACTGCTGCGCCAACCAACACCACCCCTGCTGTCACAGTGATCCCTACCAACACCACTCCAGCAGCCACCAACTCAACCCCCCTGGCTAGTGCTGCACCAAACAGTACCACCCCAACAGGTTCAGCTCTTACCCCTGTTTCCACAGCTATAGCCACCAACACCACCCCAGCAGCCACCAACACGATCCCAGTTGCAACCCCACCAGCCACCAACACAACCCCATCACCTGCCCCAGTCCCCTCAGCAACCAATTCCACCCCCACAGCTTCACCGGCAACTACTGCAGCAACTGTCACCCCTGTCACAACCCCCACGCCACCCCCAGCAGCCCAGGTATCCTGCTCTGTTCAAGCATCATACAGTGACTACTGGATCGATCCCAGCAACGGTCCTTACATGACCTCAATTTCTTTGTCCATCACCAACACAGCCATTGAAGTCATTGCCATTCCATGGAGCATTGAAATTTTCAGTACACAGTACACTGCTGTGGAGTACACCTGGAACTGGCAGATAGGTTCTGGGTATGATGGGAGCTCAGTCAGTGGTACTGCCTCATATGCTTGGCAAAACTTGCAGCCTCAGGGGGGGAAAGTCAATCTGGGGTGGGTGGCTGGCAGCGCTCAGTCAACAACTTTCCTTCCTTCCAGCGTCAGCATCAATGGCAACATTTGTGCTTGGGCATAGTGAGCTCTGACATTAACACTTTCCTTCTTTTGGCAGTTGAGTTGACCAATGTCTACCTGAGTTTGACCTATTCTAGGTATGTCGGTCCTCACTTTATACATACGCACTGATGGGTTGAGTGTTGCTAGGTGGTAAAAGGAAAAGGCAGTGCATTTCTTGCGTGACTTTGCTCATCAAGCAGTTGTTGAACTTAATCAAGAACATGAATGAATCACAAGGGTTGAATTCAAGCAAGCAGTTGCAGGGTGTAGGCGTAGCAGGATTGAATGTATTCTAGATCTAGTAGCATGTGTGCTTGCAGCTTGGCAGGGATTCCTCCAAGGTCTGTTTACGGAGATGTGCCCTTAGTTAGTGTATTGAAGCCAGGTTGTGGCTTTTCTTTGTCTTGCCCACAGCATACATATGCATGGGGCAGCCTTTTATCTATAGTTAGCTATTGTCTTGCAATCAATATTTGCAACAAGAGAGACATATTCACAACATGAGCTTAAGTGTTTCAAGTGAAGGCAGGACATTGGCTGACTGTTTTTGTTCATGGCTTGTGCCCTACTGAAACACTGGCAATTCTTGAAATGGTGCAGTACTACACGCAGTTATGAAGGGACTACTGTGAAATACCACGACATGCGTGTGAGGAACTTGTAAGACAGATGAGACTCAGCGAAAGGACAGGTCTCTTCTGTTTGGAAAGTGACATTGCAAAATCTAGTGCTGTATTGCTCCTCGTGTGCGGGCCTGCTTGGGTTTCTCCTGCTGGACGTCAACGGGCAAACGCTGGTTGTACTTTGGTTCGGCGCCTATTAGGTGATGCCTAAACAGACACCGTGGAGCTTCCATGCCTGAAGTGCATTCACTAGGTTGGACACAGAGCCAACTGAAAGTTTAACGGGGTGCACATGACGATCATGACGAGCTGCAGCACCATAGCAGTATGTCATGATCGTAATGGCTCACAGGCTGACGAGCTGCTCTCGTAGACTTTAGCGATGTCGTCCAGGTCTGTCTTCAAAAGTTGCACAAATTCATATATTCTGTATGACTTGTCGACATTTTCCAAGAGCACTATTGTGCTTGTGTAGATGCTTGGAGCTGGCCCATGGGTGATGATGCAATGTACAATGGGCACATGTCATTGAAGTGTGATAAATTTAAAGCGCAGGATGATGATGTCGCATTGCGATGGTGGGAAAGGCCAATTCGTGTTACAGAGCTACTTGATGCTCCACCATCAACGCAGTTCAAAACATGATGGCAGACGCACGTGTTACATGAGACAGTTGCTGTCAACAGTACAGTAAGCTCTCGATATAACGACTGCACTTGTCCCCAAGCAAATTGTCATTACTTCGAGATGTTGTCAGATTGATGTAACAACATCCGCCACTAAAATGTCACTACAGAGAAATGTGCTCACAAGTCCAGCAATTTTGGGTCAAATGACATGAAAGCTATGTCAGCATGCTTGTTTTGGTAAGATGAACTCTGCCAACATCATGGTCGGTGTATACAAAGCTGTTTAGCCCTGCACAACTCACAGACCTGTCTGCGATCAGAGTCATTCATGGCTGATCAGCTGCACTCTTTTGTGCGCTGCCATAGCACAAATCAACGGCTAGGGTCCATTGCGGTGATGGTAGTAACAGGTTCTCGGAGCATGATGGGGGTCTATGTAGGGATCAAAGCCAAAGTCGGCAACAACACCCTTTTCACGAAACAGCGCTTCATACTCTGATTGGCATTGGTCTGCTGTCAGCTTATTGCCAATGATCTGCTGCCCTGGCTGCAGGGCTGCTTGAGTCAGATGTAATACGTGTAGCACCTGCGCGCAGCCATGACATATTTTGCACGTGTTCATATCATGTATACTTTTTAAGTGTTATGATGCAATCCCCAAGTTACAGTTATACTGCTGCCCCCCGCTCTCACGTATGATCTATGATAAAGCCAATACTGATACATGTCAGTCTCTGCTCATCCAGCAGGCACAGCTGACAATTCTTTGGATGCAGATGAATTGTCTCTGACAGCAGGAGCAGGCCACTCACATTGAAGCAACTTCTGCTTACCTCGACAGAAACCAATGACAGCTCTCCCGTAGTAAAGGAACCTTCAGGTATTGCAACTGGTTGTTTCAATTGATGGCGCCACATGTAGTAAGCCATGAGGCATGCCTGAAATGCTTTTGAATTACAGTGACCACTGCCAACATCCCTAAACTGATGATCTGCATTAGCATCCCAAGCATCTGCCTCAACAGCACTTGCAACATGTCATGCTTGCCCAAGCAAATCCTGTCGACCTAGGAGACATGAAAGCAGATTCCTTGGCAGATATTGCATGCTGGCAATGAGCTATGCACATTGTACACATGTATGGCAGCTATACATAACACATTGCACCAGACGGCACGTTGCACCTGATCAAAAGAGCAAATATCATGCCAAATACCTTTTGTCAGGGAAATACCATCTCTGAGATGAGAGGGCCCTGCAGATGCCGCTGGGTCAAGGTAGACCTCTTTGGCCTTTGCTTGTATGACTGAGGTAGCGCTTGCTTTCACAACCTTGTGGAAGTAGGCTCTAGCCTGCACATTCAAACACCATGGTGTTACGCTTGGTACACAGTTGTTTTCAGCCGGTGCATGCACAGAGAGCAGTGAAGAACATGAGGACAGTCTGCGCCAAAGCAAGCACTGCACTGTCATTGCGTGTTCTGTCAAAAACAAGACACAAGAGAATGCAAATGCTGACAGAAGTTCAATGTGAGCAGCGCTGAACCCAACACCTGCTCAACATGCATCCTGATGGGCAGGCAAGGGCCTTGGCCATTGAAGTTTGCCAAGCACGCAGCCTGAGCGTCTACAACATTGGCACAGACGCATCAATCACGCCTTGCCTGCCTGAGAAGGTCCTTCATCAACGCAGGGATCTCTACATATGTGTGGTCATGCTCAGGGTAATACTTGTCTAGAAAGTGGGGGTAATGTGTGCATCCCGCGTACTCAGCAGCAAGCTGCAGGAAGTCAGCTGTTGATGGATACGGTCCTGTATGTAGCGGATCTTGCAACATTGGGTGAAAAACTTCAGCAAGCGCTGTACTGTTGCGAAGGTGCACACCAAGTTGATGGACTTTGCCCTGCACAGACAGAGCAGCTGTCAGAGTGAGCTGCGAGCTTGCCAAGAAGCTCAAGGAAGGGTTGCGTGCTGTGCTCATGCAAGTTCGTCATATGCAGGATGCCACGCACATACCATCATGTGCCCGTGTGGCATGTTCTGCTTATCTCCTGCATTTGGCTCGTCCCATATCAGCCCTGCTTTGAGGGCAATAGTGTGCACTACACAGGTGGGCATTGCTGCCATTGCCTTGTGAACCAAACATTGTTCACTGTTTATATCAGCATTTTGCATTTCCAGAGCCCTTGCAGCCATACCAAAACTACCACATAAGGCTAGCAGCTTTGGCTTGAGCTGGTCTGCAGGCGAGTGCCTAAAAGACTCAATCAAGGGCTGCCAGATCTGCAAGATGCGCTTTGCATTCTGCTCGTTTTGCAGCGGGTCTTCTAGCATCCACAACTCACTGTCAGAGTACGAGCAATCCTGCAAAACATGCACACAGCGCAGGTCCCAACAATGGCCATTGCAATTGTTTGCTGCAAATGAGGACCAATGTCTGATTGGAAGCCGGTCCTGCAGACTCGACAGCAGCAGTTCACAGCGACTAAATGACCAAGCTTAAAAATTGTATTCAGTCTGCAGCGGGGCCGACACACATCCCAGACTATAGACAGATCTTGGTCGAGTTCACAAGTGAGCATACTGGTTCAGCTTGCTTGAAGAGACTTGTGCTTGCTCCTGTTGACTTGTCAACAAGGCAAGCTATACAAGAACTCCATGTTACAGCTATAGTTGTATATGGCCTCAGAATTGTGTGGGGACAGATGCAGGATGCTGCTCTGTCCCAGAGGACAGGACTGTGCAAATACCTGGTCCAGGCCGTTTTCTACTCTTCCATACTCACTCCAGAGAAGGGAGCTTGTGCCGAGCTGGAGAGGCATACCCCCATACCCTCCCGCGTAGCGATGGGATTGTAGCAACGGGAGAACATCCTCAAACAAAGCGTGTAGCCAAGCCTGCTGTATAGCAGCTGGTAGCAGGACGCATGGCACGTCAAGCCATCATGAATTTCACCAAAACCACTCACGCGAAATACTTCCTTTCCTGCTGGGAGAGTGGCGTTCATCTGGGAGTGAGTGGTGATTATCTGGAAGGTGCCACACTCTTCCTCATAGTCAAACAAATCTATAGGAACATTGTCCTCGGTTATTCCCACATGATTACGCTGCCACTGTCTCCGGTTTGCAGGTCCGCCACAGATCAAGCAGTGTTGTTGCCCGTGACCTCCCATAAGAGCGACGATCGATCAGGCTGTACACCCTGGCGAAATATCTCGTTGCTGTGAAGCTGCGCAGGACAGTGTGCACGGCGTGATGCACAAGAGTCTTGCTCCAGACGGCATCTTTTAACGTTTGCAACCTGTCACAGCTATGCATGCCATGACTAAAAAGCTTGAAGTAATTATGACCAGAAGTGAGAACGCCACGCTGTCTGCAACGCTCACTTGCAGCGGTCGTGCGAAGCAAAATCGGGACGTCTCCAGACTTGGTTTGATCGACGTTCGTGCTGGCGATTGAGAGGTAGACACAAGCGACTTAGCTGCCAGAGTTGAATTGAAGCATGCAAGCTCTGCAAAAGCTTACTGCAAATGCTTTGTTCTCCCGGACAAGCAGCTTGGTCAATTTGAAGTCAGCGACGCCTGCTGGCTACGTGAGCCTGACTGCAATCAGAGGCTTTGCGGACATCAAGGTACGATCAAAGAAAGAAGAAGAAGAAGAAGATTACAAGCTTTGGCCAGCCAACAAGTCTGATCGATGTCATTGACGTAAGAAGAAGGATTTTACAAGGTTCTGCCAGCCAACACAGCCGATCGCTTGTGCCAATCATGGCAATCATGTTCAAACCATCATGAAATCTAGACAGTCTACTACGTAGTGGAAAACCCCAATATGACCAGGCTGTGCGAAAAATGACCTCATGGTGTCTGTGCTACCTGTGAACAGGCTTGCGTACCGAGACCGTAAAGAAGCAAGGGCAGTACACTCAAAAACCAAGTGCATCTCATCCCCCACAG
>JAABUP010002681.1_pt1 | contig 33556 bp, 27 predicted proteins | sample 5559201 | NCBI WGS metagenome assembly JAABUP01 (sample SAMN10711887, study PRJNA513373) | rock metagenome | isolation source: Antarctica rocks | place: Antarctica
CCGGTTCAGCCCACAACGGCTCGGCCAGATCGCGCTTGCCGTCGCCCTCATCCTGACCGTGAAACTGATCAAATGGGCCAAGCGCTGGACAGACTAGACCCACCTATCCGCGCGCGCTCTAAGCGGCCGGTGCTGTGCCTGGGCCCTGGATGCCGCGCACGAAAGCCTTATCTGGTCAGCACAACCCTTCCAGAAAGGACAACAGAGATGCGTTACGCACTGTTCATCCACGCCGACCCCACCGACGGGCCCGGCTACGGCAGCCCCGAGATGGAGGCCGAGATGGCCGGCTACTTCGCTTTCAACTCCGAGGCATCCGAGCAGGGTGTTCTACGCGTCGGCGAGGCGCTCGCCCCCGCCGATACCGCAGTCACCCTGCGCCGAGGACTTCGCGTCTCCGGGCCGCGCTGCCCGGTCCAGAGACCCTGAGCGGGTTCTACGTCCTGGACGTCGCCGACCAGGACGAGGCGCAGGCGTGGGCGGCGAAGTTGCCACCCGCCCCCTACGGAGCGATCGAAATCCGGCCGATCTTCGAGGTGCCGGGGCGATGACCACGACCACAGCGGCGGCGGCCCGGCGGGTCACCCGCAGCACCGTCGTCGACGCGACCCCGCAGCAGGTCTTTGACCTGTTGGCCGACCCTCGCAATCACCCGGTGATTGACGGTTCGGGTGCCGTCCGCGATGTCCTCGACGCCCCAGTGCGGCTTTGCCTCGGTGCAGAGTTCACGATGAGAATGAAGGCGGGCGCCAGCTACACGACCCGCAACACCGTGATCGTCTTTGAGCCGGACCGTGAGATTGCCTGGAAACACCGGGCGCGCCATACCTGGCATTGGTCACTATGGCCGGTGCTCGGCGGTACCGAGGTCACCGAGACCTTCGACTGGACCGCCAAGCGCGCGCCGCGTCTCGTCACCGCCATCGGTATCCCGCGGACCGCGGGTGCCTCCATCGACGCCACCCTGGAGAAGGTGCGCCTGCATTTCAGCCAATGAGCACCACACGACGCGGGTCGGAGCGCAACGCGGTCCGAACGGTGTTGCGCTCAGACCCGCGATTCGTAGCCCCGTCGGTCGGTTGTCCGCCACCGGCTCCACCACAGGGACCACCGCACATTCCACCCTCAACCCGGTCTGCATCAGATCGACCGATCGCGGGACTCGAGTCGACCGCGTTCCCGCTCGGTAGCGGCGAGCTGTGGCTTGAGGTGCTCAGCTACGTGCCGCTCGGTAGCTTGATGCGGCGTCCGGTAACTGACCGGCGTTGCCTGCTCGTCGGCTGCGCCAAGCAACCGAGCAGCGCGTATCAGGTCCCCGCGCCGGGCGGCGAGCGCCGCCAGCCCGGAGTAACAGCTGGCCAGAAACAGTCTGTCGCCGAGGCGGCGGAACGCTACAAGTGCCGCGCTCAGCAGCGCGTCGGCCCCGTCGAGGTCGTCCTCAGCAAACGCTATCCAGCCCAGTCCGAGATCGGCACCGGCAAGCCCGCGCAGGTAGCCTGCGGGCGCGTCGAGTTCGCGGACCCGTTCGAAGCTCGCTCGGGCCAGGTCGAGTTCCCCCAGGTCCAGCGCGGTCTCACCCAATCCATAATGGCTACGGCCTAAACCTTAGGTGTTGCCGCGAGCCACGAAGAGTTCACGCGCCGCGTCGAACCGTTCCCGCGCCTGCGCATGCCGGCCACCGCGCCACAGGGCGTAGCCGAGGTAGTTGCTGGCGTCCCCGACGAGGTCGATCTCTCCCGCGCGCTGGTGGCGGTCCAGTGCGCGCAGGTAGTGGTTGCATGCCGTGTCGTAACCTACCGCCAGCGAGGCGGCCAGACCGCAGGCGAACGCCGCGTCCCCGTCTGCGGCGGTGTCGGTACCGGACATGGCATCGGCCGTGGCAGCGGTGCGCGCAGCGGCCGGATAGTCACCGTGGCGCGCGAGCAGCACGGCCAGCCCCACGAGAGCGGGGACCCGGACAGGGTCAGCGTGAGCATCCTCGTCCCCGGCGAGGTGCTCGGCTAGCAACTGGGTGAGGACGTCGCGGCCCTCGCTCCACCAACCTCGCAGATACCAGTACCGCCACAGCGCGCCGGCGGTGACGACCGCTTCGCGCACGCGCCCACGCGTCCGCATCCATCGCAGGGCCGCCCGCACATCGTCGTGGGCCCTCTCACAACCGACCAGCCAGCGCTCTTGACCGGCGCGTCCCAATCGCGGTGCCGCAGCAGTCGCGAGATCGCACACCCACCGGATGTGCGCGGCGCGGCAGCCGCGTTCTTCGTCCGTTACAGCGGCCTGCGCGAGCCCAAACGAGCGAGCCGTCGGCATCCTCGAGCTGTAGCAGGCTGGTGTCGACGAGATCGACGATCGCATCGAGCGCGGCGTGGGGTTCGAGACCACTCACTGCCACCGCGGCGGACACGTCGAATCCACCGGCGAACACCGCCATTCGGCGCAGTAGAGCCTGCGCATCCAGGCCGAGGAGCCCGTAGCTCCACGCGACGGATTCGTCCAGGCTGCGCTGTCTGGACGGAACCCCATGGCTGTCAGCTGCTGGTCGGCTGCGCAGGTCGTCATCGATCCGCTCAAGGAGCGCTGCCGGGGTCAGGACTCGCAGCCAGCGAGCAGCGACCTCGAGCGCCAACGGCAACCCGTCCAAACGCCGACACAGCGCACCGATCTCGGCAATGGCGTTGCCGTCGACGGTCAGCCCCGGCCGAACTTCACGGGCCCGCGCCAGCAGGAGCCGGACCGCGGGCGTGTCGAGATCGATCGAACCTGGCGTCGGAACGGCCAGCGGCGCCAGTACGTATCGCTGCTCGACCGGAAGGTTCAGCGCGATCCGGCTGGTCACGAGCACCGCCGCCCCGGTAGCGGCGGCTCGCTCGATGAACCCCCGTGCGTCGAGTAGCTGCTCGAGGTTGTCCAGCACCAGCAGTGGTCGCCGGCGACCCAGCGCGGCCAACACATCCGTCGCCCCGCCCGCAGCATCACGCAGACCTAACACTCGGCCGACGACCTCTGGCACCAACGCGGCCTCGCGTACCGCCCCGAGTTCGACCATTGCCACGTCGCCACGCCGACTCGACGCCACCTCCCGGGCGAGCCGGGTCTTACCCACGCCACCGAGCCCGAGCAGCGTCACGAGAGCCCCGTCGGTCTTGTCGAGAAGTACCTCGACCCGAGCGACGTCCGCGTCGCGGCCGATCAAGGCCGTTGTGGCCGTGCTCAACGCTGCGCGCGCTTTGGAGTCAGGAGCAGGAAGCAGCGCGATCAGCTCGCCGCGCTCCTGGCTGTCGAGGCCGAGGACCTCGGCGATACGGCCGAGGTTCCCGGCATGCGGAACGCGGTCGTTGTGCTCCCACGCCCGCACCGCGCGGGGACTCAAGTCGGACCGCTCGGCGAGCGCCTCCTGGGTGAACCCGCGCGCCGCCGCAGGGCACGCAATCGGGCACCGAAGGGCTCGTCCACGGAGCAAGTGTGCCCGGTCACGCGGCGCGCCGCGCGGGTTGCCGATCCATATCGACGCCAGCTCAGGGGCACCGCAGGGCTGCCTCGTCGACGCGCAAGGCATCGACGTCCCTGGCCATCCATATCTCGAGCGCCTCTTGGACCAACGGGCTCTGCCGTACCGTCGCGGCACCGGTGCGGCTTGCCGTCGGACCAGGCACGTATCCGACCAACTGTCATCTACGTACGCCCGTCCCGCAGCGTCGCCTTCCTGCCCGCGAATGGATTCGTCCCCGCCGGGCGCCATCGCTCGTTCCCCGTCCGGCCGGGGATCGCCTCGCTGCCGGTACGGTCGGCGGTGACCGCTTCGTCTGAGGAAGGTTCTCTCGTGGACTTGCTGCTGGTCCTGGTGCTGATCGTGGTCGTCGTCGGGGCTGTCGCGTTGGTGCAGCGTCGAGCCGGCGGCGGCGCGAACACCGCGCTGGCCGATGGCAAGGCCGAAGCCCGCCGGTGGGTGGAACGCCTCGGCGGTCAGGTGCTGAACCTCACCGGCAACGACGACGCATCCCGCCAGGCCCTGGCCGACGCCGCCGAGCGGTACAACGCGGCCTCGTCGCAGATCGAGCAAGCCACCACCCCCACCCAAACTCGTCTGGTCACCCAGAGTGCGCTGGAAGGGCTGTACTACGTGCGGGCCGCCCGGACGGCGATGGGCATGGACCCCGGACCCGAACTGCCTGACCTGGACGGCCAGCGTTCCGCCGGGGCGGTGTCGGAGAACCGAGCAGTCGACGTGGAGGGCAGACGGGTGGCGGCGTCCCCGCACGCCTCGCAGGACACCCCGAACTACTACCCAGGCGGACGGGTGGCCGGGCGGCCGGTCCCGGCGGGCTGGTACTCCGAACCGTGGTGGCGCCCGGCGCTGATCGGCGGGGCGTGGGGCCTCGGCTCGGTGCTGCTGTTCAGCACGCTGTTCGCCGGGATGGGCGGGGTCGCCTACGGCGCCCAGGGCTTCGAGCAGGGCTACGGCGACGGGTACGCCGACGGCATGGACACGGGCGGCGGTGGCACAGACGGTGGCGGGGACTCCGGCAGCGGGTACGACGGTGGCGGCGGGGACTTCGGTGGTGGCGGGGACTCCGGCAGCGGGTACGACGGTGGCGGCGGGTACGACGGTGGCGGCGGGGACTTCGGTGGCGGTGGGGACATGGGCGGGTTCTGAGCCCGGTGTCAGTCGGGTTGGCAGGTCGGGCACCAAAACAGGTTCCGACCGACCATGACCTCGGTGCGCACCGGCGTGGCGCACACCCGGCACGGCAGACCAGCGCGCCGGTAGACGTAGCTGCGCCCGCCTGCCCGCCCGCCGCGTCCCGGCCGGGGACCGTGGTCGTGCTCGGGGTCGACGGTCACGATGCGACCGCGGCGCAAACCCACAGCCATCAGCCCCACCAGGTCGGCCCACACGGCGTCCCACTCCGCGCGATCCAGGTCGCGCCCGGACCGGTGTGGGCCGATCCGGTTGCGGAACAGCACCTCCGCCCGGTAGACGTTGCCGACGCCGGCCAACACGCGTTGGTCCATCAGTAGCGCCCCGATCACGACCCGCGACTTCGCGATGCGCGACCAGGCCGGGTCCGGGTCGGCGCCTCGACGCAGCGGGTCGGGCCCTAACCGGGCCAGCAGGGTGTCCACCTCGCCGTCGGTGATCACCTCGCAGGTGGTCGCCCCGCGTAGGTCCGTCCAATGGGTGTCCCCGACCATCCGCATCCGCACCTGCCCGCGAGGTGCGTCGACCGGCAGCTCGTGCATCTCGAACTTGCCGTACAAACCCAGATGCACGTGCACGACAGTGTCCGGGCCGTAGTGGTGCAGCAGGTGCTTGCCGTAGGCCTGCGCCCGCACCAGAATCCGACCGTCCACCAGGTCCGCGCCGGTGACGAACCTGCCCTGCGGGCTACTGACCTGCACGGGGCGACCGACGAACCGCCTCTGGTGCAGTCGAGCGAGGCGATGCAGGGTGTGTCCTTCCGGCACGCCTCAGTCCTGCTCGGGCAGCGCCGGAGCCACGCCGGTGAGCTCGTAGTCGGCGAGGATGTCGATCCGCCGCTGGTGGCGCGCTTCCCCGGTGAACGGGGTGCTGACGAACGCGTCCACGATCGCGAGCGCCTCGGCGACGGTGTGCATCCGAGCCCCGATGCCCAAGACCTGGGCGTCGTTGTGCGCCCGCGCCAGCTGCGCGGTCTGCACACTCCAACCCAGGGCGGCCCGGCAACCGGGGACCTTGTTCGCCGCGATCTGCTCGCCGTTGCCCGAGCCGCCGAGCACGATACCCAGGCTGGCCGGGTCCGCGACGGTGCGGCGGGCGGCCTCGATGCAGAACGCCGGATAGTCATCACGCTCGTCGTAGCTGTGGGCCCCCACGTCCACCGGCTCGTGGCCCGCCGCCTGCAGGTGCGCCACGATCTGGGCTTTCAGTTCGAAGCCGGCGTGATCGGCACCCAGGTAGACGCGCATCCGCAGAGTGTGGCAGGGGGCTCGGGCGGGGACGCGAGGCGGCTAGCGCTGGATGGACTTGACCTCGGTGAACTCCTCCAACCCGAAGCGCCCGAGCTCGCGGCCATTGCCGGACTGGCCGTACCCACCGAAGGGGGCCAACGGGTTGAACGCCCCGCCGTTGACGTCCACCTGCCCGGTGCGCATCCGCTTGGCGAACGCCACCCCGGACTCGGTGTCGGCAGCGAAGACCGCCCCGGCCAGCCCGTACACCGTGGAGTTGGCGATCGCCACGGCCTCGTCCAGGTCGGCGTAGGGCATCACCGACAGCACCGGGCCGAAGATCTCCTCCTGGGCGATCCGCATGTCGGTGCTGACCCCGCCGAAAATGGTCGGCTGCACGTAGGCGCCCCTCGCGGGCAACCCGGCGGCCGCCTCCGGGCCCCCGAACGCCACCGTGGCCCCCTCCGACACCCCGAGCGCGATGTAGGAATTCACCTTCTGCTGCTGCGCCACCGAGGACATCGGCCCGATCCGGGTGCTGGCCTGGATGGGATCGCCCACGCTGTAGCGGGCGGCGGCCGCGGCGAGCAGGCCCAGCATCTCCTCGTGCCGCTCCGCGGGCACCAACATCCTGGTCCACGCGGTGCAGGTCTGGCCGCCGTTGATCCACGCATTGCCCAGGCCCACCTTGGCGGCCTTAGCGAAATCGGCGTCGGGCAACACCACGCAGGCGCTTTTGCCGCCCAGTTCCAAGGCCACTCGCTTCACGGTGCCGGCAGCACCCACGGTGACCCGTTTGCCGGCCGCGGTGGAACCGGTGAAGGACACCATGTCGATGTCGGGGTGGGCGGAGATGGCCTCGCCCACCACCGGGCCGGTGCCGTGCACGATGTTCAGCACGCCGGCGGGCAACCCGACCTGCTCGGCGATGTCGGCGAGGATGCCGGCCGACAGCGGCGCAACCTCGCTAGGCTTGAGCACCACGGTGCACCCGGCCAGTAACGCCGGCGCGACCTTGGCGACCACCTGGTGCAGCGGGTAGTTCCACGGGGTGATGGCGCCGACCACGCCGACCGGCTCCCGCACGATGAGGGAGTTGCCAATCTCCTCGGTCCAGGCGAAGTCCGCGGCCAACGCGGCTACCCCGGCCGAGGTGGCCGCGGGCAGCGAGGCCTGCACGGCGGTGGCGAAGCCGATCGGTGAGCCCATCTCGGCGCTGATAGTCGCGGCGATCTCCTCCTTGCGGGCCGCGATGGCCTCGGAGATGGCCTGCACCATCGCCGCCCGCTGCGCCACCGGAACCTGCGACCACGTCGCGAACGCCCGCCGAGCCGCCCGGACTGCCGCATCCACGTCGGCGGCGGTGCCGGCCGGGACGGAGGCGATCACCGCACCCGTCGCCGGGTTGACCACCTCCAGCCGCTCACTGCTGCCGGGGACTCGCCGGCCGTCGATGACGTGATCGGTGAGGGTGGTGGTGGGGGCGGTCATCAGATCCTCCAGGGTGGCGGGCGGGGTGAACCTCAGTCGAAGACGGGGTCCTCGTGACGGGTGCGCTTGAGCTCGAAGAAGTGCGGGTAGCTGGCCAGCAGCACGCTGCCGTCCCAGACGGTACCGGCGTCCTCGCCCCGCGGGATGCGGGAGAGCACCGGACCGAAGAACGCGATCCCGTTGATGTGGATGGTGGGGGTGCCCACGTCGTCGCCCACGGCGTCCATGCCCCGGTGATGGGACTCGCGCAGCGCGGCGTCGTAGTCGGTGGACTCCGCGGCGGCAGCCAACTCAGCTGGCAGTCCCACCTCGGCGAGGGACTCCGCGATCACCTTGTCGAAGTCCTGCTCACCGCCGACGTGAATCCGGGTGCCCATCGCCGTGTACAGCGGTGCCAGCACTGTGTCGCCGTGGGCCTGCGCGGCGGCGATCGCCACCCGCACCGGCCCCCACGCGCGGGCCATCAGCTCGACGTAGTTCGCCGGCAGGTCGCGGCCCTCGTTGAGCACCGCGAGGCTCATAACATGGAAGTTGGCCTGAATGTCGCGCACCAGCTCCACCTCCAGGATCCACCGAGAGGTGATCCAGCACCACGGGCACAGCGGGTCGAACCAGAAGTCGACGGTGTCCTTGCTGGCGGGTGAGCTGGTCGTCATCGGAGTCTCCTGTGCTGGTGTGGGGCGGGCCTGCTGGCACAACCACCACGACGGGCCAGCTCTTCCCGTGGTGGGATGGGTCAGCTGGAATGCCCGACCGGAGAAGAGGTAGCGCACCCGTGACCGCCCCGAACCTGACCCGTGAGCAGGCACAGCAGCGCGCCGCCGTCCTGGGGGTGCAGCGCTACCAGATCGACCTGGACCTGACCGACGACGCGGGCCAGTCCAGCGAAGCCACCTTCGACTCACGAACCACCGTCACCTTCACCGCGGACGCCGGGTCGAGCACGTTCGTCGACATCGTGGCCCGCACTGTGCACAGCGCGGTACTCAACGGGCAGGCCCTCGACGTCGCCGATTACGACCCCGAACATGGCCTGGCGCTGCCCGACCTGGCCGAGCACAACGAACTGACGGTGCACGCCGTCTGCGCGTATTCGCACACCGGCGAGGGCCTGCACCGCTTCGTCGACCCGGTCGACGACGCGGTGTACCTCTTCAGCCAGTTCGAGACCGCCGACGCCAAACGGATGTTCGCCTGCTTCGACCAGCCCGACCTGAAGGCCACCTTCGACCTCACCGTGACCGCCCCGCCCACCTGGCAGGTGATCAGCAACGGTGCCGGGCACACCAGCGGCGACGGGGTGCGCCGCTTCGCCACCACCCCGCGCATGAGCACCTACCTCGTGGCGCTGATCGCCGGGCCGTACGCGGTGTGGACCGACAGTTACACCGACGCGCACGGCACCATACCGCTCGGGTTGTACTGCCGGGCCACCCTCGCCGAGCACATGGACGCCGACCGGTTGTTCGCCGAGACCAAGCAGGGCTTCGCCTTCTACCACGCCAACTTCGGGGTGCCCTACGCGTTCGGCAAGTACGACCAGCTGTTCGTGCCGGAGTTCAACGCCGGGGCCATGGAGAACGCGGGGGCGGTGACGTTCCTGGAGGACTACGTTTTCCGCAGCCGGGTAACCGCAGCGCAGTACGAGCGCCGAGCCGAGACGTTGCTGCACGAGATGGCGCACATGTGGTTCGGCGACCTGGTCACCATGCGGTGGTGGGACGACCTGTGGCTCAACGAGTCCTTCGCCACCTACGCCTCGGTGCTGTGCCAGTCCTCCGCCACCGAGTACACCAACGCCTGGACCACGTTCGCCAACCTGGAGAAGAGCTGGGCCTACCGCCAGGACATGCTGCCCTCTACCCACCCGATCGCCGCGGACATCCCCGACCTGGCCGCGGTGGAGGTCAACTTCGACGGCATCACCTACGCCAAGGGCGCCAGTGTGCTCAAGCAGCTGGTGGCCTACGTGGGCCAGGAACCGTTCCTGGCGGGGTTGCGCGCGTACTTCGGCGAGCATGCCTACGACAACGCCACCTTCGACGACCTGCTCGCCGCCCTGGAGTTCTCCTCCGGTCGGGACCTGTCCGACTGGGGTGACCAGTGGCTGCGCACCACCGGGCTGAACACGGTGCGGCCAAGCTTCGTCGCTGGTGACGAGGGGCTGTTCACGTCGTTCGCTGTCCTGCAGGGTCCGGCGCGTCCGGGGGCCGGGGAGCGCCGCACCCACCGGCTCGCCGTGGGCGTCTACGACGAGGACGCGAGCGGGCGGCTGGTGCGCACCCACCGCGTGGAGCTGGACGTGTCCGGCGAACGGACCGAGGTGCCCGAGCTGGTCGGGGTGCACCGGGGCACGCTGGTACTGGTCAACGACGACGACCTCACCTACTGCTCGCTACGACTGGACAACGACTCCCTGGCCACCCTGATCGACCGGATCGGTGACGTCGCCGACCCGCTACCACGCACGTTGTGCTGGTCGGCCGCGTGGGAGATGACTCGCGAAGCCGAGCTCAAAGCCAGGGACTTCCTCGCCCTGGTGCTGTCCGGGCTGCCTGGCGAGACGGAAGTCGGGGTGCTGGGTCGGTTGCTGCTGCAGGCCCAGACCGCACTGGCCAACTACTGCGAGCCGGGGTGGGCAGCGACCCGGGGCTGGCCGGCCTTCAGCGACCGGGTGCTGGAGCTGGCGCGCGCCGCGGCGGCGGGCTCGGACCACCAGCTGGCCCTGATCACCGCCCTGAGCACCGCGGTGCTGGGCGACCGGCACGTCGCGGTGCTGCGGGGGCTACTCGACGGTGACGCCGCAGCGCAGGGATTGGCTGGCCTGGAGGTGGACACCGACCTGCGGTGGTCGCTGGTGCAGGGCTTGGCCGCGGCCGGGGCCATCGACGCCGAGACCCCGGCCACGCCGGCCATCGACGCCCCGGCTACGCCGGATATTGATGCCGAGGTGCGCCGGGACCCGACGGCCGCCGGGAAACGTCAGGGCGCCCGCGCGCGAACGCTGCGCCCGCAACTGGCCGCCAAGGAGTACGCCTGGCAGCACGTGGTGCACGACGACTCGCTGTCGCACACCCTGGGCCGCGCCATCATCGGGGCCTTCGGTCGACCGGGTCAGGCCGAGCTGCTCGAACCGTTCGTGCAACGTTATTTCGCCGAGGTCTCCGACGTCTGGGACCGGCGTTCCAGCGAGGTAGCCCAGGCCGTGGTCGTCGGGCTGTTCCCGGCATGGTCGGTGCGGGAGTCCACCGTCGCCGCCGCCGACGCCTTCCTGGCCGACGAGCACCCGCCGGCCCTGCGTCGACTGGTCCTGGAAGGCCGCGCGGGGGTGGTGCGGTCGCTGACCGCTCGGGAGTTCGACGCCAGCTAGCTCCGCGCATGCCCGGCGCACCGGGTCAGCGTCTGGCCGGACCGGCCTGGTCGGCCAGCATCCGCAGGGCGCTGACCAGACCCCCGGCCAGGTCGCCCTCTCGGAAAGAGGCAACCATCGCGGTGACGGCCAGCCGCGCCGCCCGGTCGGTGATCCGGCGCGACACGACCGACCCGGTGACCAGTTCGACTACCCGCGCACCCGGCGACACCGCGATCAGCACCGACTCCGGTGCGTTGGCTCCCAGCCCGGCCAACATTCGCTCGGCGTGCGCGCGGCTGTCCGCCTCAAGTTCACCGAGATAGACGCTGAACGCGACCCCGGTCTCCCGGCCGGCGAAGGTCAACGCCTCGTCCAGCCGGGTCAGCTGCTGGGGGGTGAAGGGCAGGGTGGGTGTTTGGGCGGTCAGGTGCCGCGCCACTGAAACCCGCGTGACGTTGACGACACCCGCGCCGTGATCCAACCCGGGCTCGCCTGCCGCCCACGCGGTTGCACCGGAATGACTGTCGGCTAGCTCACCAGGTGCCACGTGCTCCCCCTCCCACCGCTGCCGTGGCCTCGACAACGCCCGCGGTGAGTTCCCGAGCACCCGTGCGCTCGGCCCGTCCGGTGTGCCGTCGAGAGACCAGCCCGTCCGGGTTCGCCGACCACCAGACGGGGGCGTACTCCCACGGCTGACCGCTGCGGTAACGAGGACGCCGTCCGCGATGCGGCGCCATGGTGAGCAGGGCTAGCACGGCGAGCACTCCCACCGGTGTCAGGACGTAGACCAGCACTGTCTCCACGACGCTCACGTGTCGAACCGTAGCCCAGACACCTGCCGATCAGCCGACAGGGGCGGAGCCGTCCGCGGGGCGGGTGGGCAGACCGGAGGCGACCAGCGCGCGGCGGGCCAGCAGGGCCACCACGAGCACCACACCGCCACCGACCACGTACACCTGTTGCAGTGAGGTCACCGTCGCCAGCACGCCACCAGCCACCGCGCCCAGCGGCATCGCACCCCAGCTGATGGCGCGGCTGGCGTTGCTGACCCGACCCAGCAACCCGACGGGGGTGAGGTGTTGCCGACGGGCCGAGGCCAGCACGTTCCACCAGGCGAAGCCGAGCCCGTTGAGCAGGTAGCAGACCAGCACCACGGCGGTCACCGGCACCAGACCGATCACCAGGTAGGCCCCACCCACCAGCAGCAAGGCGATGGCCATCACCGAACCGTCCGTTCGCCGTGCCGCCACCAGTTGCACCACCCGTGACCCGAGCAGCAGGCCCAGGGCCTCCACCACCACCAGCACCGGGACTGCGGCCACCGGCAGGGCGAGTACCTGCAGGGCGAACAGGGTGGTGATCGCGTTGACCGCCCCGGTGGCCAGCGAGGTCCACGCGGTGACACTGACCAGCAGCCGCAGACCGGGCACCGCCCAGAGGGTGCGCACCCCTTCCCGCACCGAGGCGAACAGCGTCGCAGCTGCCACCGGGCCGGTCTCGGGGACCGGCGACCACCCGGCCGAGGAGGGCAAGGTGAGCACCACGGCCGCAGCGACCAGGAACGTCACACCGTCCACCGCGAACGCCAGCGCGGGCTGCAACGCCACCAGCGCACCGCCGACCAGCGGCCCGCCCAGGTTGAACGTCACCGATTCCACGGTGCGCACCCGGGCGTTGGCGACCAGCAGGTCGTCCGAACCGGCCACCGCGACCAGCAGAACCTGCGCAGCGGCGTCCGCGACGGTTTCGGCCACGGTGAGCAGCAAGGCCAGCGTCGCGAGGACTGCCACCGATGCCCGCCCGGTGAGCAGTGCACCCACCAGCACGGCAGTCAACGCCGCACGGCACAGGTGGGCAACTACCAGTGCCCGGCGGGCGTCGGAACGGTCGACCAGCGCGCCCGAGGGCAAGGAGAACAGCAGCCACGGGACCAGCTCGGCGGCGGCTACCGCGGTGACGGCCAGTGGGTCCCCGGTGAGTAACGCCGCGACCAACGGCAGCGCCACCAACCGCACACCGTCCCCGAACAGCGACACCCCCCAGGCAGTGAGCAGGCGAGAGAAGACGGCACTATGCACCCCTGACGGCACACCTGGTTCGGGCACCGCGACCGGCGAACTAGCCCCACGTGAACCAGCCCCACGTGAACCAGCCCCACGTGAACCAGCCCCACGTGAACCAGCACTGTGCCGACCCACTCACCTCACCCCCTCGAACGTGGTGTCCGACCACCACGACGGGTGAGCGTAACCCGATGCGGCCACTCAGGCCGCGGGTTCGCCCAGGTATCTCGCCCATTCCGGCTCGAGTGCCTCGGCAGCCACCAGCAGGCGCCAATGCCTGCCCTTGGGCGGCACCAGGGCGCACCGCAGCGTCCAACCCAGCTCCGCCAGCAGCTTGTCGGCTTTGCGGTGGTTGCAGCTGGTGCAGCAGGCTACGCAATTCTCCCAGGTGTGCTCCCCACCGCGGCTGCGGGGCACGACATGGTCGATGGTGTCGGCCCGGCCACCGCAGTAAGCGCAGCGGAAGCGGTCCCGGTGCATCAGCGCGGCCCTGGTCATCGGGATCCGCGCCCGGTAGGGCACTCGGACGTAGACCCGCAGCCGGATCACCGAGGGCACCTGCACGGAGGTACCAGCCGAATGCATGACTAGCCCGGCTGGGTCGCCGTGCACCACGTCGGCCTTGCCGCACAGCAGCAATACCACCGCGCGGCGCAGTGGCAATGCGGTCAACGGCTCGTAGGTCGCGTTGAGCAGCAACACCCGCCGCTTTACCCAGGCAGGCACCGCGGACTCGTCCACCGCGTCCACGCTGGGCGCGACCGCGCCGTCGGGGACTCCCCGGAGCGTGCGGGAGCGCGGCGGCCGGTTCGACCGGCCCCCGGTGGGTCTGCGTTGTCGCTCGGCCACGCCACCACCTCCGCGGAGATGACACCATCCGACCACGACTCGGCCCCCGACGCACGCCTATTGGTCTCGGCGGGGCGATCCGCCCGCCCGCAGCGGCGGGCTGGGCAGCTGTGGGGGCGGACTCGTCGGTGGCGCTGCTTACTGTGGGGACGGTGAGCCCAATTCCCCACGCCTATCCCTTCGCTGATCGCCTCGAGGGCACCGAGCTGCTGCACGGCCACCCGGTGGCCGACCCCTACCGCTGGTTGGAGGACGCCGACGATCCCCGCACCGCGGCGTTCCACGCCGCCCAGGACGAGCTGGCCGCTAGCGTGCTCGCCGAGCTACCCGGCCGCGACGAGCTGGCCGGCCGGCTCCGCCAGCTGCTCGACGTCGGGTCGGTCTCCGCCCCGGCGTGGCGGGCCGGGCGGGCGTTCAGTACGCGACGTGGGCCCGGCCAGGAACATTCGGTGCTGCTGGTCACCGAGCCCGACGGCACCGAACGGGTCCTGCTCGACCCGGCCGCACTCGACCCAACTGGCCTCACCACGCTGGACGCCTGGACGCCGAGCGGGGAGGGTGACCGGTTGGCCTACCAGCTCTCGGTGGGTGGCGACGAGGAATCGGCGCTGCACGTCGTGGACGTCGACACCGGGCAGCGCCTCGACGGCCCGATCGACCGCTGCCGATACTCCCCTGTCGCCTGGCTGCCCGGCGGCGAGGAGCTGATCTACGTCCGGCGGCTGCCGCCGGAGCAGGTCCCCGCCGGGCAACAGCAGTTTCACCGCCGGGTTTACCGCCACCGGGTGGGGTCCGACCCCGCCGGCGACCAGCTCGTCGACGCCGCCGGGATGTATGACGACCACACCTTCTACTTCGGTGCCCGGGTCAGCGCGGACGGCCGCTGGCTCGTCGTGGAGGGCTCGCCCGGCACCGCGCCACGGGACTCGGTGTGGGTGGGTGAGCTGTCCGATCCCGCTGGACTGCGCGCAGTACTCACCCAGGACGACGCGGTGCGGGCCAACGCGTGGGTGGAGGACGGCCGGCTGCTGGTGCACTCCACCGACGGCACCCACCGCTGGCGGTTGTGCGTCAGCGACCCGGCCACTCCGGGCCGGGCACACTGGCGAGAGCTCGTCGCCGAGGACCCCGAGGCGGTGCTCGAGGGCGTACGGGTCCTGCAACCCGGCGGGGAGCTAGTCGTGGCCCGCTCCCGGCACGCGGTAGCCGAGCTGCACCTGCACTCCGCCGACGGCACCCACCGCCGCCAGCTGCAGCTGCCCGGGGTCGGTTCCCTGTCGGGTCTGAGCGTGGCCGACCGGTTGACCACCGGGCAGAGTGAGAAGGTGTGGATCGGATTCACCGACTTCCTTACCCCCACCGTGGTGCACCGCCTCGACGTGCGGGCGGCCACGTCGACCGTGGTTTCCGCGTCGCCCGGGGTGGTGGACCTGACCGGGTTGCACACCCAGCAGCTGGAGTACCCCTCGGCGGACGGAACGACCATCCGGATGTTCGTGATCAGCGCGGGGACGGTGCCGGATCGGCCGCGGCCCACCCTGCTGACCGGGTACGGCGGGTTCGCCGTCAGCCGCGAACCCGCCTACACGGCGTCGGCATTGGCCTGGGTGCAGGCCGGCGGGGTGTGGGCGCTGGCGTCGCTGCGTGGGGGCGCGGAGGAGGGTGAGGACTGGCACCGCGCCGGAATGCGGGAGAACAAGCAGAACGTGTTCGAGGACTTCCACGCCGCTGCGCGGACCCTGATCGAGCAGGGTTGGACGAGTCCAGCACAGCTGGCGATCATGGGCGGCTCCAACGGTGGGCTGCTCGTCGGTGCGGCGCTCACCCAGCAACCGCAGTTGTATCGGGCGGTGGTGTGCTCGGCTCCGTTACTGGACATGGTGCGCTACGAGCAGTTCTCCCTCGGGCGCACCTGGAACGACGAGTATGGCACCGCCTCGGACCCCACCGAGTTCGGCTGGCTGCTCGACTACTCCCCCTACCATCACGTGGCGGTAGGACAGGAGTACCCGGCGACGCTGGTCACCGTGTTCGCCTCCGATACCAGGGTCGACCCGGTGCACGGTGCGAAGTTCGTCGCCGCGTTGCAACACGCCAGCTCCGGCGAGTTCGCCGACGCGCCTGTGCTGTTGCGCACGGAGCGGGACGTGGGCCACGGTGCCCGGTCAGTGTCACGCACTGTGACACTGAGCGTGGACCAGCTGGCGTTCCTGGCCGTGCACACCGGCCTGGAACTGACCGTGGACGGGGACAGGATCCTCTGGTGAACGCCAGTCTTCCCGCCTTCGCCCTCAGCACGCTGAGCCGAGAGCTGCTGATCGTCCGGCCCCTGACGATCGCCGGAATCGTGGTGGATGCCGTAGTGATCCGGTTGCTCCTGCATCGCGTCATCGAGCGGCTCACCCGCGACCGCGGCCCTGGCCACGTCCCGGCGCTGCTGCGTCCGCTGCGGGACCGCGCCCCCGAGCGGATGCGGGCCGTCGCCGGCCCACTACTGCACGAGCGGCGTAAACAGCGGGCCGAGACCATGGGGTCGGTGCTGAAGTCGGTCACCTCGATCGTCGTGCTCACCCTGGCGGTGATCTACGTCCTAGGCGCGGTAGGACTCAATGTGGCCCCGCTGATCGCCTCGGCCGGCATCGTCGGCGTCGCGCTGGGCTTCGGCGCACAGAACCTGGTGCGCGACTTCCTGTCCGGTGTCTTCATGATCTTGGAGGACCAGTACGGCGTCGGTGACGTCGTCGACCTGGGGGTCGCCAGCGGGGTGGTGGAAGGGGTCGGGCTGCGGGTGACGACCCTGCGCGATATCAACGGCACCGTCTGGTACTGCCGCAACGGCGAGGTCCTTCGGGTTGGCAACAAGAGCCAGGGGTTCGCGGTAGCCGTGTTGGATTTGCCGTTGGCGCACACCACCGACGTGGACGTCGCCTCCGCGGTCGCCGCCCAGGTAGCCACCAATGCGGTGGAGCAGAGCCCGTTAGCCAGTGAGGACGTCTTAGCCGCCCCGGAAGTGTTGGGCGTCGAGGCGGTGACGGCCGACACCGTGACGTTACGGATCACGATCAACGTTCGCCCTGGCCGCCAATGGACCGTGCAGCGCGCCCTCAACCAGCGCATTCTCGAGGAGTTCGACTCCCGAGGCATCCGCCCGCCCTACCCGCAGGGCCGCCCGCTCGGCGCTGCGGGCTCACCCACGGTTCCCAGTGGGCCGCCGTGACCGGCAGGATAGTTGCCGTGAGCCAGCCGCCAGACGCCTCCCAGCCCGATACCCCGGTGACGTTCTACGATGCGGTCGGCGGCCACGCGACGTTCGCCGCGATCACCGCGCGCTTCTACGCCGAGGTGGCCCGTGACCCGGTCCTGGCGCCGCTGTACCCCTCCGAGGACCTCGGTCCGGCCGAGGTGCGGTTGCGGATGTTCCTGGAGCAGTACTGGGGTGGCCCCCGCACCTACTCCGACCTGCGCGGGCATCCCCGGTTGCGGCTACGGCACGCGCCGTTCGCGGTGGGGCCCGCGCAACGCGATGCGTGGTTGCGCTGCATGCACGTGGCGGTGGGTTCGGTGGGCAGCGACGTGCTCGACGACGCGCACCGGGTGGTGCTGCTGGACTACCTGACCAGTGCCGCGCACAGCCTGCTCAACAGCCCTGGCTGACGCCGAGGTGCACGAGTCGTGCCGGTGCGGTGGACTTTGGCAGGATGAACCCTCGTGCGCCGAACCCGGGTCGACCTGTCCGCCACCCGCACCGCAGCCGGGGACGACAACACCCGGCAGTGGTGGCAGGACGCGGTCTTCTACCAGGTCTACCCCCGCTCGTTCGCCGACTCCGACGGCGACGGGGTAGGTGACCTGGCCGGGGTCCGCAGCAAGCTGGGTTACCTGGAACTGCTCGGAGTGGACGCGCTGTGGCTCAGCCCGGTCATGCGGTCGCCGATGACCGATCACGGTTACGACGTCTCCGACCCCCGCGACATCGACCCGATTTTCGGCGACCTGGCCGCGATGGACGCCCTGGTCGCCGATGCGCACGCGCGCGGCATGAAGGTGACCATGGACCTGGTGCCCAACCACACCAGTGACCAGCACCGCTGGTTCCAGGAGGCACTGGCCGCGGCACCCGGCAGCCGGGAACGGGCGCGGTATCTGTTCCGGGACGGCAGCGGACCCGGCGGGAGCGCGCCGCCCAACAACTGGCCCAGCATCTTCGGCGGCCCCGCTTGGACCCAGGTGAGCAGCGACGACGGCCAGCCCGGCCAGTGGTACCTGCACCTGTTCGCCGCCGAGCAGCCCGACCTGGACTGGACAAATTCCGAGGTGCAGGCCGACCTCGCCGAGACGTTGCGGTTCTGGCTGGCCCGAGGGGTGGACGGCTTTCGGATCGACGTGGCCCACGGGATGGCCAAACCCCTCGGCCTGCCGGACATGGCGGTGGTGGACAACCGGTTGCTGACCAGCGGCGACGGTGACCTGCGATTCGACGACGACGGGGTACACGAGATCCACCGGATGATCCGAGCGGTGCTCGACGAGACCCCGGGCGCCATGGCCGTCGGCGAGGTGTGGGTGTCCGACGACGAGCGCTTCGCCCGCTACCTTCGCCCCGACGAGCTGCACCTGGGCTTCAACTTCCGTCTGGTGGAGGCCGAATTCGACGCCGACGCGGTGCGCGAAGCCATCGAGCACTCCCTGGCCGCGGTCGCCACCGTGGCTGCCTCACCGACCTGGACGCTGTCCAACCACGACACGCAGCGCCAGGTCACCCGCTACGGCGGCGGCGCGGTGGGTACCCGCCGTGCGCGGGCGATGATCCTGGTGGAGCTGTCATTGCCGGGTGCGATCTACCTGTATAACGGCGAGGAACTGGGACTACCCGACGTGGAACTGGCCGAATCTGCGCTGCGTGACCCGGTGTGGGAACGCTCCGGGCACACCGAGCGGGGACGGGACGGGGCCAGGGTGCCGCTGCCCTGGGAGGGCACCGAGGCGCCATGGGGGTTCAGCACCAACGCCGGCACCTGGTTACCGACCCCCCCGGAGTGGGCGGCGCTGACCGTCGAGGCGCAGCTGGAGGACCCGGGGTCCATGCTGTCGCTCTACCGGCAGGCATTGGAGTTCCGCGCGCAGCTGCCCGCGTTCGACGGCACAGAAGTGGAGTGGTACGGCGCACCGTCGGGTTGCCTGGCGTTGCGGCGCAGGGGCGGCGGCCTGGTGTGCGCGTTGAACACCTCGACCGAGGCGGTGCCACTGCCCCCGGGTGAGGTGTTGTTGGCCAGTGCGGCCCTGGCCGACGGTCAGCTGCCACCCGATGCCGCCGCCTGGTTGGTCTGACGCCGCCTGATTGGGGTGATTCAGCGGATCAGCAGCGGAATCTGCGGGTGTCGTCGTCGCAGCACCGACCCGAAGCGGGCGTCCAGACGCAGCCACCCGGCGCTCGCCCGCACCCGTACCGGTTCTTCGCCGCCCTCCCCGATGAACCCCATGCCCGCCAGCGCGAAGACGCACCGCAGCGGCACCCCGACCGTCTGCCTGCCGCCGCGCACGGTGAGCACCACCGAGTCCAGCAGCGACGCAGGTGGCCCGTGCGGGCCGGCGTGCTCCCTGGCCAGGGCCACCCCCTGCTCGGACATCTGCACCAGGATGTGCTCGGGCACATCGTCGACGTGTTCGAGGCCGCCCTCCGGCGGCAGGGCCGAACGCCACGCCGCGTCCACAGCGAAACCCGGGTCCACGGCAGCACCGCGCTGCACGGCCAGCGCAGTGAGCAGGTCTGCGGCGTTCACCGTGGTATCCGGCGGCGTCAGCTCGCCAGGAACGGACCGGGCGGCGACCGCATCGAATCCGGTGGTGGCCCACGCCCCGACCCGCCCCTCGGATTTCGCTCGCAGCCGGACCAACCCGTGGGGGTCGAGGCGCACGGCACGGCCGACGAACTGGGCCAGGTCGTCGCGGTCGGTTGGGTCCGGGACGGTGAGGGCGCGCTCAGCCACGGACCCACCGGCGCAGCGCGGCACGCTCGGCGTCGGTGAACCGCCGCGGCCGCTGGGCACCCATGTCGAAGGGCACCATCTGGGTGCTGGCGGTCACCGCGGGATTGCTGCCCACCGCGGCGCCAGCGGCTCGCACCTCGTACTGCACCACGGCGTCGGCCGCCCGCAGCCGGGAGATCCACATCAGCACGTCCAGCGGGCTGTCGGCGTGGTCGAGCTGGCGCAGGTACCGCACATGCAGGTCGGCGACCACGGACCCCGCCGCCATCTGAGCCGTAGGTGATCCAGGCGCGAACAGCCAGGCCACCCTGGCCTCCTCCAGGATGGTCACGGTGCGGGCATTGTTGAGGTGGCCGTAGGCGTCGATGTCCGACCAGCGCACCCCGACGGCAGCGTGGTAGCCCAGTTCCGGTGCTGTCATCGGGGCGGCCCGGACCGGCCGCCGGCGCCGCGGACCATGCTGCGTACCTGGCGCGCAGCCACCGACAGCATCGCCAGGTCGATGGTGCCTGTCTCGCCGATCTCCCCGAGTGTCGCCCTGGCCCGCGCCAGCCGGGAGGAGTTCGTCTGCTCCCACTGCTCGATCTTCTCCTGCGCCGACTCCTCCGGTTCGCTGCCGGTCAGCACGTCCAGGGTCAGCGAGCGCAGCGAGCCGTACAGGTCATCGCGCAGCGCGAGCCGGGCCAAGGAATGCCAACGGTCCCCCCGTTCCAGGTGGGACACCGCAGTGAGTAGCAGGTCCACCCCAAGGTGGTCGCTGAGCGCGTAGTAGAGCTCGCCGACCTCGGCAGCCTCACGCTCGGCGATGTCGGCGACCTCCACCACGTCCAGCAGGCCGTAGACGTGCAGCAGGCCGACAACGCGGGCAGCGACGCCCACCGGCACGCCACGCTGAGCGAAGTCCTGCACCTGCTGGGCCACCACCGCCGCCTCCGCTCCGCACAGCCACCCCGCCACCATCGGCGTCAACCGGCGCAGCTGGGCGCCAAACCGACTGAACTCGGCACCGACAGCCAGGGGCTGCGGCCGGTTGGACAGCAACCATCGCGACGAGCGGTCCAGCAGCCGCTGGGACTCCAGGGTCAGTTCATCGGTGAGGTCGGTCGGCACCGAGCTACCGAGGCCGCGGATCTGCGTCCACACGTCGGTGAGGTCGAACACCGCGGTGGTGACGACGTGCGCCCGCATCGCGTCGGTGGTGGCGGCCCCGGTCTCCTCGGCGAGCCGGAAGACGTAGGAGATTCCACCGGTGTCGACCACCTCGTTGACCAACTGGGTGGCGGCGATCTCCCGCCGCAACGGGTGCGCGGCCACCGCCGCGGGGAAACGCTGCGCCAGCTGGGGAGGGAAGTACCGGGGCAGCCGGCGGGCGAACGCGTCCGCCTCGGGTAGCTCGCTGGCTACCACCGCGCGCTTCAGGGACAGCTTGACCTGGGCCATCAGGGTGGCCAGCTCCGGTGAGCTGAGCCCCGTACCGGCCGCGATCATGGCCCGAAACTGCGCCTTGGTGGGCAGGGCCTGCTGAGCTCGGTCCAGCCCCTCGGTCGCTTCCAGCATCGTCACCATGCGGGCGTGCACCGCGACCAGCTGCGCGGAGTTGGCCCGGCTGATCCCCATCAGCTCGTTCTGATCGGCGTTGTCGGCCAGCACCAGGCCGGTGACGTCCCCGGTCATCTCCACCAGCAGTCGGCCACGCTCGCTGTGCGTCAGCGACCCCTCGGTGACCAGGGCGTCCAACACGATCTTGATGTTCACCTCGTGGTCGGAACAGTCGACTCCGGCGGAGTTGTCCAGCGCATCGGTGTTCACCCGACCGCCGGCGCGGCCGAACTCGATGCGGCCGCGCTGGGTGAGACCCAGGTTGCCGCCTTCGGCGACCACCTTGACCCGCAACTCGCTGCCGTTGACGCGCAGCCCGTCGTTGGCCTTGTCACCCACCTCGGCGTGGGTCTCTCCGCCAGCCTTGACGTAGGTGCCGATGCCGCCGTTCCACAGCAGGTCCACCGGCGCGAGGAGAACCGCGTGCACCAGCTCCTGCGGGGACACCCGCACCACGTCCTCAGCCAGACCCAGCGCCCGGCGGACTTCGGCGGTGACGGGCACCGACTTGAGGGTGCGCGGGTATACCCCCCCACCGGCGCTGATCAGCGCGGTGTCGTAGTCCGCCCAGGAGCTGCGGCCCAGCCCGAAGACCCGGCGACGCTCGGCGTACGAGGCGGCCGCGTCGGGGTCCAGGAACACATGGCGGTGGTCGAAGGCGGCCACCAGCCGGATGTGGCCCGACAACAACATCCCGTTGCCGAACACGTCCCCGCTCATGTCGCCGACCCCGACCACGGTGAACTCCTCGCGCTGGGTGTCGACCCCGAGCTCACGGAAGTGCCGTTTGACGCTCTCCCAAGCGCCCTTCGCGGTGATCGCCATCGCCTTGTGGTCGTAACCGGCCGAGCCGCCGGAGGCGAAGGCGTCGCCCAGCCAGAAGCCGTAGTCGGCGGCCACCGCGTTGGCGATGTCGGAGAACGCGGCGGTGCCCTTGTCGGCGGCCACCACCAGGTAGCTGTCGTCACCGTCGTGGCGCACCACCTGCGGTGGCGGCAACACGGTGGCCGACACCGGGTCCAGGTTGTCGGTCACGTCCAGCAACGCCGAGATGAAGGTGCGGTAGCAGGCGATGCCCTCCGCCTGCCACACCTCGCGGTCGACGGCCGCGTCCCCGGTGCTCGGCGGTGGCCGTTTGACGACGAACCCGCCCTTGGCCCCGACCGGGACAATGACGGCGTTCTTCACTGCCTGCGCCTTGACCAGCCCCAGAACCTCGGTCCGGAAGTCGTCGCGTCGGTCGGACCAGCGCAGGCCGCCGCGAGCGACGGCACCAAAGCGCAGGTGCACGCCCTCCACTCGCGGCGAGCAGACGAACACCTCGAAGCGCGGCCGCGGGTGGGGTAGCTCGGCGACGCCGCGCGGGTCGAGCTTGAGGGCCAAGGCGGGTCGGTACGCCCCGTCCGGCCCGGTCACCCAGTAGTTCGTGCGCAGCGCGGCCTGCACGAGGGCCAGCATGGCCCGCAGGATCCGGTCGGCGTCCAGGCTGCGCACCTCGTCGATCATCGCCGACAGCGCGGCAACCTGAGGGTGCAGCGACTCCACACTGGGGACCGCACCCCCGGCGCGTTCGATGTTCTCGGGGTCGAACTTGGCCTCGAACAGCCGGATCAGCGCTGTGCAGATCTGGGCGTTGTCCAGCAGCACGCTGACCACGTAAGGCTGGCTGAACGGCAAGCCCGCCTGGCGAAGGTACTTGCCGAGGGCACGCAGTAACGCGGCTTGCCGCCAGTCCAACCCGGCGCGCAGCACCAGGGCGTTGAAGCGGTCGCATTCGGCCTGACCGTGCCACAACGCGGTGAAGGTGTCGGTGAAGCGGTGCGCCACGTCGCCGAGATCGGCCCGCAGCACCGCGGGGTCGACGGTGAGCCCGAAGTGGTAGATCCAACAGGCAAGACCGTCGGGGCGAGCGACGGCGTAGGGCCGTTCGTCGAGCACCTCCACGTCCATGCTCTGCAGCAGCGGCAGCACGTCGCTCAGCGACACCCCGCGCCCGCCCAGGTACAGGGTGAACCGCAGCGGGGCGTCCGCACCATCGCTGCGCCGGTGCAGCGCCAGGTCGATGGCCCCGTCGGTGAGCGCCTGCAAGCGGGCGATGTCCGCCACCGCCTGCGTGGCGTCGACGTCCTCCTTGTACCCCTCGGGCAGCGCCCGTGCATAGGCCCCGGCCAATCCAACCGCGGCGGGGCCGTCGGCGGTCATCGCCTCGGCCAAGCGGTCCGCCCAGGTGCGGGTGGCGGCGCTGACCAGCTCCTGCAGTCGTTCCTGGGTGCCCTCAGCGAGCGCCGCGCCGTCCGGGGTGTGCACCGTGACGTGCAGCAACGCCAACGACGACTCGGTGACCCGCGCGGTGTGCTCCAGGCTGACCCCGCCGAGCTCGCGCAGCAGCACGTCCTGCACAGCGGTGCGCGCCCGGGTGGTGTAACGGTCCCGCGGGAGGTACACCAGGCAGGACACGAAGCGGCCATAGGTGTCCCGGCGCAGAAACAGCCGCACGGCCCGGCGGGCACCGAGTTCCAGCACGGCACTCACGTTCGCGAAGAGGGTTTCGGTGTCGGTGGCGAACAGCTCCGTGCGGGGGTAGGTCTGCACCACCTCCAGCAGGGCCTGGCCGGAGTAGGAGGCCAGCTCGAAACCGGCCCGCTCGATCACCGACCTGGTCCGGGTGGCCACGACCGGGATGTCCAGCACGTTCTCGTGCATCGCGCTGACGGTGAACACCCCGAGGAAGCGGTGCTCACCGGTGACGGAACCGTCGGCGCCGAACGTGCGCACCCCCACGAAGAACGGGTACACCGGGCGGTACACCGTGGCCTGCGCCGAGGCGGGAGTAAGCACCAGCAGGCCCTCGGAGACGTCCCCGAGTTCCCCGCCGGTATCCCCTGGCTCCATGCTCCGCCGGGCCACGTCGTCGTCGCGCAGCACCCCGAGACCCGTTCCGGGCACGGAAGAATCCCTGACGGTGCCATCATGGCGGTGCCGCGCGTAGCGCCGGTACCCCAGGACGGTGAAATGGTCGTCGGCCAGCCAGCGCAGCAGGGCCGCCCCGTCGCGGGCATCGCGGTCGGCCGCGGGGTTGGCTACGTTCGCGGCCTCGAGCTCGGTAGCGATATCCCGCTGGGTGCGGCGCATCTGCGGGGTGTCCGCCACCACCACGCGGACGTCGGCGAGTACCTCGACGACCCGCGCCCGCAGGGTGTCCAGCAGTTTCGAAGCGACGTCCGGCTCGAGCTCTATCTGCATCCACGACTCCGCTACAAGGCGCTGGGGGGCGGTGGCGTCTTGTGGGGTGGCCTCTTGTGGGGTGGCGTCTTGTGGGGTGGCGTCCACCAGCACGTCGCGCAGTAGTCCAGCGTCATCTCGTCGCACCACGAGTACCGGGTGCACCACTGACCGGACTGTGCCGCCGGCCCGTCCCAGCGCCGCGGTCACCGAATCGACCAGGTAGGGCATGTCGTCGGTAACGATCTGCAAGACCGCGGTCGGGTGCGCCCAGCCGACGCCCGGCGGGTAGACCCGGACGACTGCCTTCCCTGGCGGGCGCCGGCCTGCGAGATCGACGTGGGCGAGCACCGAGGCCTGAGCGTCCGCCGCGGACCGGGCACCGTCGGCTGGGACATGCTGGTAGTAGCGATCGACCAGCCCGGCCCAGTCGATCAGGTCGGTGCCGATGCCGGATGCGTCACTCACTGCCCTGGCCTGCTGTCCTCTCTGCCGGCGGCCCTCATCGCCCACCGCGCTCGCGCTGGGCTCAGTCCCGGGTGAGCTTGCGGTGGGTGACCCGGTGCGGGCGGGCGGCGTCGGCCCCGAAGCGATCAACCTTGTTTGCCTCGTACGCCTCGAAGTTGCCCTCGAACCAGAACCAGGACGCGTCGTTGTCGCCGAGGCCACCTTCCCAGGCCAAGATGTGGGTGCAGGTGCGGTCCAGGAACCACCGGTCGTGGCTGATGACCACAGCGCAGCCGGGAAAAGCCTCCAGCGCGTTCTCCAACGAGCCCAACGTCTCCACGTCGAGGTCGTTGGTCGGCTCGTCGAGCAGGATCAGGTTGCCGCCCTGCTTCAGGGTCATCGCCAGGTTCAGCCGGTTGCGTTCACCACCGGAGAGCACGCCCGCTGCCTTCTGCTGGTCGTGGCCCTTGAATCCGAACGCGCTTAGGTAGGCCCGGCTGGGCATCTCGGTTTGCCCGACGATGATGTGGTCGAGCCCGTCGGAGACCACCTCCCAGACAGTCTTGGCGGAGTCGATGCCCGATCGGTTCTGGTCGACGTAACTCAGCTTGACGGTTTGGCCGACCTTGACCTCGCCGGAGTCGGGCTGCTCCAAGCCGACGATGGTCTTGAACAGGGTGGTCTTGCCGACCCCGTTGGGGCCGATGACACCGACGATGCCGTTGCGGGGCAGGGTGAAGGATAGATCCTTGATGAGCAGCCGGTCCTCGAAACCCTTGTCCAGGTGGCTGACCTCGACGACCACGTCGCCCAGGCGCGGCGGGGCGGGGATTTGAATCTCGTCGAAGTCCAGCTTGCGGGTCTTCTCCGCCTCGATCGCCATCTCCTCGTAGCGAGCCAGTCGGGACTTGCTCTTGGCCTGGCGGGCCTTGGCGCCGGAACGCACCCAGGCCAGTTCCTCCCTGAGCCGCTTCTGCAGCTTCTGGTCCTTCCTGCCCGAGACCTCCAGCCGCTCGGCCTTTTTCTCCAGGTAGGTGGAGTAGTTGCCCTCGTAGGGGTACAAGTGCCCGCGGTCGACCTCGGCGATCCACTGGGCAACATGGTCGAGGAAGTACCGGTCGTGCGTGACCGCGAGGACGGCGCCGGCGTACGCAGCCAGGTGCTGCTCCAGCCACAGCACGCTCTCGGCGTCCAGGTGGTTGGTGGGTTCGTCCAGCAGCAGGAGGTCGGGTTTGCTCAACAGCAGCTTGCACAGTGCCACCCGGCGCTTCTCCCCGCCGGAGAGATGGGTGACGGCTTCGTCGGCCGGGGGGCAGCGCAGTGCGTCCATGGCCTGCTCCAGCTGCGAGTCGACCTCCCACGCATCGGCGTGGTCGAGCCGCTCCTGCAAGTCCCCCATCTCCTCCATCAAGGCATCGGAGTAGTCGGTGGCCATCAACTCGGCGATCTCGTTGTAGCGGTGCAGCGCCACCATCGTCTCGCCGAGGCCGTCCTCGACGTTCTGACGCACGGTCTTGGTCTCGTCCAGCTGCGGCTCCTGCATGAGGATGCCGACACTGGCCCCCGCGGCCAGGAACGCCTCACCGTTACCGGGCTGGTCCAACCCGGCCATGATCTTGAGGATGCTCGACTTACCCGCGCCGTTGGGTCCGACCACACCGATCTTCGCGCCCGGATAGAAGGACATGGTCACGTCATCGAGGACGACCTTGTCGCCGTGCGCCTTGCGCACCTTCTTCATGGTGTAGATGAACTCAGCCATGACCCCGAGCGTAGTGGTGCCACCCCGTCCGGGTTACACCCGCGGAGCTGACCCGTCCACTGCTGCGTACGTCAGCCGTGGACGGATCAGCGATCAGGCGTGGGAGGTGGTGAGCTCCTCCGCGGTATCGGGCACCGCCACGCTCACCGAGTCGATCGCCGCCGACTCCGAGGTGGCCTCCCCTGCCCCCTCGGCAACCTCGGCCGGCTCTCCGCTCTGGGTGCTCTTGGGCTCGCGCAGGATCTTCGCGATGCACCGGGACAGGTCGATGCCGACCGTGTTGGCATCGATCTCGGTGCTCCAGCGTCGCTGGCCCTCCACCTCGTACGTGCGGGTGTATAGCCGCCCGGTGACGATCACCGGGTCGCCCTTGCCGAGTGCGGCACCCACCCCGATCACCAGCCGCCGCCAACACGTCACGTTGGCGTACAGGGTGTCTCCGTCCACCCATTGCTGGGTGGTCCGGTCGAACCGGCGTTCGTTGCTGGCCACCCGAAAACTGATCAGCTCGGATCCATCGGCGACGGTGCGGCGGCGCTGGTCGCTGATGACCGTGCCGACGATCGTCACGTGCGTCTCGTTCATGTGCTCGTCCTCCCTCGTGGCCGCCAGAACCTGATGCCTGGTCGGCGCCGGCCGCTGGGACCGGTAGGAACACCCTGAACGGCTGGGCCGACGCCGGCAGCGGCTGCCGGCAATCTGTGCACAACTTCCGCCGATGTGGATGGTGGCCGCCGCTTCGGGCATCCCAGCGCCGTTGTGTCGGTGCTGTGGTGGGGGCGGGCGTGCGGCGAGGACTGCGGCAGGGTTGTCTGTGCGGACCGGCCAGGTCGGCGTGGGGGGATCAGCGCGGGCTCACTGCACCCGTTCGAACACCGCAGCGAGTCCCTGACCCCCGCCGATACACATGGTCTCCAGGCCGTAGCGAACCTGGCGGCGATCCATCTCCCGCAGCAGGGTCGCCAGAATCCGCGCGCCGGTGGCCCCGACCGGGTGCCCCAGTGAGATACCCGAGCCGTTCGGGTTCAGCCGCAGGTCATCCGGCTCCAGACCCCAGGTGCGGGTCACGGCAAGGACCTGGGCGGCGAAGGCCTCGTTAAGCTCGATTAGGCCAAGGTCGTCCAGCCGGAGACCCGCCCGGCCGAGCGCCTTCTCGGTGGCCGGGACTGGGCCGATGCCCATGGTACGCGGCGGCACACCCGCCACCGCCCAGCTGACCAACCGGGCCAGTGGCCGCAGGCCCAGCGTAGCGGCCCGTTCGGGGGTGGTGACCACGCATACCGCTGCACCGTCGTTCTGGCCGCTGGCGTTACCCGCGGTCACGGTGGAGTCCGGGTCGATCGCGCGTCGCACCGGGCGCAGCGCGGCCAGCGTGTCCATGCAGGTGTCGGCGCGCGGATGCTCGTCGGTCGTGACCACCACTGCAGGTCCCCGCCGCTGGGGCACTGCGACCGGCACGATTTCGGTGTCGAAGCGTCCGGCCGCCTGCGCGGCGACGGCTCGCTGGTGCGACCGCACCGCGAAAGCGTCCTGGTCGCCGCGGCTGATGCCGTGCTCGGCCCGCAGGTTCTCCGCTGTCTCCAGCATGCCACCGGGTACCGGGTGCTCGAGCCCACCCGCGGTCACCCTGCCCCTGGCCAACCGGTCCACCAGCGCCGCCCCGTCCCCGGTGATGCCCCACCGGATGCCCTGGGCGTAGAACTCCACCTGGCTCATGCTCTCTGCCCCACCGGCCAGCAGCAGCTCGCTGGCCCCGGTCTGCACCTGCATGCACGCCTGCAGCACGGCCTGCAGCCCGCTGCCGCACCGCCGGTCCACCTGCAGGCCGGGCACGTCCACACCCAAGCCGGCATCCAACGCCGCGATGCGTCCGATCGCCGGGTTCTCCCCCGACGGGTACGCGTGCCCGAGCACCACGTCGTCGATATCGGTGCCGGTCAGTCCGGTGCGTGCGACGAGCTCCCGGATCACTGTCGCAGCCAACGCCTGCGGGGTCACGTCGCGGAACACCCCGCCGAACCGCCCGACCGGGGTGCGCAGCGGTTCGCAGATGACGGCGTCGGGCACGAATCCTCCAGGTATGCGGCTGAGCGGGGACGAACTCAGGTTGGTTGGTGCTCGTCGCGCCGACGCAGCTCGGTGAACATCGCGTTGTGCGCGGCCAGTTCGGCATCGTCGTCGGCGTCCGCGGCACGGTCGCTGCGCCGGGCCACGTTGTCATCGGCCCGCGACCACTGCACCAGCAACGCGAGCATCACCAGCAACAGTGGTAACTCCCCGGCTGCCCAGGCGATACCGCCGCCTAGGCGTTGGTCGGCCAACAGGTCGGTGTTCCAGCTCAGGCCCAGCGACCGGTAGAAATCCCCACCGATTAGTTGGCGCGAACTCATCAGGATCACCCCGAAGAAGGCGTGGAAGGGCAGTGCAGCGAAGACCAACCCGACCTTGCCGACCGCAGGCAGGGTGCGCGGCGACGGGTCGACGCCGATCACCAGCCAATAGAACAGGTACCCCGACAGCAGGAAGTGTGCGTTCATGAGCACGTGCGCGGGGTGGCTGGCGACCGCTGCGTCAAACAGTCCGCCGAGGTAGAGGGCGTAGAAGCTGCCGACGAACAACGCCAGGGCAATCACCGGGTGCGACAGTACGTGGGTGAGCCGGCTGTTGAGCGCCGCCACGATCCACTCCCGGGGCCCCGGAATTCCGTCCTTGCCGGCCGCCGGCAGCGCGCGCAGCGCCAGGGTGACCGGGCCGCCCAGCACCAGCAGCACCGGCACCAGCATCGACAGCAGCATGTGGCTGCCCATGTGCACGCTGAACATGGCAGTGGAGTAGCGCCCGATGCCCGAGGAGGTGGCCACCAGCAGCACCCCGCACCCGGCCATCCAGGCGACGGTGCGCCCGACTGGCCACGCGTCGCCACGCCGACGCAGCCTGCGTACCCCCAACCCGTAGCACACCGCCAGGCCGAGGGCCACTGTCCCGAAGATCAGGTCGAAGCGCCAGTCCAGCGCCAACCGAGCAACCGTGGGTGGTCCGGCGAGGTCGTAACCCAGCACCGTCTGGGTGATGCTGGGGTTTGCGGTGTCGATGGGCGGTGGCGTGCGGCTCAGACCCACAGCTAGGCCGACGGTCGCAATCAGCGCGATTACCTCGACGCTGGCCAGCCGGATCAGCGCGGCGCGGTCGGTAGCGTCGGCATTCAGCGCGGGCACCGAGCGGCGCCGGTGCACCCAGCCGAAGGCGCCCAGCACGACCAGCGCCGCCGCCTTCGCCAGCACCAGCCGCCCATAGCTGGTCGACACCAGATCCGGCGGCGTCAACCGCACGGCAGCGTTGAGCACCCCGGTCACGGCCATCACGACGAAGGCGACGAGAGCCACCGCGGAGAACCGCCGGGCGGCGACGTCCAGGTGCGCGCCGCCGCGGCGGGCGTGAGCCAACACCGCGGCCAACCCGCCCGCCCACACCGATGCCGCGACGATGTGCAGCACCAGGCTGTTGGTGGCGATGTCATGCGACCCGCCGGCCGAGGAATGCCCGGACAAGCCCAGCGGCAGCAGGCTTGCCACGCCCAGAGCGAGCAGCGCTGGCGTCCACCCCCAGCGCAGCACTACCCGGCAACCGACCGCGAATGCGCCGGCGATCAGCGCAGTCCACGCCCAGGTCGTTGCCTCGTCCACCTGGCCGATGGAGGCCGCGATCACGGCCGGATCCAGCGCCGCGCTCAGCGGTTGGCCCGAGGCGTCGGACAAGGTCAGCGGGACCAGGAGCGCCGCACTGGCACACCACACGCCAGCGGCTGTGCCGGCGGTGCGCAGCGAACGGTAGCCCGCCACGTCGAGCACGCCCTCGCGCTGCGGGGGTACCAGGAAGGCGGCGAACAGCGCGAAGCCGATGGCCAACACCGCAGACACTTCACCGACTGCGGTGATCAGGGGAACGCCGACGGTGGTCAGCACCCCCGGGTCCGGCAGGCCCAGCAGTTGCAGGGCACGTGCGGTCGACGCCGCGGCCAGCACGGCGGCGACCACGCCGGCCAGCCCGGTGGCGGCTACGAGCAGCCGGGTCATCGACCGAGTCGGGGCCGGCCGGATGGACTCGCCCGGATCGATGCTCACACGAACTGCCATGTCCTGAGGGTAGAAGCCCCCCGTCGGGGTCCGCTCACTGCCTACAGTCTGAGGTCTCCGCTAGCCTTTCGGACGCACGCCTCCGTAGCTCAGGTGGATAGAGCAAGGGCCTTCTAATCCCGAGGTCGCAGGTTCGAGTCCTGCCGGGGGCACCGATCCTGACAGCTTCCGAACCTTTGCCCGCGCAGGGGGCCTTGGCTCGGTGGCTGTCGCCGTGGTGGGGATCTTGAAGACCGGCCTGATGTCGTCGCGGCCGGCGGCTTGGATGTCGTGGACCAGCCCGGCGAGAAGGTCTTTCTGTGCGGCGGCGTCGCCCTGAGTCACGGTTTTGGTGATGCGGGTGCGGATCGCCTCGATGTCCTCTTGGGTCGGGCCGGTGTCGGTCATGTCGAATTCGGCATTCAGATCAGCACGGCGTTCGCGAAGTCCAGCGGCCTTCTCGGCCAGTGCTTGGACCCGCTGGCTGGTCGCTTCGGGCATCGTGCCGTTCTCGAACGCGAGCAGGTACCGCTCGATCGCTTCCTCGGCTTTGGCGAGGTCGGCCTCGGTGACGGCGAGTTCGTCGCGGAGTTGCTGTTGGCGCTCAGCGGCGCGTGACCGGCCTCCGGCGAGGGCTCGGGCCAGGATGTCGTCGCTGGCGGCGCGCGGTGTGCCGGTGTTGGGTGAGCTGCCAGAACGACGGCCGGGGCGCGGATAAAGCTTCGGCTGGACATCGAACTAGCAATGTGCGAATATCGCACAGTGAGTTTTGGTGCTGGTGATGCCGCCCTGAACCTCGGTGAACGCGTTGCGCAGGCCCGAGGTGAGGCGGACGTCACCCAAACCGACCTCGCGGTGGCGGTGCGCCTCGATCGTACTGCGTTGGCCAAGATCGAGACCGGTACACGCAAAGTGTCCGCCACTGAATTGGTCGCCATCGCTGCGGCGCTTGATCGCCCCATCGACTGGTTCGTCAGCGAATCTCCATCGTCTGTGGTGAGCCGACGATCAGACGCAGCTGTCGGCGGACACTCGCGTGCGTTGGATCTGAAGATCGAGCACCTCGCGCGTGATCTGGCGTTCCTCATGGATCTTGGAGGCTTGCAAGACGCGGGGACGCGTCCGAGTCTGGCTGTGCCGTCAGACCTTGAGGGTGCCGAGCGACTAGCGGGACAGGCGCGGGCACTCATGGAGGTGTCTCGTGGGCCGCTCGAAGACCTGCAACGCGCCGTCGAGCGCGTCGGGCTGCTCGCTTTCTCGCTCGACCTTGGAGAGTCCGGCGCCGATGCCGCCTATGTAGAGGTCGGAAACCTCGGTGTCGCGCTGATCAACGGAAGCATCGACCCCGGGCGGCGTCGCTTCAACCTGGCGCACGAACTTGGCCACCACCTGTTCGGCGATGCCTACGCCCCCGAGGTGACCTTCAACGCGAGTGGTGACACCGAACGCTTGATCAACGCCTTCGCGGTGCACTTGCTGCTCCCACGCCAGGAAGTAACGGAGTTCTGGCAGTCCCCCGGCGACCTCGACCGTCGCCTTGTCGCCGTGGCCCTCTCCTTCACGTTCCGAGCGAGCTGGACCGCGACGTGCAACCAACTCCGAACGATCGGTCTGCTCACCGACACCGAGCGCAACACCTTTGTCTCACGTCCGCCGACGGCCGCTGACGCGATCGCACTCGGACAGCGGTGGGTCGCTGAACTCGACGCGCCTTCCGTTCCTCCGGAGTACGGCAAGCGCGTTCTCGCCGCCTACACCGGGGGCAAGCTATCCGCCGCACGGACCGTTGAGCTGCTGTGGGGAACCGTCGCGCTGGCAGATCTCCCAGATCAGCGTCCCGTCCCGCTCGAGTCACTGCGGCGGGAGCTCGAACCGTTGTCGTGAGCGTGCTCGTGTTCGACAACACCCCCCTCAGCCACTTCGCTCGCGCCGGCGCCTTACCCGCACTTGATAGCCTGACTGCCGGTCATCGCCGCGTCGTGCCGGCGGGGAGGTTGTCGGAGAACTGATCGCCGGCATCGCACTCCATCCAGCGATCAGCGCGGCCGTCAACCTTCCGTGGCTGGAGATCGTCGAACTCGCAGAGATCGAGGAGGTCATCGCGTTCGCGCGTTACAAAGCCGAACTCGGCGGCGGAATCGACCGCAACAACGGAGAGTCGGCGGTCCTCGCGTGGGCTCAGGTTCACGGCGCTACCGCGATCATCGACGAGCGGGCAGGGACGAGGGCAGCTCGACGCGACGGGATCGAAGTCCACGGGACCATGTGGCTGATTGCAAACGCGTATCGAGACACCACGATCACGCGATCCGCGGCCATCACCATGGTGGATCAGCTACTGGCAACGGACATGGCCCTGCCAACCGATGGAGCCGGATTCATGGCCTGGGCACACGACGAAGGCCTTCTCGCGTAGCGGCCCACGAGCAACTGAACCTCCGCCAACGAACAACAGCGCGACTCCGAGTCAGGTCAGCGAGATCCTCCGTTCCACGCGGACGAACCGTCGGAGGACTGGTCCGGCTCCCCCACCGATTCGTATGGCCGTGTCAGTCCGGACTTCCGAAGATCACGAGCACACGCGGGCTTGATCGGTAGCATCGTCGCAGCTCAGGGGCCCGAAAGGGGGCCTGCAACGTGATTGGGTGTAGGCACACGAGTTTGGGCGTGTCGCTCGACAGGGCAGCGTTGATCCGGTTGAGTTGTGAGCATGTACTTGCGGGAGACTCGTCGGACGAACCGTG
>JAABUP010002682.1_pt1 | contig 33553 bp, 44 predicted proteins | sample 5559201 | NCBI WGS metagenome assembly JAABUP01 (sample SAMN10711887, study PRJNA513373) | rock metagenome | isolation source: Antarctica rocks | place: Antarctica
AAATGCATGCTGATGCTTAGCCCTTTCTATGACAGATGCAATGTCAAAATTGTGAAAAAGCTGCTGCTGTCCTAAATGTCCATGAATAAAATCACCTAGATAATGCTAGCCAACTGTCTTTGACTGCTGTCTGGTTCAAAGCAAAGCCATCAACCATTGCAAGCTTAACAAGACGCACGTTGTCTAATGCAATTGTCCTATGATGATAATGCAGAATCTGCTGCCAAAAGTGAACTTGCAATGGAAAGCGACCCAACTCAGCTAAGACCATGTGGTTTGCTGTAGACTTCCTGACACCTAAAAGACGTCTTAGAAAATTCCGATGCAAAGCTTCTGCTGCCGCACAGCATTTGCTGTCCACTCCCCAGACTTCGCAACCATAGCTCAGGATGGGTAACACCAAAGTATCAAACAGCTTGCACTGCAGAGCTGGATCTCGTATGCCCAGAAGTGCACATCGCCGTCTCACAGCAAATAGAGCCTTTCTTGCCGTAGCTACCAGAGCATCTGTCCCAAAGGTCAGTTTCTTGGTGGCATGCAAGACAAACCCCAAATACTTGTAGCTCTCCACCCTTTCCACAACTGCACCACTGAGCACAAAGTCACACACGTCACTTTGCCGGGTTTCAAAGAGCACCGCTTTTGTCTTGCTGAGGTTGACTGTAAGTTGACGCTGTTCACAGAAGCTTGCTAATGCATCAAGCTGCTCTTGAAGTCCTGATGCACTCTCAGACATCAGGATGAGGTCATCGGCATACAAAAGCAGCGGCACCATAACTCCCATGAGTGTAGGCGCAGTACATTAGTCAACTAGCTATCTTCATCGTGTGCTTACCTCCTAGGCCTAGGCCTAAGCATACAGACGTGGCTCTTCGCAGTCCGTCTGTCTTCGGATTGCGTTCGAGTGTCACTTCGGTGTCATCTTTCTCATACAGACATTTGAACAATGAGCTTTAGATTGCAGCTCACTCGTGCCCGCATAGGGGTGTGCACATTACCTTTCATCAATCATCATGCATGACTGAACAGTAACGTCACTGCAATTACTGCTAATTTACTGTTGGGGTCGTGAAATAAGGTAATTTAAGCATTTAGCGTTTCAATTCATTTCATGCAAAATGGGCAAAATAAGCCCAAATGCGCCGAAATCAGGGGAAACTGGTGGCAGTAATAGGTTCTGCCGAGGGTTTTTGGGAGAGTTTGGCGAATTTCAAACCTGCAAAACCTGTTGAAACAGGTAAATCCCTGTTTTTAGGTAGCAATATTGCTCGAGAATTTGTTCAACTTGGCAGAGCTTCAAGAGCAGTGCTTTGCCGCTTTCAAAACTGAGAACGGCCATGTATGGCAGTTAGACAGTAATAGTTAAATGGTGTTTACTTTGTTAGTGACCATTTGTTAACGTTCCTGGGTAATTGATGACAAGGGTCCGGTGAAATGAATAATTTGCACATCCCTATGGCCGCAGCTGATTGAACCAATTTTTCAAATGCAGTCAACTGGTGTGAAATTGCACATGCCTCGGGATTTCCCCAAAAATGGACGATGGTAAACTGCTCAAACATCTGTCTGATTTCTTGATGCATGGTTCTTAGCAACAGATGACAATATCAAACAATTAATTGCCAGCAGACACGACTCCTTGTCGCTGCCACCCTCAAATGTCCTGCAGACTTTGCCAAGGAACACTTTCTCCAATGTTGAGCACACCATCTGGTAGTGGCCTTTCCATCATATGCACACGAGCCCTTGGAGGCTTACAAGCCAAGTCCAACAGTACGGCCATCCTTCCTCTTCAAGCCAGTGATGAATTGTGACTCCAGATCACCCATCACCCTGTCTTGACGCTCTCCTGCAGAAACAATCTGGCCGGGCTTGAGTCTGCCATAAAGAAGCTATGCGTTCACTCCAGGCTGCTGGCAACAACTATTCATGTGACAAACGGGCATTGATGTCTCTTCTATTCTCTGCAGATGCCTAGGTAAACAGCTGCAGCCTGGCTTGCACGAAAGTGCCAGCGCGCTGGTGCATGGCAATAGCCTGCATGCTTACACTGATAGTATCCAAACACATGCCATAGAATCATATCTCGTTTGCCTTGCAATGCACGCAGCTCAACTGGAGAGGCACATACTCGAAAACAACTCTCGGTCTTCAGAGTTTGCTGCATGCTGTGAAGCGGATGTAGCAGCAGCTGTCCTCTTGACACCCTGCACAGAGTTGTGCACGGGTTCAGCAGAAAGAACTTGCTCATGCAATTGCCCATCGCAGCCAACACAACAGAACAGGCCCTGCTCTTCTCCACAAACGCTGGCAAGCAGAACTAGGAATGCCAACCAGAAACCTTGTGCCATTCCACAAGCGTGTTGCTTAGAGATGCATGTGCTCCAGGCAGCACTGGAGCAAGCCAGGCAGCTCTTTGATTCCTCAGCCATTGCTGATTCCACTAAGGCACTGTGACCCTGTGACTTCCATGCCGACTATGTTGCACAAAAGCTTACCATCAAGCGGCTGAACTTTTCCTTATCAGTCTCACTACTGAATGCTGCTGTGTCCCAGCGATTAACTCCATACCCAGCATCAGCCTGCAGAGCCATCTATGCTAAGACTATATCATTGAAACACTGACTCACTGTTTGACCAATCATCTTGGCTGCGGTATGCATTGCATGCATGTGATGCAGAGTGCAGGCATGTCACGGCTGAAACATGCTGCACCGCAAAGCTTTGAACAGGTTTGTGCTGCAGTGCCTTCCAATGCGGCGCGATGCAATGCCCTAGAGTGTGATGCACTGACCTGTGGCTGTTCAGTTGCTGCCTTGCTGCCCCACAATCTGCTCTTCTTCTGTTCCAGGGTGAGGCCAGTTCCGGTGGGGTGCCCTTGCATGCGCATCACTGCACAACAGACAAGTCAATGCTGCCAGTTGTACACTTGGCCAGGCATGCACAATGCCCAGTAAAAAGTGAGCCTGCCATTCCTGCACTTGCATCATGACCGCATGCCAGTAGAAGTGCATGCTGCCTTCTGAGTACTGCCTGTGCATGCATTGGGCAATCCATATCCAGCTTTGCTATGCATTAGACCACACGCCATCCACCCATCGTTCTGGCAAGGAAAGAAGGTTGTACATTGAGACAGACTGCAGCAACTTTGGAAATGTGGGCTGCATGTGTACATTTAGCAGAGCACTCTATGCAGCAAGCAGGCTGAAAGCTGCTAAAGCTGACCGGCTGCAGCAGCAGAAGTGGGATCTCCTGCCACCGCTGGGGTAGCTTCCCCACCAAAGCCAGTGACTTTGCGCCGTTCAGCATGCTCCCTATCTGCACTGGAGCTGCGGCGGCTACGGCTGCCTCCCTTTGACCGCCTTTCATCTCTGGGGGTCGGCCTTTCATCTCCGGAGGGGTGCCTTTCATCACCTGGGTGGTGCCTGGTGTCTCTGGAGGCATGCCTTTCACCCTTAGAATGGTGCCTTTCATAGCCAGAGAGCCTGCCTTCTGGAACGGGCATTTCACCTCTGGAAGACCTATCACTCCTGACAAGCGGATCTCCTTGGCTTTGCCTTTCACTCCTGGATGACCTGCCGTCTCTGATGGGCCTGCCGTCATGAACGGGCCTTTCACCTTCTGAACGTCTGTCAGACCTGACATGAGCTACAGGGTCTCTTGGCAGTCCCCTGAAATCATCATGCAGCTGTTAGAGAGAGCGGCACACTGAGCTGAGCAGGCTGTTACCTGCACATGTACAGGCAGCTGCAAAGTACAGAGTAATAGTCTCATCTCATGAAAAAATGAGAAGAACAAGCTCAGTCGTCATGCATCCATGACGTCGAGACATCAAGCCAAACACTGGTGTCAATGAAAACTGCAAAGGGCTCTGCAAGCGCGGTTTGTTCCCATCTGCACGGGCATCATGCATTTCAACTGCCAGAACATGCCTTGCAAAGCACAAAAGCAGGCACAGTTGCACTGGGACAAGACTGTGCAAGTTTGCGTAGGGGTCAATGTCCAGACTGACCTGGAGTCCCGCAGACGAGCTGCATGATATCCTCCGAACTGCCTGTCACTAACACCTGCTCCCTCTGCCATCTGTCCATGCTCTGGAGGTGACGAGACCATACTGTTCCCATTGTGGCCCCTTCTACTGGCACTCTCAGGCCTGTCAGCTTCACTGCCCCGTCTCACAAGCCGAGCCTTGCCTTGCGTGTCATGCCTGGTCATCCTGCCATGACGTTGCAACTGCCCTTGGCTGTCATGCCCTCTGTCATACCCACCAGGCCTGTCTGAGTGTCTGTGAGCGGCTGCTGCGAGGTGTGGGTCGCCACCTGGTCTAGCCTGCACCCCATGGCGGCCCCCAGGGGGGTAAGCGCCCCCGCTAGCTGGGAGTTTCCTGCTGCTACCTGTGCTTCCTGGGCAGTACTGATCTCTTGGTGGATCTCGGCGTCTGTCCTGATATGCTTGGGGGGTCTGATCCCTGAACTCATGTCTGAAGGGGTCTTGATTTGAGGCGGGAGGCCCTGAAGGGGTTGCATCGCGAGTGAAGGGCCGCTTAGGTTGCTGCGCTGACCTGTCCAACTCCTGGGCAGGGTGCCTGTTCAGGCCAGGCTGATGGTCTGGCCTGTACCTGTGCTCATCATCCTCTGCTCCAGATGGGTACTGTCGTTTCCTGGAGGCTGCTTGCCGGTGTTGGCTAGGGTCCAGGTCATGTCTGTGGTGGTCATGTGCATATGGCTGCTGGTGTCTGTCTAGCCTGCCGTGCCTAGCCAGGCCATTGTGTCGTTGCGTGTCATGGTCAGGTGAAGCTTGGAGTCTGTCACCAGCAGCACCTGCAGGTGAGGTGTGACGGTCATCATGTGATGACCTGTGATGGGATCTATAATGTCTCAGATCGGGGCTGACAGCACGCTCAATGGGCACAGCAGAGGGACCTTGCTGCGCAGATGGCCTAGTTTCTGCCCTTGGAGCTTCCTCCTCAGGTTCCAACTGTTCCTGCTGACGCCAAGATGGAAGAGGAAGAGGACGGGATGCACTGGCATCTGAGCCTGAACCTGAGGAAGAGTAGCTGCCAGGTGATAATTGCTGCTGCTGCTGCTGCTGCGGCTGCTGTTGCTGAATGGGATGCGTGGCTACCTCAAGGGCAGAAACAGGACTACCCCTGCTGAGCTGAGCTTGATCTTGAAGAGAGCCTTGCTGCTGTGCAGCTGCAGCCTTGCGTGCGCTCCTGCTGCTGCCATGACCTGCTTCTGCAGATTCTGGTGAGGCAGCTGCCTTGCTTTTGCCTCGCCGCTGAGCTTCATGCTTTTCAGTGGCAGGGCTCTCATGCAAGCTAGGTGTCTGCTCTTCACTACAGTCTCTGGCAACAGCAGTGCCATGCCTGCCGTTGTGGTAGCTGCTATCAGTGTGGCGTCGCTTAGGATGTCTAGCCTGCATGACTACATCCCCATGCACTGCACGCTCGTCCAGCTCTTCCCCAATGACTGCTCTCTTAGATGGCCTACTGTGCTGGGTATCAGAAGGGGGTGTTTTGCTGTGCTTCCTATCTGATTGGAAGCCTGCAGTAGATCCTTGGGGGTGCATCTCCTCACCCACAGCATGATCAGAGAGTCTGTCCTGTCCCACTGTATCAGCTGCACCTGGGTGTCTGTCCGAAGGAATGTGCGCTGGGGATGCACGTGGGTGCACTTGTTCACCGACCACAGCTTGTGCAGGAAGCTTCTGTCCAGCCTCACTTGGAGCATCATCAGGCATCTCTCCATCTTCAACATCCGTACTTTGTCCCACTGCAACAGCAGTCCAGCAACTTCTAGGAAGCTCTCGTATCGGCTTGGTAGCACTGTCTTCTGATGAACATGAGCGTTGATGCAATCATATACACACGCAAACGCATGTTGGACCAAGCCCTGATGCAACGCTTGGACAGGCTTACAAGGGCAAGACATGTCACTTGGCAAACCACATAAATTTTCACGTATTGCACGGCCAACCATGCACAGCAAGAGGTAGCTTGCATGAGGGCAGGTGACTGACCTGCTTGATTGTTGGGCTGCCTGGCATAGCCCTTTTGCCCTGCACTTAGTTCAGACTCTTGGGGCAAAGCATTGCTGCCAATGTTTCCTGTGCTGCGGCCAAGTCCTGTGCCTGATTTATGTGTTTCTTTGCCAGCAGAATTCCTCAAACTGCTGGGAGACACTGCTGCAGAAAGCAGGTGTCCAGCTACCGCTGCTGCTGCTCCTGATGATCTCCCATCTTGCTCTTCTCCAACCACACGCTCACCAGCTGGCTGGCTGTCGGAAACCTGTCTGTCTGTAGCTGCGGGCTGAGAAGCAACAGGAGCACTAGCACCAACTTGATGCTGTGTGGTGGACGCTCTGGCATCAAGTTCCTCACCGACAACATGCGTGTGTGTTGCAGGCTGGGCCTGTCCATGGATTCTGCCATGTGTCTGGCCCAACTGAGATGAGGGCTTGGGGTCCAGCTGTGTTGCTGCTGCTGATGCTGTTGTAGAAGCTGCAGCTGCCACACCTGACAGGGGAGGATCATCGCCATTGAGTGCTTGATCTGGAGCGATGAGCTGATCTGAGCTGCCTGCTTTCCTGGCGAGTTGGTTCTCCAGTGGTGCTGAGTCCGCAGACGCTTTGGCTTCTGTGTATGTAAGGTCAGGGCCTGCAAGGCATGCACATAACATTTGACAAACTGTAAGGCTGATATGCATATCACAGAAGCTTTGTAATGGCCGCAGCAAGATGCGCACTGACATTCTGTCCATTCTGTTGCCATACTGCCTTCTTAAAGCAGAGATTGAACCTTCACTCAGGGGTCCATACGAGTTCAGGGGCACAGAATGTAACTTTGAACAGCCTTGCTTGCTATGATGCTATCTGAGAGGCTGCCCTGAAGAGTCCAGCACTCAGTGACTTGATGCCACGATGCAGCAGTTGACTTACCATTGACCTTGAACATGCGAGGGGAAAGGCCGATGGAGATAATGCTGTTGCTCTGCAGATCTCTACGCTCCCCTTTGCCCAGTCTGTCCTTGTCCACAAATGTCCCTGCATGTCAGAAACAAGCTGTGTGTGCAATCACAGGGTATCAACAGAGTGGTCTGTTTAGTGGGAGATTTTGCTTCTGTTGCAGGTCTGCTCCAGCTGTGCTGTCTTCGGATGTCCTTGTCGTGACAGACAGAGCAGCATGAGCTTGTGACCTGCATCTCGCATGAAGCAGCGCCAAGATCAGTTTGAAATAGTTGACATAAAGCTCTTCTCTTGCCCTGTACCGGCATGGTTCTGCACCTTGCTGTGCCTGTACATGCAACAGGCTTTGACAGCATTAGCATGCATTTATAAACTGATACACTCTATTACGTGGCCTTTGCAAACAGGAGTCATCACAGGTCTGTCATTGACAGCGGTCGGCTTGCACACTCGGAGCCCTCAGGTGACTCTGCAGATACATTCATCCCGCAGCAAAAGCTTCACAGCACCATCAGACTCTGTTCAAGCAAGTGACACATAGACTCTCAGCACTGTTTATTGTGTCCGGTGGCAGATAAACACAGGCACCTTTTGGCACACCTGTTGTCTGCCTGGCGTCTTCGTGCACAAATGTTGCAATGACAAATGACAGAAATATTCTTGTGATTACATTAGCAGCCCAAAGGGACTGGTGAACGAGTTTGTACCGTGTGTGCTCCCTAGGTCCCCGACCTGAAGCTTGCCAGCTTCGTCGAAACCCACGCAAGCATGGACCCTACTGGCTGACACGTGACTCACGAGAACATCGCAGACCCTCTCGACTCTCCCAAACAGTATCCCCCGTTTGTGAAATGACAGACGTCCAGTCACAGATCCGGAAGAGTCAAGCTCTTCCAGGACGACTTTGTGATCCATGGAAGGTGGGTGTCTCACCCAGTCTGGAATGTACTTGGATTGGATTGCTGCCATGCTGTAGCTCGCGCGGCAATGGCTTGGCGATAGGTCAGGGTCCCGGACCACGGGCAGGGTCGACAAGCGCAGCGCTGCACAATATGAGAGCTGCTGAAAGCCGAACGGCTCCGAAGCCACAAAAGTTGGGTTCCCAAGCAATGAAATGATTGTGCTATGACCACGATGCGCTTTGCATGTAATGTGGCGCAGTCGTCAATCATCAAGTTAGCATGCTGTCTTAGCATGCTGTCTTAGTATGCTGTCTTTGTTACTGACACCGTCGTCCAATGTCCGTGGGGAGACTGCTGAGCTTGCAGCAGTTGACTTCGTTGCGGCTGTTTTCCTTGACTCTGCAACAGCAGCAACAACAGCAATGTCAGTCACACGTCAGAAGTACAGGCTTTCAGTCTGGTCTTGTGCGCATGTTCGCCACAGGTAACAGCAAGAACACAGTTGCTTGAAAAATTTGTTGCTTCCCTTGTCAGGATAGTGGTATGATGCTGGCTGCAGGTGTTGAAGGCACTCAGCCGCAGGAGGGAAGTTGGATGCCTGGTTGGCTAAAGTCAAGGTTGCCAGGTGATTGTCAGCAAGCTGCATGCAGCTTGCTGCATGCTACCCCCATCATGTGCTCACCAATATTGAGTGAGCTTTCTGCAGAAACCCTTGGAGGCACAAAAGAACCAGCAACGGATGAGCTCGACCTGGATAGTAAGCTGCTTGACCTTTCTGGACTTGCCTAAAACAGCATGCTTGTACTTTGCTTTTAAGCCACTTCTAATGTTGTCTCTAACTCTGCTTTGCTAGAGTATGCAAGCACCCTGCGGCAGGCAAGAAGAATGGGCAGTGTTGCAAATATGATACCTGGCGTTGGCCGTGCTAGTGCCACGGAAAGCTTGCATCTGTATGAAAACATCATCAAGTAAGGAACTGGCAGGTGGTACCCTGCGCGCTGCTGATGCTTTGCATGATGGCTAGCTACTCACCGCCCCTTGAAGCTCCGGCAATGCAGGGGAGCGGCCTTTTGATTAGCCCACACTAACCTGGAATACTTTGTTCACAAGTGCAGTGTACTATACGCTGCATTTTCTTGCAGTGCCAGACATTATAAATGTAAATTGATACCAACATGCTTGGAGACACTAAAAATGCAAGGAAAGCATTACGCTTGACATGAACTACAGCAGCAGCAGTGGTAAGGTTGACAGACCTCAGCTTTGGTATGCAGTGCAATGCAACCACAGGAGAAACAAGACTTGGCCAGTTTTGATGCCAAGGCCAGGCATAGAGTAGCAGCGCAAGTCAACTGTAACTTCTCCCAGGTGCGCAGCTCTTGCAAGTGTGCCATTGCAGGTGCATAGTCATGCATGTCCTGCGAGCTGTCACTTGGTGCTGATTACACAGTTGCCCTGCAGGCTCCCTGCAATCATGATATTTTTTGCTTTGTGATAGGTAGATGACTGCATTGCAAAATTTCTATATATGAAAAGCATGGTAGGCAAGGTGAAGCAGCTCAAAGATGAGGGCAAGCCAATGCCTAAAGACTATCAACAGCTTGAAAAGGATTTTGGTGAGCTCTGTCTACCTTGCAAAGATTGGTAGTGTCCTGTGCAGACTGCCTACCTGCTGTTTGCTAGTTACCATGCTCATGCACTGTCCTGCGTGGCTTGTCATGTGAAGAACCACTCTGAATATGGTGCATTCAAGCTCCCATGTGGATTTGCATTCTCCATAGTAGCATACCTGAAGAGACTTTGTGTATGACACAGGCAGTTGGCAGTCTTTCAAATCACCTCTACCTGACAATGTAGCTGAAACAAAGGCAGCACTGCCCGGGTCCAAAACAGTCCCCAGCAATGCCAAATCACCGCAAGGTCACCCTTGTCCATGGGCTGGGCAATCAGTAGGGCGCAGTACAAAGTGCCCAGCTACCAGAAAGTCGTTCAAAGCCTGCTGTGGCAAGAGATACAGCATGAATTGAATACACAATGAATTGACACAAAGTCAATGCTGTCAAATACTCTGCCTGTTGGCACCAGCCTTTTTTTGTATCCTTCATAGATTGGATCTCAGATACACTTTCCCAAGGATACACTAATTTGCAGAGCTTGGTAAAATGCCTGGATCATAGAGGTATTGCATCAGATACAGTATGCAGTCAAGCAAGGTTGTGTTAGGCTGCGCCATGCATAGAAATGAACCTCGGAGGCTATATTTACAGTCACTGAAAAGCTGCTGAGACAACAATCATGGCGTCTGTTACTGACTGTTAGGGCGAGGCTGACAGTCCCGACGGCCGGCCACGAGCGCAAGCACAACGCATGTAGAGCTGATATTGGAGGTTGTGTTAGTGGTTATACCTATATCAGCAGAGTAAAAAGCCCTCAGAATTTGTGTCGATGCTCTGTTGAAGAGTGCAATCAGGCACATGCAGGTACTTGTCCACAGAACCAGGTCAAGATTCATTTGATACATGTCTTCCCCAAGGGTTCGGTATATTCAGTCCTGAATAGCGCCCACTATGAGGTGATGTGTTGGCACTCAGTATAGGTCAAGATGCTGGAGCGTGGCTTGTCTGTACCCTGGTGGCTGACTGCCTCCCACTGATGCAAAAAGCAGGGCGTATGATCATGAGACAGCTACACTACAATGTTTGAGCAAGCGATGACTAAGGCAAATAGGTCTGAGAGGCCGTGATATAGCAACAAACTGCAGAACAAACTGCTAATACAGCAACAGACACCGCCAACGTCGCATTGCTTTCCACCAGTACAGCATTGGGACCACGTAGCTTGAAGGAAGCTAAGTCTTACTTGTCAAGCGAGACATCGATTGTGACCATGGCAGGCTCGGACAGCGACGACCTGGAGGACATGCTGCTGGAAGCTGGAGGAGCAGGGAGACCAAGCAATAAGCGCTCTCGCGACGAAGACGTCTCCGATGCTTCACAGCAAGACGGGGACTCGCAGCTTTCGGAGGAAGTCTCGCAGGAATATCAGGCACCTGCCAAGAAGGCCAAAGCCATGGGGAAGAAACGCAAAACAGCAACAGGCAGCGATGCTGCTGATAAGGAAGACACCTTTGATGAGGATGCCTTTGTTTTCGATGGATACGGAAAGGACCTGATCAGAGGCAGTGCTGACCAAGCAGAGCTGGACAAACTGACTGAGTTTGAGAGGGAGAATGAGCTGTTCCAGCGTGCTGAAGCAAGAGACAGGGAGATAGAACGCCGAAGACATGCCAAACTTCTACAGCAGTCTCGAGCGCAGCAAGCTACTGCCCAACCCCAGGTATTAGCCTTGCACAAAGCCCTTTCAGCATGTGTCTGTTGTTCACTCTTGTTGAACTGTGACAGCAGCGTTCTTTGCATGTGTGCTTGTGTCGGACCTATGTCAGTAAGAGTCCATTACAAATGCATGCTGAAAATATTTCACCAAAATGCATGCACAAAGCTGGCCTTCATGATTGCATTTGTCACTGCAGACTGCAGCAGACAAAGCTGATCAGATGAGGTCATCAACTAGGCAAAAAAAGCCAGACACAGGCAAGAAGGATGCCATGGCAGAGTTGCGAGCTCGGCGAGCGCAAGCACAAGAGCGCAAGACAACCCAAGAAGTAGCCAAGTGAGCAGGACTAAGGCTTTTGTATGTATCATACATGAAGTGGTGTGGGTTAACCAACATGGCGTGCCGACCTTGTGAGCCCATGACATCAGACAACCATTTGTTGTACCCATGCACACAACTATGCAGAGCTGCAAGTATTTTTTGAGATCTGCATACATTGTTGGCACCCAACTCAGATAGGTCCAGAGTGGTCTGCCACTACACTCAGGATGAGGATCGCACACTACTCATGTCCCACCCTCAGCAATACAGCTTGCAGTCAACCGACAGATGCTGCCCATGTCTGTAGGAAGAGAGGTCGCAAAGGCAGAGGACAGGACACTGATGAGGCATACACAGACGACGAAGCCATCAGCGAGTCAGACTCTGATGATGACCGCCTGCCTGCAGTCTCTGCCCAAGAGGCATCAGCTGACGACCTGTCCAGCGGTAAGCCAAAGCTGCCAATGCTGTTCCACAGAGCTTGTTCATCTGCACTTCTGAGCAACAGCCAGGCTTGTTTCAGTCATTCCATGTCATTGGTGGCGTCGATATGTCATCATGTTACTATTGCTCAGTAATTGGTTTGGTTCAGTCAATCAGACCTTGCTGTGAGAAAGGTATTGTAGCCTGCCAGCAGTACCAGTTGTATATCACTGCTCCCAGCATTGTAGCATGCCACCACTACCACTGCTGAGGTAGTGGTATACAACTGGTGGTACTGATTGGTGGCATGCAGGCCCCTCACCGCTGCGTGACAGTAGTGAAGAGCGTGACCTTAGGAGAGACATTGATCGGCATGATGACAAGGCTCTCACCCCCGATGCGGTAAGCTGTAGCATGTGCCAGCCTGCTGACTGTTTGAGACGCAGTCTGCCAGAAACAAACGTGTTTTGTGTTTGTGACCAAAGCTGCTGTAGTCAATATGCTGCACCCCTGGATTGATGTGTGCTGATAGTGTTGGTGATTGGCCATGCGCCAGCTGTCAAATCTTGTCACTGTTGTGCCCCATGTGCCGTGTCAAGGTGATCTTGCAGATGCCTCTGGGCAAGCATTGTGGCAGCCGCACAAATGGCTCTCATTAGATGCTTGCATGCCTACCGACATCGTGATCTGTTTTAATGATTCCTTTTCTGTACAACCCCTGTTGTTCTCACTGCTTCTTGTGCCACAACATCAACTATTGTTGGGAGGGGAGGGCCTTAAGACATGAGCTGTACCTCTGGATATGTAGGACAAAGATGGTGAGGACGTGCCAGCAAATGATGCAGAGCTTGAGTCCCTGCAAGTGAAGCGCCATACCCTGGAGAAGTGGGTCAATGAACCCTTCTTCCAGGCAACTGTCATAGGCTGCCTGGTCAAGGTTGCCTACAGCGGCAAGTATCACCTGGCAGAGATCGTAGATGTCCAGGAGAGAGAGCCTGGCAAGCACAGGCACGTTTCTGTACGCAATCTGTACGTAATCTGTACGTAATTTGCACGCAATGTTCCCTGGGCAACACTGAAGATGTAGGACTATCTTGTGCTCTATCATGCAGCTGACCTGAGATTGATTTGCTCAATTAACGCTGCATGCACATGCGTCTACGCAACAAACGTGGTACATGACAAAGCATCACTGTGCTTGAAGCCATTCCATGTGTAATGCAGTACCTGCCATCACACAGGCCATGCTTGTCAACACAGCTCGTTGCCACAATTGTCAAAAAGTATTCTTTGCTGCAATTTGAGATGTGATCATTGGGATTTCAGGACATTGCAGTAAATAAGTAAACGCACATGATGCATCTTGCACCACGCAGTGATGTATGCCAGGTGCAGCTGCTAGTCCAGCCCTGTAGGAATTCCAATGCAGATGCATTGATGGCAATGTGCTGTGCAGAGACATGGGGGTGAATGTAACCTACCCATACCAGTTTGGCAGTGGAACCACACGAAAGGTGTTGCTGATTCGCCGTGGCAACAGTGATCGTGTGTGCCCCATGTATGTTGTGTCCAACACAAAGCTGGATGCGCAAGACCTTCGCGGCCTGACTGCCTACAACGAAGACCAGCGCATGCCGCAAATCACACGCTCACATACCAACAGGAAGAAAGAGGAGCTAAGGAAGGCAGAGAAGTATGTGCCAGAAACATCCACACTGTCAAGCACATGTGCATGATTTACCTACTCTGTTCAGCACATGTGCTTTCAAAACAAGATATTGTCATGCACATGTGCATGATTTACTTGCTCTGTCAAGCACATGTGCCTTGAGTTACTCACACTGTCAAGCACATGTGCTTGATTTTTCCAGACCATCAAATGCATATGACTGTGATGGCGAAATCGAAGTCACCATGACACCTGCTTGTATAGCAAACTGCCCAAGGTGCATGCAAGCCAACAGGCCACTGCTTTGTCTGGTCATCATCGAGTCTGTTGCCGTCATGCGTGATCAAAGCCTAGGTGTTTGACATAATCCGTGCTGCATGGCAACAGTCATATGCTGCACCCGTCATCAAACTTCCCTTGCCTTGGAACTCTTGCTGTAGCATCTTTGCAGCATGCTGCCAACCCATTGGGATGCAAAGATGGGGCAAATGGGCAGCATTACACGTCAGTGCCATGTTTGTCTGCCTGCTGGAAGGTAGCATCAATCCCACATGTTGCACTTCAGACTGCAATGAGCAAGACGGCCGCAGCATGCCTCTTGTAAAGAATGAATGCCTTGACAATGCCTTGTTATCTCTGCAGCTACACGTACACAGCAGCGGACGTGAAGCAGATGCTGGCGGAGAAGAAGGCTAGAGGCAGCACTCGCGTAAACATAGCTGCAGAGAAAGCACGCCTCACCCGAGAGAGGGATCACGCACAGGAAGTTGGAGACGTTAATGAGATTGAGAGGTATGTGAGACATTCTACAGGCTCAGTAAACGGCCGCTGTAAGTTTGACAATTAGCAACACAGTATCTTAGGGCTGTCATTGTAGAACCACCCTGAAGGTTACTTCAACTTCCTATCAGCTGTGCAATGCTGCATGTCAGAGAGGTGCTAGGTTGGCAGGACTTGCATGCTTGCTTAGCCTTGGTGGCTTCATTCATGCGGCTGTGTATGACTCAGTCAGCCTCGAGTGCAGGTGCTGCCAGTAAAACAAGTTTGGATACAGGAGTTGTATCAGGACAGCCTTTGTGCATGCTTTTTAATCATACGTGTGCATCAGCAGTCGCGTGTATCAGCAAGCAGGCATTGTTGCTTGCCGTGCTCAGCAGGTTTGCGGTTGTTTCTCACAGGACCGAAGCTGAACTGTCACACCTGGAAAACCGGCAGGCCAATTCTGAGCGGCATGCCAACAAGCAAGGCTTTGGCATGAGCAACGTCAACCAGAGAAACAAGCACACCAACTTCATGAATGCTTACAAGAATGTGTCGTCGGCGCCTGACAATCAAAAGGTGAGTCTTCTGCTGTTGCACAGCACTCTGTACATGCTGCTATGGCAGATGCATACCACTGCTCTGTGTTTGTCAACTGTATGACTTTGCAACCTGTTGTAGGGTTATGTAGCATGTCATGGGTATTGTGTGCTGCAGGGTGTGGAAAGCTGTGTACTAAAGCCTATGTTGCAGCTGCAATGCTTGCACCTTCTGCGCTGTCGCACCACCTCAGGCAGTTTGTTTTTGCTTTTTCCTTATACTTGTGCATGCTTGAGCTTGGGGCAAAGATATGCAGGTTGCACTCCAGCATATAATTGTTAAAAGGTACAAGTAGCATGTCCACAAGAGACTGTAAATTCTGGTCACAAGCAGCTGGTCCAGAACTGCTACACATTCGTCGCAGGTCAGCGCCACTGGAGCTGACGCCTTCTCTCGGCGTAAGACTCAGTCCAAAGTGTACTGGAGCACCATCCCCAAGAACAAGAGGGATGAGCTGGAAGCTGCTGCAGCAGCTGCTGGTACCACTGTCCGTGTCAATGCAGATGGCACAGCCATGGTGCAAGCAGGAGCAACAGGTATGCTCTCAAATGCCTTTTGCTTGTCCTTTACCTGGGGATCTGCATCTTTGACATGACAGTCAGTGGACTACACAGTCTGTTGCTCTGTCTGTCAATACAGCTTGTTGAGTGCAGCTTCTAGTGTCTGCTTGCTGGCAAATGTCTGATAGCGCAGCAATTGTGTCGCATATCAATTTGAGCAAAACTCAGGATATCAAGACTCTGTTCCACACGTCTGGGCAGCCCAGGATAATACTTGGCTTCTCATTAAATTGACGCCGAAAGGTCTTTTCCTTTCTTTTCTTTTTCTTCTACACGTCTGATTGTGTATTCAATGTTTGCCTCTGTACTACCTCTGAGCTATGACCATGCAATGGCCTGTTACACATGCATCTGATTGCAGGCAATATGAACCTGGCAGGATTGGAGGTGCCTGCGGCAGCTGTCCGTACGAATGCTGATGGTGACGTTATCAACCTGGAAATTGATATTTCGGTGCTAGACTCCATTCCTGAGGGAGCCATCAAGGCCAGAAAGCTTTTGGGCCCTCAATATGGTTTTGTGCCTAGTAGAGATGCAGTGCCTGCCGATCTGAACATGAAGAAGCTGCTGACGCTCAGCGAGTACAAAAGGCGACATGCGACAGGCTCTTGACTGTGGTTCTCGCTGCACCATGCAACAAGGTAATTTGTGATAGTCCTGTATGTTCACCGCGGTCCAGTTTGCAGCAGGCTGTGCTTTGAAAATCTATCTGTCACAGTGATCATGATGATAGTGGTCTTAATCATAGCATGGTGTTGTTGAAGCATATATGTTTCGACTAGTAGATTGTCTGTGCTGCCATTTGGACTTCTTCTTGATCAATGATGACATGGAGCCTAGCATGCTGCGCAGACCAGAAAATCAGCCATCAGCTTATTGTAAGACATCTGCTGCAACGTGTGCACACTCTCAGGCGTGATCCCCGAGAACTTGGTCACATACGATCCCTCGCGATTGCGCTTCAGACTTTTATCATCTGAATCATCTGAATCTGAATCAGCCATCAGATTTTCATGTCTACGTCAAAAAATCCTCTCCACTGGGGTCCCCCCAACATGTCGTGTGGGGATTTGTACTTTTGCATGCAGACGTCACTACATGACTAGAAGGCTAACAAGGCAGTTTGATCGGCCTGTCCTAGCCCAGAGGGGCAGACTGTGCGCGTCACACTACAATTGATTGCGACTACCTGCGTTAGTCCCCGGTGGCGACATCAAACTTCGCTTGCAAGAAGGCACGAAGCTGCCTGCAATGTATGCCTGAGGATGTTTGGTGCAACTTTTGCGGCATGGTACATCCCTGCAGCCTTATGACCTGGTCTTTCTGCTTGACTGACTGCAGTGCCAGGGTCTGCGCACCTTGGGCGGCAGCAAAACGTTGAATATTGACTCCAACATACGGTTGCACAACGCTGCACTATGTTGTAGGCAGTAAGGCTGCATACAACCAACACTGGGGTTCAAGAGCTGACGAGTGCTCCTCCGCGCTATGTTTGTTCAGCGTGAGCGTGTCTGGCTCGAGAAGCAGAAGAAATCATACTGCTTTTACACCAGGTATTGTGAGCTGCAGGAGGGTGGCAGGCACACTTGCTTTGTGCTTCAGCAGCTCATTTCATAGCAGCGCTGCAACACTGCATGGCCTGTCTTTGTCAGTGCCTCAGATATCACTGCATCTCGCGCAGGATGTCTGGCAGTGCGGACCCCTCCTGGGCTCAGCAAGATAAGCGAAGAGTTCTGGTCATAGATATCCGTGTGCAGAACGTTGAGCATACACAGCAGTTCTACGAGCAACATCTGGGCATGCGACTATGGCGACGCCTTGGTGACCTGCAGCAAGGGCAATTTACTAGTGTGTGTGGCTATGGTAAGACAAATTACTCGTGTGTGTGGCTATGTTACGACAGTTTACTAGTGTGTGTGGCTATGGCAAGACTAGGCAGGCAGAAGGTCGGGTCCTTTGCAGGCACTGGCACTTTATTTTGTGGCTACAACACCTCACGGCCATGCAAAGGGATGCAAATATGCGTGCAACGTCCAATCAAATTACTTTACATCACTGTAAATCATTGGTCTGATGACGGTCTTAACACCTCCACCTTCACTTTGCCAGTTTTTTGGCAGGGCCAGAGCAGTCCAATGCAAGCCTGCATTTCCACAATGATGAACAGCGGTCTCCTGTACACTTGGGCAAGGCATTCGGCCATTTTTCTTGTTCCCACCCTGGCTTGCGCATTGCCAAGCTTATAGAAGATATGCAGCTCACAGGTGCGCACTTCATTGCACAACAAACCCATCACAGTTTATTGAAGTGTGGCATTTGCAGCCTGTATACCTGCTCAGTTGGCTCAGTCTCTTCATCAATTTTGCAGCCTGTGGATGTGCTCAGTTGCCTCAGTCTCTTCGTTAATTTTGCAGCCTGTGGACCTGCTCAGTTGGCTCAGTCTCTTCATCAATTTTGCTTCAAAGAGCCTGGTGATAACGCCCATGTATGCGCATCATTTACAGCAAGACAAGCAGCAAGATGACATGGGTGGTGTAAAATAAAACGATTTCTTTTGTGTCATGAGTTTATATCATCATCTTGCATGGGCAGGGTGTTCCTACCACATTTGTATGCCTCACAGAAAATTCAACTGGACCATGGCATAGGCATTAAGTATTAATTTTGTGGCTGGCAGGCACTGGACGTGTCTCCAAGGTAGAAGAGTTTGAAGTGGCAAATGTGGAGTCACTGCGGTTAGGGCGGGATGCTGACAAGATTGCCTGTGTAGTAGACCCTGCTGGCTTCTTCTGGGAAGTGCTCGAGCGTCATCAACGCAATGTCACAGAGGCCTTATGCAAGGTATATGTTGTACTCGTCATCCATCTATACCGCAAACCTTTTGTTTAAGTGCCCGCATGGCACATACACATGCGCTGGGTCCCATGTCTGAGTACGACCTGCTACATTGCTGTCGTTGCTTTGCAGTCAAGGCTGTCTCCTCATGTCGCAAATTAACAGTACAGCTTGCATCGTGCTTTTAGAGGTTCGAGTTGCAATTAGAGTTGTGAATCCCAAGCCATTCACTGGAAGGTGTCTGGATGGTACAGGTGATGCTGCGGGTGTCTGGCGACCTCGATACTCACATCAAGTTTTACCATGAGGTGGGACATGTGACTCACTTGCATACCCTGCATGCTTCTCTGTACGTGCATCTGCTGGACCCTGTTCCTGAGCCATGTGAGCTGCATGCTGTGCACCAGGTTGCATGTTACTATGTACTATAGATCTCATCTCCACATTCACACACATACTTAGATGCTTTACAGGGTGCATACTGCATGCATGCACACTGCGCCATAAACCTGTCTGCAGACTCCTCTGCCATATGGATGACTCATATCAAGTTGTGTCATGTGTAGGTGTTGGGGATGAGGCTGATCAGAAAGGCTCATTTGGCTCCTGGGCATCACGAATGCGCTTACATGAGCTACCATCCCTCTGAAAGGGATGGCACCTGGATTGAGCTGCTCCTATCAGACCCGGCTAAGGTCAGCGTTAAACAGAATTGCAGAGAGCTCTGTCCACTCAACAACCCCAGTTTATGCTCAGTTTGCCATGTTCACTTGACTGACAACTCTTTGAGTGGCTAGTGTGTCCACCAAGTGTGACCGTACAAGCAAATTTTACTGAGGTTGCATTGGGTTGACACTTTATAACTGTGACGCACAGTCAGTAGACTTTCCTGTTTTGATGTCCATGACTGAGACACATGATTTCTGAGACTACCACTGCTTTCATTGTGCTCGCTCTGTCAGGTTGTGCTGCTGTGAATGTGGATAGTGAATGTATATACAGACAGATCATGCACCTTTGGATGGTGCTTTCATCAGGGCCCTGCATGCTCCCACATGTGTCACTCAATCGTCTGGTACTGGGTGTCTGGTACTGGGTGTGTGATTGATGCTGTGAAGCATGTCATATAGCAGTCCACACAGTGTGTCTGAATTTGCTAATGTTGTGACCAGGTCAATGACAAAGGTGATGGTTTCCAGTTCATTGCCATCTCGACTAAGAATGTGTTCGAGACTGCTGAGTCCATCAAAAAGGCAAATGCACCCATCCTGCAAGATGTTGGCCACTTCCCTGGCACTACAATCACCAGTGTGGTCACTCAAGATCCATCTGGCTGGAAGTATGTATTTTTCAATGAGGACGACTACCTGAAGGACGTTGAGCACCGTCAGCATGTCCGCTGAGAGTCAATTTGCTTGGCTTTCTCTGGACGTGTGATGTTTCAGATTTCGAAGCCACCTTGTCTCAGCCCTTCTGCAAGTAGGAAGTGTTCAACTTTGGGATGAACATGATGTTTGTTCCTTGCCCACCTCTAGCAGTATTTGAGACGAGGTGTTTGGGCGAGGAATCATGCTGCTTGTTCATGCTTATGATGTTGCATTTCTTGCCTAGTTCTTGTTCTGTTCAGAATCTACTGTAGTGCCTGTGGTTACCAATTTCATTATTCAGTCGACTTGCTGCCTATTCTGCATGCTCAGCCATAGTTCAGCCATGCCAGTAGTATACGTCGAGGTGTTGTAGCTGTGTGCTGAATGTAAATGGTGCCACTCAGATCGCTGATATAGTAAATTTTACAAGCCTTACTGTTGGCTGACATTTCAAGTGTAAGCTAAACTGAGTCTATGTGCTGATTCTCGAGGTGGTGGGGTTCACTGATGGTATGTTCATAGTCACTCAGATGATACATGGAGGTACACGGTTTCACAATCCTTTGTGTGCCCATGCCTTGCCCCACACCAAGTTTTACAAGTCTTACAGCAACTTATGCAGCGTATAGTGGCATGACACTGATGTACAGGAATTTGGTATTCTGTGCAGAGATCAGCTGCTGGTGCATATAATATCACCCACAAGCAGGGCCATGTAGCTCTTATGCGTATCTGATGTGTTGTATCAGTACAGCATGCGGTTTTGCTTCGGCACTGGCAGAGCCTCTTCACGATTTTCTGGTACACTGCCTTTGTCAGCAGGTGCATCTTTGGCAGGCTTGGTTTTGCTAGCATATCTGCTCTCTTGCAGCACGTCAACTCCATATATTGCCCGCAGAATGAAAAGGGCTGTATCATAGCTACTCCAGTAGCAGAAATGTGCCTTGATAGCAGCCAAATATGCATTTTCTGTTGGTGAGTCCTGCACAAGCAAATTGCATTGTCTGCCTTGGCTTCAGATGAGAGTATCTTGTTAACAGTCTTCAAGCAATGCAACATGCCATCACCAACAGCCAATATCAAAAATGGCAGAAACAATCTTTGTCAAAGTGATTGCAGGACAGGCATGCACCACTTTGATCATGTTCATGTCAGCAACAGCAACTTTTTGCATGCTAGCAAAGACTGTCCTGAGTGTGAAACCCATGTGCAGCTGTCTGTTCAACACCTGCATGGCCACAGACTCAAGGTTAGAAAAACAGATTTGCTGCAATCATATCCAGAGCTTTGCTGACAAGTGCAGATTTGGGAATTGGTCATCAGATTCATACCACTAAGAAAATCATTTCCAGTGACGCCCCCCAGTTTTAACATTTCATTCATAACCCCATCAACAAACTAGCACAACTTATAGTATTTTTTTGGTTCAAGAATAATTGCTGAAAGGCAATGTGCACAGTCCATTGTTTCACAATGTCTCAGCTACACTGACAATGTCACAAAGCAGCTGACCTGAAGCACAAAGTCCACTCGGCCTGCAGCAGTCTTCCTCTCAGACACTGCCTCCCCTGCTTTTGCACCTGAGGGCACCTCGCCGCTGCCCCCTGACCTGAGCAATGGCCCTACTGCTCCGTCCCCCTTGCCACCTGTCAAGCGCCAGATGGCAGACTCCAGTGCATTTGACTTTGACTCCACATCAGCCTCGTCTGCCGGCGTTCCCTCCTCCGCGTCCAAATCTGCGTTGACTGGGCTAAATTCCCTATGGAAGTTTGTATATCAATTGCATGTCATTGTGTTTGCTGCAGCTGACAGGTCCACAGTGCATTCTTCATGGCTGTGGGACAGATTGGACTCATTTTCCAGTCTGCTTGGAGTAGTCCAGCAGCAAGGATGTGTGTGCAGGTGCACATGTCTGAGGATGTGTGTGTGTGTGCCAGGCAGGCATGAAGTCTGCTGTCATGGCGCCATGGAGGGCCTGGCACGCAGGAACCTCTATGAGCAGAAGCACAGTATTTCACTGACCAACACGCTTATATACAAATATAGATTACAGACTTCTTTCGCACCTGGCCCATGGCAAAGTCTTCTCTTTGACCACGATTGACAGTGAATATGAATGATGCTAAAATCCATGGCTGTTTACAGCAAGCCTGGCCTCATTGCTCAATATCAGCTGCAGCAGCTCTCTAGTTGCTCCAGCTTGTGCTACGTTAGACAGTCGCCTGAACAGCTCTGCCCAAAAGATCGCATTCAGCATTGGGAAAGAGCACCTCCAACTTGCCAATAAGCTCCAAGAACGACCAAAAAAGGACCTGGCATGTCCAGGAGGAAGTTTTGTCTAGGAAAACCTTTGGAAAAGTTGGAAAAGTACCAACAAGGGTAAGGCTGACCCACCTTCATGTTCAGCAGCAGCTGCAGCAGCACTAGCAGGATCTAGTGCAGCACCAGCCTTCTCGGTCTGTTTTTCCACTTTGGAGGCGACCACAGCCTTCCCCAGGTAGCCTGCAGCCATCTTCATGACAGACACGCTGCCCAGGGCTGCCTTGGATACTGACCCACCAAAGTCTTCTGCAAACTCTGCCATGCCGATGTGCAGGCGGCGGCCGCCTTTGAAGTAGGGGGCAAAGACTGGCTTGCGCTTCTCACCCCCTGCCACTATCAAAGGCTCCATTCTGCACTCACAAACATTTGTTCATGCATTCAAAAGGCATGTTGCCTTCCCTGAAGGTCATGCAGATATACAGGTTTGAGTACAGGTTTGAGTACAGGACTGAGAACAAATTTCAGCTTTTGCACAAGGTCTTGCTGTGGCAGCTAGCACAGGCGTGCACAAAGGCAGCTGAGTGAACGCTACACAAGCCCATCATGCAAGTCACAAAGCATGGCCTGCCAGTCACAAGGCATGCCCTGCCAGTCACAAGGCAAGGCCTGCCAGTCACAAGGCAAGGCCTGCCAGTCACACAGCATGGCCTGCCCGTCACAAGGCATGCCCTGCCAGTCACAAGGTAAGGCCTGCCAGTCACAAGGCATGCCCTGCCAGTCACAAGGCATGCCCTGCCAGTCACAAGGCAAGGCCTGCCAGTCACACAGCATGGCCTGCCAGTCACAAGGCATGCCCTGCCAGTCACAAGGCAAGGCCTGCCAGTCACACAGCATTCACACAGCATGACCTGCCAGTCTCACAGCATGGCCTGCCAGTCACAGAGCATCTAGTAGTCACAGCGCATGACCTGTCATTCCCATGAAGTCAGAACAGGGTATACAAAGCAAGAGGCAGTGAGTGCAGAAGGTGCAGACCTATAGGCAACAGGATCATAAGGCTGGTACAGATTGTACATCCTGTTGGCAGCTGGCAGGCCATCGCAAGTATGGCAAGATTTGGTTTGTGAGGTAGGGGAGGTACCCAGAGCCCGCCCTTTAGTCGGGTCTACGCCCCTCAGGGCCAGAAACAAGCCCAAGGGAGAACCTGCTGTGCAAAAACAGAAAGTTTTCAGGTGTATGTGCTTCTGTGGTTTTGGGGCAGCAGCATGACGTGATGCAATAGCATGTTGTGCAATATCGTGTTATGCTGACATAATGCATCTGCACCCAGGCCCACTCATGAGGGACAGGACTTCATCTGAGATGCTTTGGTAGTCTGCTGGAGAAGGCGTCACTGCTGTTGCAGTACACATGCAGCATTGGCTTTGTGAGTGTGCCTGTAGTCACCCAAAGCTGCACATCTTGTGCACATCTGTTTGTTATGCACAGCTGCAGATCTAGTGCACATATGTTTGTCACATACAGCTGCACATCTAGTGCACATTTGATTGTCGTGCACACTTGCTGATGTGCAGCAAGGCCATGTGATGCACTCCATTTCAGCAGTCACAGAGCTGTGAAGGGCCACAGAACTAATGACAGGTCACACCTATGCATATGAAGTTGTCCACAGGGAACAGCAGGGGCTTAATGTCCATGTGTGGGGGCAGCAAGCTCCCTTCCCCTGATTCCTGCAAAGGCAATCAGGCTCCCTTCAAGCCATCTTCGTTCCAAACTTTCTGCTGTCAATTCTGCTTTCTCCACTGTAGCGCAAGGTGTGTCCCACACATGGCCAATGTCATGTCGATTGGCATACCATCCCAGAAATTCCTTTCCTCAAGGGTGAATGATCATACCATTTTCACAAGCTGTCTCATTCTAGTCTGTCCTTGTGGATTGCAAGTGTGCAATGCATGGTGCAAGTGAGACTTGGCAGCATCTCACAACAACAGTTGTCTGCATGCCATTGGATCTGAGCTACACCATCATGCCAGCACTCGACGCCTAGATGCTAGTGCAAAGGGGTAGTGGCCGGATACAGGGCTGACTGCATGATGCCTCTTGTAGTTTGCAACATCGTGCTGTTGTCCAGCAGTGACACTGCGTACCTGTGGCTGCTGCTGGGGTGTGGGCTTGGGCAGGGCAGGGAGTTGCCACCCCGAGGCTGTCTGTCCAGATGTGGTGGCTTGTTGTGAGGACAGCAAGCGCTCTCTGTCAGCACGCACTGCTTCCAGCTCTAATTGCAGTCTTCCATTCTCTGCCCGCAGCTTGCTCTCCTGTACAGGCCACAATAATAACGATAATTATAATAATAACAATAACAATAACAATAACAATAACAACAACAACAACAACCACAACAATAATAACAAAATTATTAATAAAGATATCAATGATAATGATGATAATAATATTTATTATTGTTATTTAACGCTTTTTAGCTCATGATGAGCTAAGTACGTGCAGGGCATGACTTAGGGAAGACGTATGCCTGCCAAGGTGGCTGGCCCATGGACAATCTCCAGGATTTGCTGCATGCGTGATGGCTCACAGCTTGCGCTTTTGCACAGGTAGCACAGCACGATGCAAACAGACATGCGGCTTGACCAATCTGGTTGGCTGCATGTGCAATTGCCGGCCGGCCATGCAAGGGGGCGTCCATATTTTGGGTCAGGCTCCATGGTGTAGCAAGGGCTGACAGAGCTTACACAGCAAACTTCCAAACCATCAAAATGTTGATCAGCATCAGCTTCTGGATGTTGTTTGCAGTGATGAATGTGGACCAGCAGATTATGTGGACACCAGAAAAATGCATGAACCTTAGAAAAGTATGGCATGGCCAAATTGGGCAAGCTGCAAGTAGTTGCAGTTGCGGTTTAGGCAAGTTGGGCACATTGGAGGTCTGTGATAGTCAATGCAAGTTCAGCTGCAGTGGCAGACCAGGGCTGTGACCAGAGGGTTATCATGGCCACATTTCACAGTCAGTGCTTTTACAAATGATGACAGACTGCTTTCACAGCAGCATGGTGCTGGCCGCCCCCTCCCCACCAGTGACCCCAGCTTGGATGTATAAGTCCCTATGGTTAGCAGCTGAGCATGCTTTGCAGACAGAGGCGGCCAAGGCTGTGACCACCACGTCATACTCACTTGACACAAGGATGCATGCGTTTGTTCTCACCTGCGCAGTACCTGACGGCGCAGCTGCAGAGCCCAAGCTGTGAGACATGCCTGCCTGTGACCTCACACTCTGCCTTGGGTATGGGGGGTAGCTTCTTGCAGGTAGGACGCTCCCATCAAGATCACTGCTACTCATAGGAGCAAACACAATCTCTGTTGACGCTTGCCGCGTCTGCTGCTGCTGCTGCTGCTGCTGCTGCTGATGCTGTTGCTGCTGCAGCTTTGAGGGCAACTGTGCTGATTGGGTGCTTTGCTCAGACTGGGTTTGTGCAGCTGGCGATTGGGAGGAATCGGTGGGGCTGTCAGTGTTGTGGATGTTGAACTCGAGATGGTCGAAGAGATGGGGCTGGTTGCACAGGATCTCATAGCACAAAACGCTGCCCAGAGAATGGGCTAAAAGGGAGACTTTGCCCTGCAGACACAAGACACTCCAATCATGAGGTAAAAGGGAGAGTTTGTCCTGCAGACACAAAGACACTCCAATCATGAGCTAAAAGGGAGACTTTGCCCTGCAGATACAAGACACTCCAATCATGAGCTAAAAGGAAGACTTTGCCCTGCAGACACAACATGTTCCCAGGAATGATACACCAGGAGACGGAGGGTAGACGAGGTAAGGAGAAGGTTTGGACAGGTGAGAAGGGTGTAGCACAGGGTGTGTTACTGTTGGGTAGTAAGGTACCAGTGATGGTATAACTTTGACCTGGCATGATGTGTTCATGGAGCTATACTGGCAAGTCGAGGCAAAACAACAGCGAGGCATAATGAGTTGCAACAGGGGAGATGTAACAGGATGGGATTCAAGTACAAGACATGCAACAAGAGACTAGTGGGGTGAAGACAAGGCCAGCGTATTGCCGGCAGGTTGGATGCAGGACTTCAGGCTTCAACTGATACTTCAAAACCATGACACCCCTACCAAGGAGCGCATAAAAACTTGAGCAAAGATTGTACATTGCTACAGACAGATCAGCCTACAAACACAAGCTCCAAGTACCAGTAGAGATTCCGACCCTGGACTGCGTACACAAGCAACCTGCAGCAGGCCCTTCACAACCAGCCGGAAATTTCATTTACCATTGAACTCAGTAGTCAGGTTACGCAATAGTCAGGACCCCCTAGGATCAGGTACATATGGTCCTGAGTAGCTCCCTGCATGAGCACAAATGTGCTATGAAGCCTACCTTGAAGGCAGGGTTGCGCTTCATGAAGGCGGAGAAGGTGGCGTTCATGGAGGTGGTCAGGGAGTCCAGCATGTCCTGGCAGTGGATGGGGGTCAGGTACAGCAGCACCTCCACAGCTGTGGCGTGGAACATGCTGCGTAGGCCTCTCACCCCAGCAGGCATCAAAGCTTCTGAAATGGCATCCACCTACATCAATGCCACAGCGTTGAGATTGCATTTGTTGCCACTGGCAATGCACAGAAACAGATTTGCAATTGGTCAATCAGGCCAATCGGTGACGCATCAAAGCTTCTGAACTTGCGTCCACCGGAGTTGTGCAGGCGACATCTACTGTTTGCTGATCTAGTTAAAGATACTAAGCACATCACTTGACAGATGGCAGCTGTTCAGAAGCAGCTTTGCAGTGGGCACCAGGACCTTTCAGTACAGGAGGGAGTTTTGAATGAAAGGCATGGCATGTGATGCGAGCAGGCAGTACTGACCTCAAGAGTGAGGTGCTTCCTCCACTGCACCGGCAGCACCTCCACTCGCCCATCCTCATGCTGCTCCTTGCTCATGGTATCCTGCACACGACCCACCCTGTCACAGGTCTACACCCATGTGTCTCTTACTGACCTGACAGCAGGCGATAAGCTGACAAGGATCTTCAGATGATGTTCACTTTGCTGATGATATACAGGGTACATTGCACCAACCTGCACAGCAGTCATTTGCCACAGTAGCAGTTTGAGTCGTACTCGCAATCAAGTCCCTTGTGTACATCACAGGTGAAAGTAAAAAGGGAGACAGGTAACAGGAGCTCTCCCACACCATTTAGAAACATAGCTTTTATTGATGCTTTCCCTGTTCTCGTGAGGCCTATGTCCGCAAGTATGGTGAGGCACTGGTGTGATGGCATCACAGCACCAGGTCATGCAAGTGATGTCTCTCCAGAATTGAAATTCAGCTTGCACATTCATCTATGACAGCTGGCGCATGATTCAATCTGTATGTTCACCTGTGACAGCTGGCGCATGATGAGCCGCATGCAAGCTGCGTCATGGGCAATGTTGCTGACTGCCAGCTTCTGACCAATGCCGTGACAAACCAGCACCAGTCTGTTGACTGGCACCCGAGCGCAGTAGTTGTCAACCTCCTCTTGCTTCACGTCAATCTCTACCTGCTTGTCTGAGGGTTTTGGGGGCAGGTAACCCCGCCGTAGCTTCGCCCCAGGTGGGGTGCCTTTCCTGCATGATGTTTCAGTTGCGCCAGCTTGTTCAGTGTGCAAAACAACCTTACCCTGTGTCTCTCAACTTGCTTGGATGCATCTGCTAGGCAAAGGCGAGTGCAAGATGTGGCCTGCTAATCTCGTACCAGAATATGTTTGCATGCAGGCTGTATGTGTCATGTGCTATTGCTGGGCATGAGAAGATTGCCCTGTGCCCTTCATGCTGTGCCTTTTAGAAACATCAAGGGCCAGCATTGCAAGACACCTGCTTCAGTCTCTTCTAGCTTGAGGATTGCACTCATGCGACGTAGCATGGCCAGAAAGCAACACTGGGTGTTGGCTTGATGTCAATAGCCTGTGCACTGTAGCTTGTACTCAGGTTTGCATGTGACAACAGGCTGTTGGCAGCTGGTGCAAACAAGGCATGATAAGCTTAGTGGGCCTACCTGGCAAACCAGGAGCCAAAGGTGGTGTCGGTACACAGATAGGCCTCACTATCACTCACAAAGAGGGCATACTGACCCTGCAGATAGAAGGATCGTGGGTCAACAGTGAGTTATCACTCACATTCATTCATCAAATTTGTGCTTGCCCTGAGGGTCAGGTATGTACAGCCCTGTATGAGGTCCAGTCAATAACGTGTGTTGGTGAGCTCTGAACCAGACTGAACAACCTCATGCCAACCTTTGCAACCATGACCAGGGCATCCTTTGCCTTCAAACCAACAGAATGAAAGCTTCATGTGCATGCAAGGGGCATATGATGTAAGAGGTTGCCTGCCACCACAACAGATAATGCAGCAGTGCTTGGAGATGTGCCGATGCTAGAGAGTGTCCAGAGAGATTAGTGCAGTATAACTGCACGCAGATGGACTAGCATCCTGGTTCATGCATCTCAGCGTCAGTCAGCAGGTGACAAGCAGCATCCTAGATCATCAATCAATCAATCAACTTAAATTTCCTGTTTTTAAACCTCATCAGGGGAGATCATGCATCTATGTGTCAGTCAGCAGGCGACAAGCAGCCCACCAGCAGTTGTACAGATGCCTAGAGCATGCACTGCCTTCTTTGAGCAGGCAGAGTTCAGCAGAGGGTGTACCTTTGTGAAGAGAGAAGTCAGCTCCACACGAGCAGCAGTGACGCCTTGCTTCTGCTTCTTCACATGTCTGAGGCTGGGATCCCAGATGTGACTCCTATACGCCTCTTCCAGTTCGTCGGCTACAGTTTCCTGCATTTAACATCACCGTTTCATGTTGAGTAGCACTTCATGGCACAATGTACCATCAACATGCTCAGGAATTCAGCAATGCTGCTGATGAGCACGCATGCTGCTGGCCAGATGTGTGTTTGGGCCTGACTTGTGACTCTTGCAAAGGCAACATCTGGTCTTGCTGTCCAGAGCTTTTGAACAAGACAAGTCTGTGGCAGGAACTTTTTTTTACATGCCTTGCAATGTGGCCGGTTGAGCACCCCACTCCCGTGAGCTGATACCCAGAGCAGCTAAGCATGACCAGCAGAGCAAGGCATTGCCTCTTCAGCAGTAAGTTGACAGCTTTGAGTGATTGCTCACAGGATACATGCATGCTTGCTTATTGTGCACAGCATAGATGTCCATCATCATGCATTTGTGCCCACAATTTGATCACATTTCTGCTGGCACTCACAGCCTGCCACCAGACTGCCCTGGAGTAAATCTGCATGCTGTGTATGACCACTCATGTGCTGTCGGCCTGACCTATGGGTATGTGTTCTAGTTTGACTGGAATTTGCTTTGGGCGCGCACCTTCAAGGGAGCATAGCCGGAGCCTTTGTCCACATACCAAGAGCCTCTGATGACGCGATGGAGTGTGCCAGGCCAATAACAAGGCTGCATGCGCCTCTTCACCATGTCAACCTCATGCAGCCCTGCCTTCAAGAGGAGCCCAACTTCCCCCTCACGATCACCTAGCACATAATCCTGGGGACAAAGGCAGATATTCAGTTGCACCTGGTGATATGCGCGGAAGCAAAGCATGCTGCATCTGATGGCAGCAGTAGTTGTTGACACACAGCAAGATGACTCACCTGCCACTGAGTTGATGCAGCTTCCTCCTCAGGAATTGCGCCTTTGCCAGCAGCAGCAGGACCTGAGCTCAATTCGGCTTGTTCATTCCACCAGGCCTTCTCCAGTTCATCAGAACAACGCCTGCACATCAGCTGGTGTCCTAAAATTTGTCTTGCTCTGCTAGCAATGTTAGCATTTGTATATCAGCACAATAATCAGCAAGCACCAATCACCTATACTGTTGTTCCAGGTGGTTTGAGTCCTCTTCACAGTACCGCATCAGCTGAGATCTGGACTGGACATCTAGCTGATGTACGGCTGCAAGTGACACTGAAACATTGAAGGCAAGGCTATGAGGGCCGAGAGCAGTAGACCTAAAGCGCACTTGTAAGCGCACAGGTAAGCACACCTTTTAGGTTGAACGGTTGCTTGTTCCAGTACCAGCGCACTTGGTCGACCTGGAGAAGCTCATAAGTGAATGGTGACGTGTCTGCCATGCTGACTGTGAAGCGGTACAAACGTCAACGAGATTGGCGCGAGCACGCAGTGCAAGACATGGTCTGATCAGACCTTTCCGCTCACGGCTGGCCTGCGCTCTCCTGGTACTGAGAGCCAGCAGCAGATCCCTCAAGTGAGCACTTCCTGCAGGCTTTTCAGCCAGCACCGAGAGCGCATCCAGCCTGGGCGATGCGATGCGCCGAGGAAGAATGTGCACGTGGAGCTCACATGTGGAGCTCACATGACCGAGTCAGCGCAGACCAAAGCGCAGTTTGCATATGCGCCAGCTCTGACCATCTTGCCAGCAGCACCGAAAGGTAGCAAATGACGGAGGTGCTTCCTTATTCAGCAGATCAGCTGCGCTTCTGCCAGGCTTTGCCTAAAATCGAGCTGCATGCTCACTTGAACGGGTCGATCAGAGAAAGCACTATCCGGTACAGCTCACGTCCTAGTGGAGCATCGACTCCAACGGCTTAAGCAGTCGCGTTGATTTCAACCGTCGTGTGCCTGCAGAGAGCTGGCAGAAAAGCAAGGCCTGAGTGCAGAGACCCTCGGATTTCTTTCCAAGACAGGCATGCAAACTTCCCAAGCTCTTGCATTGCAGGGAATGCACAGCAGACCTGTCCGGTTGGCCTGCAGGCACACGATCTCTCCCAGAAGGATTTAAGCTTTTTGCTGTTATTCATACTATTACTACAACTCATGCTATCCTTACACGAATCACGTGCGAGGTGGTCGAAGATTGTGCAAATGACAACATTGTGCACCTGGAGCTGAGGACAACTCCCAAGGTCTGCTGCAGTCAGCAACATGTAAATCCTGAAATCATGTCTGTGTGACCACACCGCAACCTTGATATTATGCCTGTAGGCTAGACCAGAGCATGGCATGACCAAAGCATCCTACTGCAATGCTGTCCTGGCTGGCCTGCAGCAGTACAGAAGTACCCAGAAGTCAATAGGTGCGCGTCACAGTCATGATGGCGTAGCATTGCATCTTTTGCGCCATCTCTCTACATTGCAGCAAGTGATTTGAACATGCACTGGCAATCACTGCCTGTGTGATCTGTCCCCTCTGCTCAGTCATGTCTGACTAGTCTGCAGCTGTATCTACCAGGCACTGCCTCATCTACCTGCTGTGAGCCGTGACTCCTTGTTGAACCAAGGAACTGTTGTCAGACAAAATGCCATTTTCTGCCCTTGCCTTTTCACGTCCTTCGGCAGGGCTTGTTTAAACAGTGCCACATAACAGGGCCCCCTGCCCCAACAGTCGGCACGCAGCCTGACAGTGCAGTTTACTGTGTGAAGACAGGGCACAGGCCTATCAGCATTGGACTGATCTTGAGCATAGACAGGCGTGAGACAGCTGCTCAAGCTCAGGAGACAGTGGACCTCGCCATCCGCCTAGGCCATCATCAAGTCATTGGCATTGACCTGTCCGGCGACCCCACCCTCAACTCATGGCATGACTGGTCTTCAGCCCTGGACAAGGCTCGCCAACATGGCCTCAAGATCATCCTTCATGCTGCGGAGGTGTCCAGACACAGCCATTCAATGTTGTTGAATCATGGTCAGGAATATTGCATCATTGCAACCAGCATCCACAGACCTGTGATGCTGTGCATGGCTGATTTCCATTCATCTTGAAGCACTGCTACTTTCAGCACTTCACCCAAAGCTTAATGCCTTTCATCTCACAGATCACAGTTCGAGCTCAAGTTGCAGACTGCAGCCAGTGGAGTCCTGCTTGCTCAGTTTCATTATGCCTTCCATAGGTGTATGCACCAGAAGAGACAGAACACATGCTGCAGTTCCGGCCAGATAGGCTGGGCCACATGTGCTGTTTGAATCCCTCCTTGGAGCAGCAACTCTTCTCTTCAATGATCCCTGTTGAGTTATGCTTGAGCAGTAACGTGATAACTGCCAGCGTCAAAGGCTTTCCTGATCACCATTTTCTGCCCTTCTACAAAGCAGGTCAGCCTGTCCTCAAGCTTATCAAACAAGGACTAACAAAGGGCCAAATCGCAACATTTGCAGCTTGGTTTCTGCATGCGCTCCTTAGCATCGCTGCCTGCATCTTGGCATAGCTCCTGCGTGATCATACTGCTGCCAATGTTGACATGCTGCTGCCAATGTTATCTTGAGCTGGCGCTGTATGCCAATAGAGCGCACTGTTTGTGGTGCCTGCCAAAGCTGCACCACACCTGACAGCTTTCAGCAAAAGCGTTCAATCTGCTTCTTGCTGCTGCAGTGTTCAGATACTCCCCTTGTCAAGTTGCCAGGTCATGTCCTTGTTGGCAGTATTCTAGTTTTGCTTGCAGGCCATCCTGTGGTCCTCTGCACAGATGATCAGGGCGTGTTTCAGACTTCTTTGTCCAAGGAGTATGCTATAGCTGCACAGGCATTCCAACTGACAGAAGATGACCTGTGGACTCTTGTGCTGCGCAGCGTTGAATACACCTTTCTGTCCAACGCAGCAAAAGCAGAGCTTACTGACCTGATGCAGAGGAGGCAAGATGCACTGAGTGTTGCAAAGCAAAGCTGAGAATTCATTGAGCATCGACCATGCATGCGATAAAGCAGTCATGGTTGCAGCTGTGCAAAACATTTCATGAATGGACAGGTTATGTTATCGAGGAAGCATTGATGTTGTATCAATAAAGATGCTGCTGATGAGTAACAACCATGCTCTCAGCATGAACAGAACTGCCTCACTGCAGTTTTAGAGTTGATGTCTTGCAGCATGCCTTCTCCCTCGTTGTTTGGCTGCATGGGTATCGGCCTACCTTGGGCAGTTTTGCTTTATGAATCATAACATGTCAACTCCTAGGTTCACAGCAGACTTGTTGCAGGCGCATGGAAGGCCATGATCACTGCAGCTGCAGTCCAACTGGACATGTGTTATAGTCTGCAGACCCACTGGACTTGTGTTACAGTCTGCCTGTGTAATTACAGCAGACCTCTGAATAGCATAATCAGCCTCTGAGGGCATGTGCAATCCTCAGCAATTTGTTCACAGGGACTGTCCTAGCCTCGACAGGCAGGTACTCCTGCCTGGTCACTTGCACCAAACAAACAGCATCACAGCAACCGTCAGTGTGCACGCTGATCAAAACGCATGTGATCATGTTCGTGATGCATGCTGAGGAGCTTACAGTAATCCAGGCTCACTGTTTTCAAACACTCCATTGAAGCTAGGCAGATGTAGATGTGAGCAGTGCTGTAAGGAAAACATCTCTGCAATGTTGCTTGACTAGGTCTACTCAAATTACCATTTCCTTTCATCCATGCAAAGTGCTCCTGAGGTGCTAGCGCTACTACCCCTCGCACCCCCCCATCTCCCATCAGACCCCCCCTACCCAGAAGTCACGCTGGATGAGGTTGTCACAGCCATCAAACGCCTCAAGAAC
>JAABUP010002683.1_pt1 | contig 33546 bp, 59 predicted proteins | sample 5559201 | NCBI WGS metagenome assembly JAABUP01 (sample SAMN10711887, study PRJNA513373) | rock metagenome | isolation source: Antarctica rocks | place: Antarctica
GATTGTAAAAGTCACTAAAAGTCACAGTCGTTACCTAGCCTACTCATAGCCTCTGCATCTCTAGCCCACGCTACTCGACCGGCACTTAACTCGGCTACACCCACGCGTGTCCTCGAGTTATTCCAGCTAAGTTCGACGGTAGCCCAACTTTGCCGAAGCTCAGACGACCGTCGCCGATTCTAGGAGCTGAGCGTCGGGCGTATTTGCTGGTCGACGTAGCACCGTGACACTCTGCCTCGATTACTGATGGTCTGTCATTGGTCTGTCAAAGCGCTAGTCCTACAGAGCAGGCCTGGCCAGTGCATTTTGGATGGCACAGCATAGAGGTAGAGCCAAGAGCCTTGCAAATAACCTATTGGCAAATATTGTTGACTTGGGTCTTGGAAAATATCTGTACAGGACAAATCATCTGAAAGACCGCATAGCGCAGTGGTAGCGCGACAGACTTCGACGTTTGCTGTTGGATCCTATCTGTAGGTCATGGGTTCGACCCCCATTGTGGTTTCACTTTTATCATTTTCTGTTTTGGTCATTCTAGCCTCTGTTTCTTCGTTATTTCAGCTCGGATGGAGAGCTCTCGATGATGGAAGCCCTCTGGACGCCCTCATGCGACATTCTCTGCTTGTCCTGACGCCGTGAGAGCGGGAGAAAGGGCGGAAGTTCGAATCAGGTATAGAAATGGGAGATGGAATAGGGGGAACCGGTTCGGAAAGACGCTACAAAGCTATACCGGCCGCGTCCCTGCAGTGATACACATTGTCACCGACGACACCCAGTCTCCATCTCTGTTTCGGTACGAAAACAACCCCCACTTATGTCTTCTTCGGTCGTGGGCTCTTTCTCGGCGTAGTCCCCCTCTTCTCAGTCTTCGCAGGAGACTTCAACACCTCCTCTCTCGGCTTTTCCCGCAAGACCTCCTTAGTCGTGACCGTTGTTGTCGCAGGTGTCTTCTTCGCTTTCTTCATCTTTGTCTTACATGATTTCCGATAGTCGAGCACTGCTTTTGCGATAACTCGAGCACAGAGTAGCGAGCCGAGTAGCAGTACGCAGATTGCTCGGCCAATCGCCGGAGTAACGACGGGCTTCGACCCACTGCTAGCGCCGACAGTCTGCATGTCGGACGGAAGAGCCCGAAGCAAAATCCCGGAGAGCGGTGCGAGCTCGGCGTGTGAACGCATGAGCGCAGCATTAACCAACCCTACCAGCATCCCACCCCACAGGTCCATCGTATCCAGCGCCCCACCGTTCAACACGCTCGGCTTCCCTAACGACCAATCCGACTCGTGCATCGATAGCCCCGTAACCAGCCATCCGCTCGAGGATACCGCTATCCCACTGAGTAGGACCGGGGTGAGCCAGCTGGTCTTCAGGCCGGACGAAGCGATGGCGCTAGGGAGTGAAGCGATGGTGGTTCCTCGGATAATACCGTCAACGTACGCGCCGAAGGTGTTGAAGATGAGAGGAGGGCAGGTGGTAATGATGTATGAAGATAAGCCGGTGGGAATTAGGAGGGTGTAGATGAGGGGGTAGATGAGCCATGGTGTGGGTGATATAAGCCACGGAGGTGGTTGGGAGAGCAGCATCGAGGCAATCGTACCACCGCCCCCTGAACTCATTAGTATTATCTAAGGAATTATAGGTTACGCGTACAAGCGAGTGTAAGATAGCCGAAAAGATCCTGCAATCTCGAGACTCCTCCTCGGTCCTTGCCGCGCGTCATAGCCGCCCACATGGTCGTGGTCCGTACAGCATGGATCGCGCCGAACCGTAGGAAGGGGAAGTATACTTCGTGTACGGGCTTCGAGGTGATGTGTTCGAGCAGGGCGGAGAGCGGGTGAATTGGGGCGAGTGGGAGTGGGAGTGTCAATGTTGAGTAGAGCGAGGTTTGATTGGCTATTCGGGAAGTGAAGGAAGTGAGAAGTGTGGACACGTAAGTTGGGAGGTCTTGCGAAGATGCCATAGTGACTCTTACGCTGGATGTGGGGGATGAGATGAGAAACGTAAAACATGGGGATAGAAGGGTATTTCGAGTGGCAGATCCAGGTGGCGAAATATCCTCCGACAAGGAGTCCTTGTTTTGACTTCCCCCTGGTTCCCGACTGGCGCGAGGGCCTGCTCCCAACCAGACACAGCACCTCAGGGAACGGACAGCGGCTAATGCGATCCCTCATCATTCCCTTTCGTCTCCAGGACACTAGGTCCACAAACAGACATCCGCACGTTCGGTTGACACAGAGACGAAGACAAGATGAGTATGAAAATGCTTATGATCGACTCCTCCCTCCTCTTCACATGCTTAAAGCCAACCCCCACTCCGCTTATGCCCTTCAGTATCAGCCTGCCCACCTAATCTTTCCCCATCCCTCTCCGATTCTGCCCATTCCCCTTGTCAGCACGGCTTGTGCCCAGTTGCTACAGCCAAAAGCACTCACCCGCCAACCCATATATCCCGTCCCTTCCTCCACATCGCCAACCGTCCCTCCACCCGCAGCGACCTTCCTGACCGGTCTCGCCCTTCTCGACGGTTCCTCGCCGTCCGGCTGACTCTCCAATCCAGCCGCGATTCGTCGCCTGTGCATTCCACCCTCGAGCTCAGGTAGCCATTGACGTAGTTGCTTGAGCAGGTGAAATTCGCGTATTCCCTTGGGATTGAGCCATGACATGAATTCTTGCAACTGTGAGACGTTAGTATCCCTACGGTTGCATTGGAGGGTAAGACTTACCTGGTCTGGCGTATCGTAACTCGCCCATTCTGCTGGGGCTAGGCGACTCTCGCCCTCCTCGGTGGCACGCCGCGCTTCGACCTCCTCAGGCGCGATCTCCGCGGGAAGACGACACCATTCAACCTCCCCCTCGTCCGCGCCCTGCACGTATAGCCGACCCGTTCCCCAAAGCACCCGCCCATGCTCGGGGACGAGAGGCGCGGACCCACATCCATCGAGCCACCACACCTTGTTCCCAAACCGATCCGTCCCAATCGGTCGGGCCCTCAGTGCGTAGAAGTGTGATCGGAAATCGACCTCAAGCGATCGCAACTTCGACGCTGTAGATTCTTCCTCATCGGCTAGTCTGCGTCTCTCCGCGGTCTGCTGCTTTCCCTCAGCCTTCTTCAACCTGGCGTCCTCCCTGTCTTTCGTTGCTTTTGCAGACTTCACGGCTTCCTCGGCTTCCCGCTCCGCGGCGCGCTCCCGCATTACCTGCCGACGAGCTGCTGCAGCGTGGTTACGCCCATCGGATTCGGGAGGGGAGGAGTGAGCGTCCTCGTCGAACGGCGATTCTTCTAGCTCATCCCGCTCTGTACCGGTTCCGGTGCCATTCGCGAAGCCGTAGATGCTGAGCTCCGGAGATGCGGGACGCTCGCCCTTGATGTCCACTGAAGCATCGCCATCGCCGTTCTCCTCGGGAGGCTTGACCTTTGGCTCGAGCGTGTGGATTTCAGCTTGTCTGGATTGTTGTCAGCGAAAGAGGAGAGAACTAAGGAAGGCACTTACATCCGCTTCCACTCGCGCTTCGCTTCGACCTGATCTTTTCGGACCTCCGTCAAAGCGGCAGTACTATCCTCCATGAAATCCCTCACAGCAGCGGTCTGTGACACCAGCTCGATGAGGAAAGTTATGATGTCCAGCTTGTGAAGATGATGGAGACTGGTGTACCTCTTCTCAGGCTTCGTGGGGACCAGACCATGGCCGGACGCTTGTGACGGACCGGTAGACCATGTCGGGCGAGTCGGCGCGGGCTTGTCCTCGAAGGTCAGGTGGAGGATATTATCGAGGTAGTTGGGGAGCGTTTCGAGTGTCGCCCGCTCCCAGAGACAGCCGACCAGCGCTGCCTCCCACCCTTTCCGGCTATCCTTGATGCTCAGCTCGCGTGATTGCCATTGCTCCGCCATACTTCCCGCTACCGGTCGCAGGGTGTCGGTGGTCGCACCCTTCTTGCCCTCCCAGTAATCTATGTCGTCGTTGCCGCTGACACTGGCATTTGAAACCGGCCTCGCGGCCTCATGACCCAAAGCGAGGTCGCGTATCAAGGCGTTCAGGAGTGTTGCGTGGATCTCGACCATGAGTGGCGGTGGTGGGGTCCAATTCTCGTTATGATACAGGGATTGTTCATAGTCGTCGATCGTAAATGACGAAAGGCCGAGGGGTTTGCTAAAGCAGAAATCAGCGCCATCAAATAGTGGGGAGAAACGGCGATGAGGAGGAAGCGGTGGGGAACGAAGAAAAGGGTGGGGGATGGAGAGGGAGGAGGCGAGGCAGGCGCGGGAGCACGGGCCAGCGAGGAAGGAAGGGGGTAAGGAAAAGAAGGGGGAAAGACGACTGGTGCGTGGGGAGATCAGGCGTTCAACGAGGGGAAAGGACAAACCCCATAACATTCAAGAACGACCACGACATAAGGAACCGCTCGAACACATCACCAAACGGTAGATTCCGATTCGACGATGGTCGAACCTCGATCCTCCCAGCCGGCGCATCCCGGTCTTCCGAGTACTCCACCAGAAGGTCTACTCGTCAGCACTATCATGGCACTCTACCCACCTTCCGCAGGGTACTTGAGAGGCTTTTTCTTCTTGGTCTCGTCCTCTTCTAAGGCCTGTACCTCTTCCTTTATCCGCTTCTCCTCTTCTTTCTTTTGTTTCTTGGTCTTAGGTTTTTCCTCCTCAACGCCCTCGACGCCGAGCTCGCTGCCCTCGATGTTGAGACCCATGCGCTCTTCTCGCTCTCGTTTTCGTTTGTCCATTTGTCTCTCCCTATAGCGCGCGTTTACTTCCCGTACCTCCTCGCTCATCTCTATAGGTAGCCCGTACCGCAATGCGACAGATCGCTTGACGAGCCAGGGAGAGTACACAGCGGCGTCTCGTACCACGCAATCACGAATGAACCGCTTCAATAGCGCGCGCGAGAAGTTGATCCGATCCCGTCTGCCGTCAGCACAAGCCGAAGGCGGGCGACTCACGAGATCTTATCCGCCTGAACCTCCATCACGCTCTCGCCCCACTTCTCCTCGCTCTCGGCGTGTCCATTGGTCAAGGCATTCTCGGCTGCAGCACCCTCCGTCACGCCCTCCTTCAGCAGTCTGACGTTGTAGAAATATCGCATCGCGTTGTCCCTTTCCTGTAGCTCTTCGGTGGAGAGGGACAGGTCCGTGGCGAAGGGGTGAGATACTGGTGCGGGGGGTTGAGTGGGTCCGGCGAACGATAGGATGGGGGAGGCGGACGCGGAGGAAGAGAGGGTGCGGGGTGGGAAGGTCTTCACGATCCGAGCGAGGTACTTGTCGCCCTGAACGTCGACGAAGACCTCTGAGACTTGGATTAGCTGTAACTCCAGTATTGCTCATGACACGTACTCTCACCATCAAAGAAACGGTTTGCAAATCGCTCGTAGATCTTGTCGGCGAGACTTTCCAGCTTGCCTTCGATCTCTGTTCGTCATCAGCAGCTATTCAAGTCTCCTATACAATAATCGAGCGACGCCTTCGTCGTGCGACCAGTGAGCTGAGCGAAACTCACGGAATTGGACGGCTGCCAGAACAGCTTTTTTCAGCTGTCTCGGGAATCGAGTGTGCAGCTGCCTTGCCTCCTTCTGCTCGGATTGCAAGGCGGAAAAGTAGCTCAGCGACGACTTGCCGCTCACTACTCATGGTCAGGTCAGCTTGTACGGATCTCACCCAGGGAGGGAACGGACCTTCACACTGAAACAGCGGCTGGTAGAAGAAAGCTCTTCGGGCAGAGTACGACCTGCGGCCAATCAGCAATCGCCAGGAAGATGACGACAACAAGCACTCATAATCGGTGAAGATCTCCCCCGTCTCCGGGATATACCAGCACTCCCTATCCGTTATCCTCCAAGCGATGTTCTCCACCCCATTCTCCCCCTCGGCCTTGGGGTCGACCAAGCTGATCTGGCCCGTCACCAGCGTCTGGCCCGGTCTCTTCCCCTTAGTAGTCGTCAGACCCATACCTCCGCTAAAGACTCCGAGGAGCCGGTCGAGCTGCTCCTCGTCATCCTTGCCGTCGGGAGGCATCCATGATTGTGGAGGTGGAGCTAGCTGGTCTTGAGTGTCTAGGGCGGGGGTAGGGAGCGAGGATGAGCTGGAAGGAGGGGCGGAGGGCTCGGTGAGGGGTTGAACGCTGGGGAGGTGTTGAGGCGCGGTGGGGAGGGGTTGGAGGACTGTGGAAAGGGAGGGTAGGGGATGGAGGTGGACAGGCTTGCGCTTGATTAGAGGCATGGTCGAGAAGGTAGCCGATGCATGAACGGGGCAAGGAAGATCAGGGCAGATTTGGAGTAGGTGGTCCTAGCTAAATCGCCCGGACCAGATCGACTCGTCCGTCAATGGGATGGCCGGAAACACTACTCCACCCTGAGCCCTCCTCCACTGCCCATGCATGAAGCTGACAGACGCGTGGTGAGGAACGGGAGATTGCTTTCGACTAGATGAGAGGGCCTAGGTGAATTGCGTCGATCCACGAATGAGCAGGGAGAGAAGCAAAGATGCAGCAAGAGTGAATCGGTGAGGCCGGACAAGATGAGGATGAGGAAGAGGGGCCACCGGCATTGCCGGAGCCTTTTGAGTGAGGAAAGGTGGGTTCGAACGTGGCAAAGTGTTTCAGGAGGGGAAGGGCCGGCTATCTCTGCATGCCGTCGATAAGATCGGTCGACAAAAAGTAACATCAGGACCAGAAGGAGTATATCGAGTCACTCCCATTGTCGGTATGCATCTACAGTGATCGATGAACGAGGAAGGGCGCAAACAAGAGCAAGGCGTAGGATATATCTGGTAGGTGCCACTGGGCCGAAACGGTGATCGAGGGGTTCCTTAGGTGCCACACAGTAATCTCCGAAATGTTCCCAGACCGAGCAGGGCGAACATTTTAAGGAGATAGGAGCCCCTTTCCCTCCTTTGTTGACAAACACTCTGCATCAACACTGGCGAGTGAAAGAAAGTAGAATTGGAGAAAGTGTCTTTTGGGACAAGAGAGGCGTAGAAAACAGGTGAGTTCAAATACATTCCATCACTTCCCATCATTCCCTTCCCTCCCTCCACCTGACTCCTCCACCTTCTCATCAACGCTCGGATCCGACTTTCAAAACTTCCCCGTCAAATCCAACCTGAACATCATTCCATCCCACCTTACCACACCCTTCCTTTCCCTATCTATCCATCCTTCACGACCACCCACCCCCGCCAGCCCGTCCGACTCACAACGACGTCAACTCCGCCTCTATCCTCCGCATCCACCGCCTCCGCCCTTCAACGTGCCTCGCGCAGAACTGACCAAGTCACCCTCCCACCGTTCACAATGTCCGAAACTACCCCACCACCCACAGCGAGCAAGCGCGCCGCCTCTCCCTTCTCGCCCGAGACCGGCACCGTCTCGAAGCGCGTCCGCGAGGAGACAGAGGAGGAGAAACCAGAGGTCTCTGTCGACGAGGGTGAGGAGAAGCAGACGGATAACGAGAACGGTAACGACAACGGGAACGGGAGTGGGGAGGTGAAGAAGATGGAGGATGTTCCCATGGAGGGGTGAGTGAAACCTCTGGTCTTTCGGGGGTACCTGCAGGGTTCGCTGCTTTCCTGTACTCGCCTTTTACCACTCCTCTTTTCCCCCTCCACCTCCGTATTATCATTCGACATGCCTCTATCCCAGGAATCCGCTGACAATCCTTTGCGCCTCCCTTTCCTCAACTCCTCCAACTCTCTTCTGTGTCGTCCCCTAAATCTCGACCGTCATCCTCCACACCACGACCTAACTTTCCTCCATGTCGGCATGTCCACTGTCACCGTCAATGACGAATACGATCCCCACTACAGCGGCGACGCCGGTCCGTCCTCTTCTGCCCCCAGTAATGCCCCTGCCTCAATCCCATCCGCCCCAGTCACCGCCGCCGAACCACCCGCCCAGCAAATCTCGATGAGGTGCTTGATCGTCACCCAAGACGCTAGCGTTATCATTGGCAGAGGTGGCGCACATGTCAATGAGATCAGGGTGAGTCTGCCCTCTGACCAGGCATTTTTCTGGGCAGGAATACCGCCCACTGGTCCATGCCGAGAGTGAAGACGCTGATGGGTCCAACAGGACAAATCCAGCGCTCGTGTCACTGTTTCGGAATCCATCCCTGGCAATCCAGAACGTATCCTCAATGTGTCCGGCGCCCTCGACGCAGTCGCAAAGGTAAGCGGCCCCATCTGAAGCATGTTTCTTTCTTCCCTTGTCTCTCATCATCCCGCCCTACGGCCTATCCCTCTCACCTGTATGCCGAGACGTCTATATATTCCTCTCTTTGATGATTTTGAGCAGTGCCGCTCCTTTCCCTCTGCTTCAGCCAAAACCTCTCTGCTTCCAGACTCGACTGTCCCCGCAGATGCTGATGATTTACAGGCTTTCGGTCTTATCGTCCGTCGCATCAATGACGAGCCATTTGACGTGGCATCTGTTCCCGGATCGCGTGCGGTCACCATCAAATTCATCATTCCCAATTCCCGGATGGGTAGTGTGTACGTCTTCCCTTTTTTGAGTCCGAGACATCATGCTGATTGCCACTTCCTTTGTAGCATCGGTAAAGGCGGCTCGAAGATCAAAGAGATTCAAGAGGCGTCGGGCGCAAGGCTGAACGCAAGCGAAGCTATGCTCCCTGGATCGACCGAGGTGAGCAATACGGCGCCGTTCTCGCTGACAAACTCAGCGCGTTCTTTCTGTCTCCGGTGTCGCCGACGCCATCCACATCGCTGTCTACTATATCGGCACCATCCTCCTCGAATACCAAGAACGCAATCCTGGTTCCACTTCCGGATCTTACCGTCAAGCAGGTGCTCGGGGCGGTGCTGCCCCCGGTCCTGGCCCCGGTCCCAGCTATTCAGCCGCTCCCGTCAATGCAGGGCCTGGAGCGCAGACTCAACAAATCTTCATTCCCAACTCCCTTGTCGGCGCAAGTTAGTTGAGCTGTGCATCTTTCCCTTTTCCCCTCCAAACCTCCTCGTCCCACTCCCGCCCACCCCTTTGCCCCCACTCCCTTCCGCCCCCCTTCCCCCCTTCCCACCTTTCCCTGCTTCTTCGCTTCCCCCCTGTCCCACTTCCCCCCTTTCCCCTCTCCCCCACCACACCTTCTTCTCCCTTGTTCTGGCCCTCCCCTCCATGCTCATGGTTTCGACCCCTGACTGACAAGCATCGATAGTCATCGGTAAAGGCGGAGTTAAAATCAACGAGATTCGCGCGCAGAGCCAGTGTCAGATTCGCGTTACCGAGCCCGGTACTCCCGCCCAGCCTGGTTCGACCGTCAATCAAGACGAGCGACTGGTCACTATCACTGGGCAGCCTGCGAGCATCAATCTCGCTGTCCAGATGCTCTACTCTGTTCGTCGCCTCTCCAACAAGCACGATTTGATAACTGATGGGTGACTCAATAGCGTCTCGAGTCCGAGAAGCAAAAGATGGCGGCCGGCGGGATGTGATGCGCGGAAAACAGCGAAGGGGCAGAATTCTGGGTCTGTGAGATGGATCGCCCATGCGAATGTGTGATAGCATGTTTGACCTACAACATGTCCAACTAAGTCTGAGGGTCGAACGGCAGACGATCCCTGAGTTTGCCACGTGGGTTACGCCATCGTAGTCGGAATTCAGCCACCTTTGTGTAGGTGTTTGAAGACGTTGTAGAAGTATGATGCATAGGACGTATGTGTGGATGTCCGAAATGATGGGGAAGCTGCCAACTAGGCCTGCTAGCTAGCTGAATAGGCGGTGTATTCGTACGCCTTTCAACACTCCCGTTGTTGGGATTCCAACGGAAGACCTTATCAAATGTTGGGGATTGGACCCGGAAGGTGTGCTAACCATTGCACTAAGAAGGTGAGACATCCCGGAGACGGCTATATTCAACAATCGTCCCGGTTTTCGAACCAAAATCTTGGCATCGCTTCAATCCTCCCCTCTTTACTGCCCACAACCATGTCTGAGCGTGAATCCTATCTCATAGTGGGCGGCTGCGGCTTCCTCGGCCGGCACATCGTCGAACAGCTACTCGCGAGAGAGGAAACTCAGGTCTCGGTGTTTGACATCGTTCAGCGGCATTTCGACAGGTGAGTGGGACGAGGGGGTCGGGTACTGATGAGTAGTAACGTTACGTTCTATATTGGGGATATTACCAAGCCGGAGGATGTCGCGAATGCTCTGGAGAAGGTGAGTATCTTTATTGTTGATCCTTGCGGAACGGCATACTCCTCCTACACTTTCCTGTGCCATATCGCTCCTGGTGTTATCATCCACCTCCCGTCACCTAGTTCCTGTTCTCCACCCTCGCATCTGCTCCTAACCCCACCGTCTGTAACGGGCGAGACGAGGAGGAGAGGAAGGCGGCGGAGGTCGGGAGGCGGGCGGAAGGGAAGGGAGGGAGGGGGTTTCGCGGGTTGAAACACAAGAGCAAACCCCATGACTTCCTGCCGCTACAGGTTGAGAGGCGGAACCCTCTGCGGATCTCAGCCGCTTTTCTTCACGATCCCGCTCGAACTCTTTAGATATCCTCTTTGCTTCCGTTTAAGAGTCACCCGCTGAACTTCTGCTTTGTAGTCCGGAGCAACCGCCGTCATCCACACAGCCTCCCCCGCCCACAATCTCGGACGTCCCATCTACGAACTCGTAAACGTCAGAGGCACTCGCACCGTCCTCGACGTCTGCCTCGAGCACGGCGTCAAGAAGTTCGTATACACCTCGAGCGGCTCGGTGATCTACAACATGGAACAAAACGTTGTATCTGGGGATGAGCGTATCGACTTCCCGGCAGTAGCTCTCGACGCGTACAACGAGACCAAAGTCGCCGCGGAGAAGATGGTCCTTGCTGCCAACAGTGACACGATGGCGACCTGCGCTATCCGACCGGCTGGAATCTTCGGACCAGGGGACCGACAAATGATCAGCGGCTTCTACAATGTTGTCCTCAATAACCAGACTCGCTTCCAGATCGGTTACAACGACAACCTGATGGACTTCACGTACGTCGGCAACGTCGCGCATGCCCATCTGCTAGCGGTCGACAAACTCCTCACGCCATACCCGTGCGAGTCATTCAGCAATCCCCTTTCCTCCATTAATATCTCCCTCGGCACACACCGCATCCCGACCTCTGACGCCCACCCTCTCGGTCCGAACACATCTCCATCCGAAGCCGACCTCCTGGCTGCCCGGAAGTTCGAGTCAGGCGAGTATGACGAGACCGACCTCAAGCCGGTTCTGCGCAATCGGATGGACCATTTCTCCGGTCCAGCCAACAGCGAAGATCCCGGGGCGACAATGCCCATAGCTGGTCAAGCGTTCATCATCACCAATGGCGAGCCGATTTACTTCTGGGACTTTGCGCGGAGGATCTGGCGCGGTCTAGGGCACGTCCCGCCATACATCATTGCCATCCCAGTCTCTATCGGGCTCGTCCTCGCCACACTCGCCGAGATGTTCAGCAAGATTTCCGGGAAGGAAGCGGGGTTCACGAGGTTCAGGGTGGCTACTGCCTCCGGCGTGCGGTATTACGATATCGAAAAGTCGAGGCGACTTCTGGGGTATGAGCCGATCGTGGGGTTGGATGATGGGATGAAGAGGTGGACGGACTGGTATTTGGGTGAATTGGACAAGCAGAAGCAGGCAGTGGAGACGGAGAAGACCAAGTAGTTCCTGGTTGCCATGATACCTTCGTCATCTTGCCGTGCCTTGAGACATATGTGACTCCCTGATCAGTTCAAGGAACATCGCACCACTAGGAATATTCCGCGGCCCAGATCCCCATCGCTTACGCTCTATCTTTAGAAGAACCTAAGGACAAGAGGGGTCTGAGAAGTATGATGGACCGCAAAGCAACGAGACAGCGGCAATACTGTACGAAAGGTGGTCCATCTGACCGATGTCATTTTGAAAATATGAACAGTGGAAGAACCTATGGAATAACGACCCGTTCGCGGTGACGAGCCTTAGGTCTCACTGTCTTCCTGCATCGAACAGGCCACCGTACGACCGGGACATCACCGGGCTTTGGGCCGGACTAATCTTCCGCCGGCCATCCCTCTTTTACGTCTTGTCTACCGGTCTCGGCGGAAACCCTGCTGGGGTCACGCCGAGCCGCCCCAAAGCTTTCGCCATGCCCAACCTGATCATAATAGCCGCTCACCCCATATACATTGATCCCCGCGCAGATCTCTCCCCCGAGATTGACAAATTCGCCGTGGACAGCATGCCCATCGCTAGACCTTTCCCCACTGTTTTTAGGGCTGGACGCCTCGACTCAATCCTTCAAGGCGTCTCTTTCAACGTCAAAGCTCGAAGTCCGCTCCGAACTCGCCGTAAACTTCGATATTGACCTTCCACTCTACCAAACCTCCGGCGGTGTCCTCCATGGTCCCGAGGTTTCGGGCGAGTTATTCTCGCCTGTGATGAGCGTGGTGAAAGCCCTGGATTTGCTATTTGAGCGGATCAAAGTGGCTACATGGAGAATTGAGCATGTAAAGGGTATTGACACTGCAAGAGCCCGGCAAGTGAATCTAGCTGCATCCGCTACAAGGGCTTGAAGGCCTTGATAAAAACCCCTATACCATCTTCCACTTTCCGCCCTCCTCCACGAGCTCCACACTCCGCTTCTCATCCAGTGATACCCGACCGGCGTGGATGATCGCGGTCGTCAAGACCCTGCTCACATCAGCGCGTTTCCCAGAATCTACGTAACCCCGCGGAAAACCCCGAACCCCGCTTCCCCCCTCCTCCCCTCCGCACCTCCCGATCACGCGCTCCGTTCTGTAGACGGTAGGACGGAATAACGATCGTCCACTCACACAGCCTCAATAGTTGGCAGTCCCTTGCCCTCGTAATCACTCGCCTTGGTCCGCCCGCCCGACACGTCCCTCGCCGCATCGATGAATTTCTCGAGGGACCCATAACCATACCCACGCTGACCATCGAAAAAGCCGTTCTCGTCTGGTGAATACTTCACGTAAAAGGGGTTGTACTGCAGGCCATCAGTGCGGCACTTTCAGTAGGGATTGGGGGAGGGGGGGCGGAGGGGGGGGGGAAGGTGAAAGGGGGCTCACATCGGCCTAAAACTCGTCAGCGAGGCTCAGAAAAACTGAGAGACGTACCTTGCCAGTATCATCCTCCACCACGCTGTACCCCCTATGCGCCTGGTCCACCCGAACCTCGCCCTACAACACCCGTCAGTTCCACCCGCTCAAACCTGAAGTGAGAACCCACCTTCTCGGCCATGTAATGGAACCTCTGCTCGCTGTGAACTCCCGCTTTCAGCGGGGCCGCCCAGCTAGCAGTGTAGACTGCCGTTCCCCTTTGTTTCTCATCTTTGATATTTTGCCAGTCGACCAGTAACGTAATGGTGTCCTCAGTCTTAGGATCACACCCCATGGAAGTGGCGATACCCGTCGTAGCGGACGCGGTGACCTTGGTGGGGCGGTACCGACCCTCGACCATCCAGCAGTGGATCTGCTCCCATCAGCGAACACGAGGAACGAGTGTGTGACGGTGACTCACGTCCACGTGGTGGGAGTTGAGGTAGTAGGAGATGTCGGAATCGATCCCGGCCCACGACTTGAATGTCTCGAGCTGGAATTTGGGTTGGGACATGTAGGAACAGTAGAAGTTGAACCCGCCAAGCTTCTGGGCGCGGGCTCGGGCATCGTTGTATGCGGGACTAAGTTCCACCGATTGTCAGCCGCATTCTAGTGTTTGTCAAGGTGTTCTCACTCGAAGCGCTTGTGGCTAGCCAGATATCAGCGGTAGATACGGGTATGGCGTGGGACGTACTGCTCGACCCAGCAGATCAGCTGTTTCTCCTTAGCCAGATCAATGAGTTTCTGGTGATCCTCGAGTTTTTGCGTGGCAGGCTTGGTTACGAGCACATGGTGGCCTAGGTTGAGCGCCTCGGACGCGATGGGATAGTGAGTGCTGTCCGGTGTGAAGATGATGACGGCGGATCCCTTCGGAAGGGCCTTGAGCGCCTCCTTGACTTCGTGATATCAGTTATTGGGTCTTGTGTTTGATAGTAAGCAGCCTGCACTCACAGGCATCGGCGTTCCGGACGTTGCCCTCCGGGAAACCGCGGAAAGTGAGGTCGAGACCCTTGTAAACGTCCCCGATGTTCTTCTGGAAGTGCTCGCGGACCTCGGCGAACTACGGGAGTGATGGGTCAGACCATCGTACTTGGGCTTCATCGACGACTCACCTTCCCGCCATTGGTACCAGCCATGACGATCCTGGGGAACATCAGATCCGCCCAAGCGAGGAGATATTGACGGACTCTGAGACCTTGCCTCGGCGGCGCAAGTCGAACATGGTCACGCCGACCACACCAATCTGAAAAATTCAGCAAGGAGTCTGGTATGTATGGAAGGGAGCATACCTTCTTGTCCGACTTGGATTGACCGGACGGAGTGATACCGGTCGTGTATTCGCCCTGTCGTTTCGTCAGCACAGCGCTCTCGAGTTGTACGGGGTATGACAGACCGTGCCCATAAGGCCGACGGTGATCGGAGGGAGCTCACTGGACATGATGTGAGATGTAAGCTGGGGGTGTACAGTAAAAAAAGGTTCTGTAACAATTGAAGAGGATTGATCCGGCATGTCGCGGGCCGAAAGCCGGTGCCTGTCCCTCACAAACTCGGGGCAGCGGATTAGGTTCCGTCTAGACTTCTGCGGAAAAGATTTCAGGATAATCCAAATAAATAAGTCGTGAAAATATTCTGAACTTGGGGTCTGAAGATTTCGAGCGGATGGGGATCGTTTAGGAACTTTGATCGAGCAGATTATACCGCATCTTAAAAAAAAGGCTCACACGCTCTGATAGCTGCGCTTCCAGTGTTGTCTTGCTCAAGAGCCGTTTTGCGCAAAATGCTTCGCCGATCGTCGCTCTCCCGATCGTCGTCCGCCTTCGGCCGGGTGATCTCGCGGAAAGTGGTTCTTGTCTCTCGAGGAATCAGTCGTCCGGCAGCTCTCTCCGTTCTCCAAAATGAGCGAGCCCTTTGTCGTCCTCGTAAGCCGTCTCGAGTTCTCATGTGCCAAGCTGATCCCTTCAGTGGTCTTTGCTTCCCTGCAAACCCGTTTCTACAGTCCCGCACCTCGTCTCGCCGAGACAGAACCCGAAGAGGACTTCTACGGCGCACCCGACGCCGAGCCCATCGCCCCACACACCACGGATACCGAGATCGCCAACGAACCCACGCCTCGTGCCCCTACCGGTCCCAAAGTCGAGCTCGTCCCCTTCGAAACCCTCCGGGGGAAGATCAACTATGACACTCTCAAAGCGCTCACCTTCAAACCCTTCCAGCTCACCGCGATGAGCGAGGTGCAGAAGCGTGTGCTAAAGCTCATGCCGTATCTCTCTGGTGGGAAGTTGAGGGGAGTGGCAAGGGAAGAGGCGAAGCATGATGGGGAGGAGGTGAAGGAGAATGAGGTGGAGGAGGATAAAGAGGGCGAGAGGAGAGGCAGGGAGGATCTGCTTGTGAAGGCGAAGACGGGTACAGGGAAGACTATTGTGAGCTTCTGCTCCTCCCGCCCCTTTCACACCTCCCATACCCTCTCCACCGTCCTCGCCCCCCTCCCCCCGCCCTCCCCCCCGGGTCCTCCCCCCACGGACCCCCACGACCCCCCACCCTGTGGCCTCGCTGACTTCCGCAGGCATTCCTGGTCCCCGCGATCGACGCACGAGTCAATTACCTGAACAGGCGGATGAAGGAGGCCGACGAAGACGGCCGGATACCCTCTCGAGCTGAGCAGGGCCAAAAGCTCCGTCAGCTCGCTCGCAATACCGTCGGGACCCTTATCATCTCACCGACCCGAGAATTGGCGACGCAGATCGCGAACGAGGCGCTCAAAGTGTGCACCTGGCACAAGGAATTCCAGGTCCGACTCTTGGTCGGCGGCATGAGTCGAATGGCGCAAATGCGAGAATGGCAGCGCGGCCGGAAGGATATCGTCGTCGCCACCCCTGGCCGGTTAAAGGACTTTCTGAGCGAGGCCCCTGTGCGAGAGATTATGCAAAATACCGACGTTCTCATCTTGGACGAAGCGGATACCCTCCTGGAGATGGGGTTCTCGAACGACCTCAATTTCATTATCGACTCCTTGCCCAAGGAGCGCCAAACATTCTTTTTCTCCGCCACCGTCTCCCGAGAGATCGCGAAGGTCGCTGCGAAAGCCCTCCGCCCGAATCACCAGGTCATCGACACTGTCCCGAAGAACGAATCGAACGTCCACGAGAATGTCCCCCAATTCTACACCGCTCTCCATACAGAAGGCGACCAAATCGCTCATATCCTCCGCCTCATCGCCCACGACCAGTTGACGAGACCAAACTCGAAAATCATCCTCTTCCTTCCCACTACTAAACTCACGATGCTCTACTCCACCCTCGTCCGCGAGCTTGGATCTTCCCTACCACGACGAACGAATATTCACGAGATTCACTCCCGCTTAGACCAGGACAAGCGATCCCGCGCTTCCGACCGCTTCCGCCGGGACACTAATTCATCGATCCTCGTTACCTCGGACGTCTCAGCGCGAGGCGTCGACTACCCAAACGTCACCCGTATCATTCAGGTCGGTATTCCCGGCTCCTCCGAGCAATACATTCATCGCGTCGGTCGGACGGGGCGCGCTGGAAAAGAGGGTGGGCGAGGAGATCTTGTTCTCATGCCATGGGAAACCGGATTCGTTCAACAACTCCGCGGCATCCCCATCAAGGCGCTAGAGATGGACGACCTCACCTCGGAGCTGGTCTCGCTGGCCGATGAGGACTACAGCGAGAAGCTTTCTCATATGCAGGAAAAGATTAGTGGTCTCATGCCATCACTCGACCAAGCTGCCATCGAGGAGGTCTTTACCAGTATGATCGGATACTACGTCGGGAAGACCTCAGAATTGAAGACATCAACCGACGAGATCTATCGGGGATTGCAGAATTGGTCGACAAAGACGGCGGGTCTGGCTCAACCCCCATATCTAAGTCCCGGATTCTTGGCGAAGCTCGGACTGGGTCGTGGTGGAGGCGGAGGAGGTAGGAGTAGTGGTGGTTTCAGAAGTGGAGGTGGTGGCGGGTTTGGTCGAGGTGGCGGTGGAGGAGGAGGAGGATTCGGTCGAGGAGGACGATCAGCTGGAGCTGGGTTCGGCGGCAGTGGTGGATTTGGGGGAGGAGGTGGTGAAGGTGGGTTTGGAGGAAGTGATCGTGGGGGCGGCGGCGGGTTTGGCGGTGGCGGGTTTGGCGGTGGCGGTGACCGTGGAGCCCGTGGCGGAGGGTTCGGGCGTAGTGATCGTGGTGGATACGGCGGGAGCGGGGGCGGTGATCGGTCGGCACCTTGGGAATCTAGGGGACGACAGGGGAGAAGCAGTTATGAGGAATAGTATACCAGGGATTTTGATGCGATTCTAGATCAGGCTTAGAGCTAATGTATCATATGCATCGACACTCTCCTCATGCTCCTACACTTTCTCTCAGTACCTTTGCAAGAGCTGTCGCTCTACGGTCGACGGTCAGAGGGTAACTACCGGAATCAAAACGTGTTCGGTCGCATGCCTGACCGAAACCAAGCATGATCAACAGACGGAAATCTGAGAATCCGGAATTGATCCGTCGAGCGTTGAGAAATAAGCAGCATCGGTCCAAGATCGGGCCGTGGAGGTGGCGGAAGATGCTGTCGTGACGAAATTGCGAGCACTGCGTGACATGTGCTTGACGTTGCCTTCATCCTCTATACTTCGACTACGAGGACACGATTAGACTCGTCGTACAAGCACCTCCCCTGCAGACACTAGAGACCTGCGCTCAAGGAATCAGTCAGAATGAGCAAGACGAAAGGGACGAAGGGGACTCATCCCCCGAGTCAGTGCCTCATCCCACTAGACGATGACTATGTTCAGTCTGAACGGCGCTGATGGATTGTCTGCCCCCTCTCCTGACTCCATACGTCCGTATTTCCCTCTGGCTCTCATGAAACACTCTTTGCCGGACATAGTCGACCCCAATTGGTGGCGCCAAGCTTGCGTCTACCAGATCTACTCCCGTTCCTTCGCCGACGCCAACGGCGTCGGTATCGGTGACCTCAAGGGAATCACCAGCAAATTTCCAAACCTCAAGGAACTCGGCATCGACGCGGTCTAGCTCAGCCCATTCTACCCGAGTCCTCTCAAGGATGGTGGCTGTGAGTCTCCCCTGGACTCTTTCGTGTTGTATTGATGTGGGTGGGGTAGACGGCGTAGCGGACTACCGCGATGTCGGCCCCAAGATCGGGACATTGGCGGACTTTGACGCGATGTCGACCGCGTTCAAGGCAGCGGGTATCAAGTTGATTCTGGATATCGTGCCGAATCACTCGAGTACGGATCATGAGTGGTTCCAACAGGCTCTCAAGGCGCCGAAGGGTTCCAACGCGCGAGACCGGTCCATCTTCCGTGACGGTTACTGCACAGCCCGTCCTATACTCAGTGTGCACAGCCCGTCCTAAGGGCTGGATCGCCAACTCGGTGACTCGCTGACGCTCGTAGGTCTGGGGTCGGACAAGGGTCGATCCCCCTCCGACTGGACCTCCATCTTCGCCGGCTCCGCCTGGAACCCGTCGGCGACGGTCAATTCTACCTCCATATCTTCAACATCTCCCAGCCCAATTTCAACTGGGACCACGAAGAGGTCCGATCCGACTTCATAATGACCCTCCGATTCTGGGGCGATCGCGGCGTCTCAGGTTTCTGTGTCGATGTTGCCCATGGTCTGGCGAAAGATCTGCAGACGGACATGAGCGAGATGGCGAATCAGGAGATGATGCAGCACCTGTTGTTGGAGAAGATGAAGAATGGGGCGCCGAGTAACATCGATCCGCAATGGGATCGGGATGAGGTCCATGAGATTTATAAAGAGTGGAGGAAGGTGTTGTGATGAGTTTGATCCGCCACTCACGTAGGTTCTCTCCCACTCTCGGAGCACTGCTGACGAGATGGGGTGAACAGGGCCGTGGCAGAGGCTTGGGTCGCGTCGGATCGCATACAATTGTACGCCTCTTCGGAGGGATTGGGCCAATCGTTCTCGTTCGACTTGGTGATGTGCAATTTCTATCGGAAGGAATACAAGGAGACGATCGATACTTCACTCGAATTGGTCACGCGCTCAGGCTCTTCCACCACCTGGGTCCTCTCCAACCACGACGTGAGTCTCTTCTTCGCGGATTGGCGGAGGCGTTCTGACGGGTGATGGTGACTCAGATCCCCCGCCACGCCACTCGATTCGGTCTCCCCGCGCGGTCGAGACGGGAGCTCCCCGTGGACACGCCCAATTCTGCGTCGACTATCTCCTCAGCCGGGGGACGAACCCATCGGGCGATCACGAGAAAGGTCTCCGTCGAGCTCGAGCGGCAACACTTATGCTCTTCCCCGTTCCAGGATGTACACACCTCTACCAGTGGGTCAACCCTCTTTCCTCCGGTTACATTAGCTGATGGATAGCAGAGGAGAGGAACTAGGCCTTCCCGAGGTCCTCGACATCCCGGACTCCGCCCGACAAGACCCGTGTTTCATCGGAACCCAGGCGAAGACTTGGGTCGTGACGGGTGCCGTGTGCCCATGCCCTGGACTCAGAGCGGTCCCAACCTCGGATTCGGTTCCGGCAAACCCGCCCATCTCCCTATGCCAGAATGGATGTCCTCCTTCACCGTCGAGTCGGAGGACAAAGATGCGCAATCCACCCTTAACTTCTACCGCAAGGCTTTGGCGCTGCGGAGGGAACTGCAGGGCGCGCCGAGGAGCTGGAATGGGTGGTGGATGGGGATGGATAAGGAGACATTGCATTTTAGTAGACCGGGTGGGTGGGAGGTGGTCATGAGTTTCGAGGGAAAGGGGGTGAAGGTGCCAAAGGGTGAGGTGGCGATAAGCTCGGGGAAGTTGGAGGGTGGGGAGGTGCCGAAGGATACCACGGTTTGGGTGACGGCGACGTAGAGTGTCATGACTTTCAAGTACTGCATTGGTTCCGTTCGTACCCTGATTTCGATGGCTTCATGGGTGACGTGACCAAGAAGCCATTGGGTAAATGATAGGATGCGCAGTGAGCTGATCGTAGGACTTGGTATCAGCTGCAGGAGTTCCATTGCCATCATTGGAATGATAAACAGCCTCGTTGACCTTTGCACTCCCGATGAAGACTTGACGAAGTAGATGCGCCCGCAAGAAAGACCCTTTCGGCTCACCATCCTGATGGCGCTCGTACCGCGAGATGGTTCCACTTCAAGGGATCTCGGATCACCTTGCCGATTTTGCACACGTTAGTCCACTCCAACAGCCCTCCTTGGCCCGGTACAGCAGCCCCACAGAAACGGTACCATAGATACATCGCCCACTCCAACCCCCAATGACCATCATGAACGATATCCCCCTCCTCCCCCTCCAACCGGTCCTTCCCCCGTCCGTCCCGTCCCCGTTCGCCAAAGCTTCATCATCAACCAAAGCGCGACCACGGCGCACACGACGTAAGCGATCGTCCGGTATTGTCGGAGGGTGGAGGTGGCGCTCATCGAGCGGGAGTGGTGGCGCGAGGTGGAGAAGAGGGAGTTTGTGAAGGAGGAGAAGGTGTTTGTCTGGTGAGGGGACGAGCGTCAGCGAGTGTACGAGCGGAGGCAAGGAGGGAAGTGGGAGGGGGCGGGAGGAGGCAGAGGGAAGAAGGAGACATAGGGGGTTGAGAGGTGTGTGCAAGGCGGGAGTAGAGGAAGGGGGAAAGGGTTGAAAGATTGGGCCGGGGGCGGTACGGGCGGTGGGACGGATCGCTATATGTAAATGTCGATTCCCGGAGGGAGGGCATCGTGGGAGATGTTTACGAAAAGGACGCGAGAGTAATTGTGAAGGGGAGATGAACACACTGTCCGATCAAGCTACAACCCCTAGATCAGCACTCCTCCGCTATCATGAGATGAGCAGCGATCTCACCTGATCATTTTGCCGTGTCGAGTCGTCCAGTATATCAATCGTCACCTGAGCACCGAATCATTTCTGCTGACCGTATAACCATTGACTGGTGAGAGGAAGGATGGGAGGGGATGGCGGTGGAGGATGGACGGCGACGTACCGACCGTAGAGCTTTGATCTTCCCGTGTAAGGAGTTTAGCTCTTCCTCGTTCTGGTTATCTAGTGTCTGATCTGTTGTACTGTCCGAGGTATTCCATCAGAAGCGCAGCGAGAAGATGCGGGATGGAGCATACCTCGGCATGATGGATGGCGACGTAAGGGATATGGGATTGACGATTGGAGAGCGGGTTGACGCAGTCGGTGAGAATTGATCGCTAGTGTCGCAGGGCTGGAAGTGTTGTGACTTTCACGCAGTAGTATCAAGTCTTGCGTCCGAGCCGATATGAAGGGAAGTCAAAAGTATTCGGCAACAGACGCGCCAGTAAAGAAAGCCAAGCAAGTTCGAAGCATGCGCGTGGGACGATCTTTTCCACCTCCAGATAGACATGGTGTGCCTTGATCCCATATGTGTACATGCATGTCATTGCTCCTTCTGTATCAGTAGAAACAATCCTACACCGCCTAGTAATGCGTATTTGAGCTGTGGGAAGTCATTCTGCGCCTCATCAGCTTCTACTTCCTCCGCCGCCGAGCTAAGGGGGGCGTGGCTTTGAGCGGGAACAGGTGAGCTTACCATTGCGATGGTTACGTATCCCACATATGGCAGGAATCTGTATCAAAAGTCAACCTTCGGTCCTGGTGAAGAATGGACAGCGTACCCCCGGACCTTCCCGATGATATGCCGCCGCTCGAGCCATTGCATCCCGCTATACAGTATCAGGTCGTCCCCGTCGTTGTTATCGCCTTTCGTGAGTAGGAGCTGGGTGGTGTTTCTAGCTGTTCCATTAGTACGCAGCTTTACGCAGCTTTATCTCCGTCAAAGGAGGGGCACGGACGTGATGTGGGATTCGATGACTCGGTGGACGATGGGTATATCTCCTCCTGGCCTGCGAAGTGTCAGAATTTCGACACGCTCATGAGCCGCCGCAGTCGCATGCTACTTCCAGCAGATCGATTGTCGGGAGCGATGCGTGGCAGCGACGGCGTCACTCACACTTTATACACTGTGATATCTCCAACCTCGTAGGCCACGTTCGCGGGGTTCGTCAAGAACAGTATATCTCCTCGGTAAAAAGCCGGTTCCATCGATCCCCTGCACCAGACATCAGCATTAATCTGGCTACCTGCGTGAGAAACAGCAGATCTCTCTGCTGAGACGTCGAAGGGACTGACTGACGAGAGGACCACGACGATGGGTGATTCCGAATTGGTGATGAGGCATAAACCTTTCCACATCATGAGGCCGGAGGAGACTACGGTGAGGAAGTTGAGGGCTTGGAAGAGGAGCTGTGAAGCGGGTAAGATTGGATGCCTCTGGGCGAGCTGAAGGACAGCTCGAGAGGGACATTCCAACTTACCCCTTGAAGACCCAGCTTCCGGAGCCGGGCGAGCTCGGCGTTGAACATCGCGACGACCTGTTCTTCCTGTTAGAGCGCTGAGTAGCGTATTGTATAGCCAAGTCCAAGATTACCGTTCTGTACTCGATCTCGAATAAAGGAATGCAGAAAGTCGACACCGCAGAACATAGCGTAGCCGTCGCGTCCGTTTGCCACGTCACGCCTCGTACCGTTCAATGAGGAATCGGTTGAAACGCTTCTACATAATAACCACCCACTGAATGAAACTGCGCGTTTCGACTCGCTCTTATTTGAGACTCGATCATTTCCACACTCCCCGCACCTTTTCTACACAAGCAATCCTCAATAGCTCTCGCAAAACCAAAATGTCGCTCGCACCCGATACACCCGACCAACCTCCCAACCGCCCCGCCATGACACCCGGCGGGATCGCGACCGAGTTATCCAAACTCGACCTCCCCGCACCCACCAACCTCCGACTTAACCTTCCCACCTCCCACAAACACTCTCAAACCCCCTCAGTCCTCTCCCCCATCCCCGCATCCGCCGTCTCCGACACTACAGCCGACACAGGCGACATCTCCGGTCCCGAACCCGAAGCAATCACCGAGATGCGTCGCAAGACCCGGTCGGAATCCATGTCGGAACAACTCAGCGCGACGCTCGCCGACATGCGCTTGCCACAGCCGGAGAGGATCTTTGGGCCGGAGGAAGGGACGAGAGAGAAGAGTGGGAAACAGGGGGTGAGCGCGGAGGATTGGGATAGGGTGAAGCTGGCGGATGAGGTTCCCGAGGCTGTCAAGGAACCGGTCAGGATGACGCATTGCAGGAATACGAGTCGAGCGTGAGTCGGGCTTGAGCTGGATTGGGCTGATGGGTAGGGAGGCTGCTATGTCGCCGAGACCGCCTGCTATTGCTGAAGGGCATGAACCGGGATCGTCGATTGGTGTGGCGAGAGAGCAGAAGATTACGCCTTTCGACGTGGAAGGTGGGGTTGACGAGGAGGGACGGTCTCTCGGCATGTAAGTATAGGCGGATGAAACTCCACAGGGTCTAGCTGATCGGCTCACAGTGATTACGAGAAGACAGTGAAGCGGTTCGGCGCAACATCGATCACGCCAGATCTGCTGGAACGGTTCGAGCGCTTGACTGGTCAGAAGCCTCATCCCTTGCTTCGCCGTCGAACATTTTTCTCCCACCGGTAGGCTTGCAGCATGCGCTAGAGTTTTCTGACCCGTGTAGCGACTTCAACCTCATCCTCGACCGGTACGAGAAGGGCCAGCCATTCTACCTCTATACTGGCCGCGGACCGAGTAGCGATTCCATGCACATGGGCCACCTCATCCCCTTCATGTTCACCGCGTATGCGTTCCTCAGAGCCTCCCACTTGAGTAGACTGACGAGGCTTAGCTGGCTACAGAAGGTGTTCAACTGTCCCTTGGTCATCCAGATCACCGGTAGGTCTTCTCTTGAAGCTCCCTTACAATGCTGACGAAGTCAGACGACGAGAAGTACCTTCTCCAGCGCGATACGAAGAAGCAGGCCGACTTGATGAAGAAGATCAAGGCGCAGAAGCCGATCGACCTGGTCAAGCATTACAACAAGATGGGAGTGGACAATATCCGGGATATCGTCGCGTGCGGCTTCCTGCCGGATAAGACGTTTATCTTCTCCGATCTCAATACCTTGGGGTGAGCTGTCCGATATGATTTCGGATGATACTAATCGAATTCAGCGGGGCCTTCTACCGGAACGTCGTGCTCGTGGCGAAGACGCTCACAGCGAATCAAATCAAGAACGTCTTCGGCTTTTCTGACTCGTGAGTGCAAGGTAGCCTTCATGGCTGACGGTGCAGCGATAATGTCGGGATGTTCCACTTCGCGGCTATCCAAGCCACTCCGTCATTCTCCAACTCCTTCCCCCAGATCTTCGGTGATCGAGACGACATTCCCGCTCTGATCCCCTGCGCGATCGACCAAGATCCTTACGTCCGTCATCTTTCCACTTCTCAGATCCCCGCTGACCGTCCTAGTTCCTGTTGACCCGCGACTCTGCCGATCGACTGGGATACCGAAAACCCGCTCTTCTCCACACAAAGTTCTTGCCCGCCCTCCAAGGTGCCAATTCGAAGATGTCCGCCTCAAACGAGAATTCTGCTATCTTCATGGACGACGACCCGAAGAAGATTGCCAAGAAGATCAAGAGTCATGCTTTCTCCGGAGGTGGGGCGACGCAAGAGGAACATCAGAGATTGGGAGGGAACCCGGATGTGGATGTCGCGTATCAGTATCTGAGCTTCTTTGAGGATGATGAGGAGAGGATGATCCGTTTGGCCAGTGTGGGTGTCTACCTCTACAGAGGAGGATACGAGCTGAGAAGGTGATAAGGACTATCGGGCGGGGACACTGAGCACGTCGCAGATGAAGGAGGCGTGTATCGAGATGCTCCAGCGGGTGGTCGAGGAGTTCCAGAAGGTGGCGAAGCATTTTTCTGCTGCAGTTACGAGTGCTGATCATTTTCAGAATCGGGCAGCTGTCACGGATGAGGTCATGGCGCATTTCCAGGATATTACGAGGAAGATCGATCCCAGCCCTAGTCCGAGGATGCGAACATAGATGAGACATGGCGTTTTAGGTGTGGATTCTATGACGATTTCATGCATACTGGTCATACTAGTACCTTCGCCCTTTTCGGGAAAGTCCGGTCGATTAAATGAGGCTTGTTCTGAGTACTGTCAACTGACTCGTCTATCTTGGGCTCGGGAAAGCGGGTGAAGCACAATCAATGACCATCTCGGATCTATAGGCGGCCAAACCAAACGTCCCTTCCGAATGTCGCGATGGTCACCGGAGGTCTATAGGAATCCTGAGTGAACGCTCCGGGCACCTGAACGAGGATATGCTCCGCCAGCTCGCTCCATCGAGGGCATCGTCGTCTTTCGCCCTGCCTTTCCCATGGCCAGCCAATACATTCTCGTCAAAGCGAAATCAACCAAGTGCCACATTCCGCTAGATTTCCACGATTAGGCGTGCATGCGTTTCTGCTAGGCAACGCGGGTTGATCGATGTCCACCATCATTCCTCCCACTTTTCGCTTGATCACCCAAAATCAAACTTGACACCTTCGCCTGAAGCTTTCGATCTCCCCATCCTCCTGAGCTCTTCCCACCAGTCCGGAGCCAGGATACACTCTCGCCATGTCGGATGAGAAAGACCCCCTCGCCTCTGACATCCTCGTCCCCTCGAGAAATCCGGAGCAGAAAGATGGGGAGAAACCCAAGGCGAATGGCGATGTCAAGGGAAAGGAGAAGGATAAACTTAATGGGGAGCCGGAGATCGTAGGCTATCTCTCATTTCACTCCCAGCGCAGCTAATGGTTGCAGAGCGAGGAGGATATGCAGTTGGAAGCTGAATTAGAAATGCTCGTCCAGAGGCTCAAGGTTGTTTAAGGGTCGGATATGGGAATGATACTGATAAGCGCAGGAATCGGACAAGGATCTGTACCTCCCGGCTCTGGAGAGTCTGCGGACATTGATTCGCACGAGCACAAGCTCGATGACGAGTGTGCCGAAACCGCTGAAATTCTTGAGACCCCATAAGGAGGAGCTGGGGAAGTTGCGGGATGGATGGGATGAGGGATTGACAGATCAACGGGTGAGCGAGCTTGAGCTCCAACCATAAATCCGAAAAGCATTTGAAGGGGACTGGCTGATGCGGCTTCGGACAGTCACTACTCGGCTCGATCCTCTCCGTCCTCGCGATGACCTACTCCGATACCGGCAAACGAGATACCCTCTACTACCGCCTCATCTCCCAATCCTCTGAAGCGCCCGGACTATGGGGACACGAGTACGTCCGGCACCTCGCTGCTGAGCTTGGGGAGGAGTATACCTCGATGTACGGCTCGATCCCGGATGAACAACCCAATGGAAATGGGCATGCGAATGGGCAACCGGAAGAGAGGAGTTATACAGTGGAACAGCTCAGGGGGTTAGCGATGGAGCTTGTGGATTTCTGCTTGAAGCATAATGCGGAGGCGGACGCGGTGGATCTGCTGTTGGAGCTGGAGTGCGTTGGGGAGCTGGTGGGCAAGGTCGATGAGAAGACCTGGCCGAGAGTGTGTCAGTATATGGTCAGGTGAGTGATTCGGTGCGTCTCAGAGATCGAGGCTGAGCGGAGCAGCTGTGTCCCGCTGTTGGTTCCGCCAGACAATGTGGCATTCCTCAAGACTGCTGCAGAGATCTACGCGAAGCAGAACCGGTATCCGGAAGCACTGGCTTTGGCGGTACGCTTGAACCATCGGAGCCTGATACAGAAGTACTATGCTGCTCCGGGCAACCCGTAGGTCCATGTGATCTCTGGTTGAGAAGCCGCTGACTCGTCGCAGGGCGATGAAGAAGCAGCTATCGTTCTTCCTTGCCCGCGCTCAGGTACCGATTCACTGGGTCCACACCCCCGAAGGCGCCGAAGTCGACGGCGACGGTCCTGCTCCTGAGCTCAGCGAGGACGTTCTTGAGTGCCTTGGCAATGTCAAGCTCTCCTCACACTTCCGCAATTTCGGCAAAGCTGTAGACGTCGAACAGCCTCGAAGCGTCGAAGATATCTATAAAGCTCATCTCGAACCCACGCGGACGACCCACAATACCGACTCCGCCCGGCACAACCTCGCCTCTACGTTCGTCAATGCTTTTGTGAATGCCGGCTTCGGAAATGACAAGCTCATGGTCAATGCGCCGGAGGGACAGAGCTGGATCTACAAGAACAAGGAGCACGGGATGATGTCTGCCACCGCGAGTATTGGGATGAGCATGCTCTGGGATTCAGAAGCGGGTATCGACCACATTGACAAGTACTCATACTCTGTCGAGGAGCACATCAAAGCAGGTGCCTTCCTGGCGATGGGGATCCTTCACTCGGGTATCCGCACCGATCCGGACGTCGCATTCGCATTGCTAGAGGAGCATGTGGACAGCCAGAGCGTACCTCTCAAGGTCGCCGCGATGAACGGGATCGCTGTCGCCTACGCGGGGTCCTGTCGCCAGGACATTGCGCAGAAGCTGCTTCCTCACGTTGCAGACGAGACGAATACGATGGAGGTTGCTGCAATGGCTGCCCTGGCGTTAGGCTTCGTCTTTGTTGGATCAGGAGACGGGGAGATGGCGAGCGCTATTCTGCAGACCTTGATGGAGCGGGAGGAGTCGCAGCTGGCTTCTGAGTGGTCGGTGTTCGTGGGCTTGGCACTGGGTCTTATCTTTCTTGGTTGGTATCCAGCACAATAAGGTGATACGACAACCCGCTAACATCAACCAGGGACACAAGACGCATCCGACGCAACAGTTGAAACCCTTCGTGCCATCGAACATCCTCTCTCCAAATCCGCCCAGATCCTCGTCGATGTCTGCTCCTTTGCGGGAACAGGCAATGTATTGAAAGTACAGGAGATGCTGCAGACCTGCGCGGAACATGCCGAGAAGCCGAAGAAGGAAGAGCCGGCGGTGGTAGGTGGGGAGAATGCTGCGGACGCCGAAGGGGATGTACCGATGGCAGCGAGCACATCAGAACCTGCAGCCGCAACATCCACTCAGCCCGGAGGTAGTGCGTCAGAGCCTTTCTCATCTGTTGCTACCCAGCCGGATGCCGCTGCACCGATCACACAGCCGGACTCCCCGGCAGCAGCGGAGGGTGAGGGAGAAGGGGAGAGCGAGGAGAGTAAGCCGGAAACGCTGCGACATCAGGCTGTGGCGACTATCGGCATTGCGTTGATCGCGATGGGCGAAGATGTCGGTGCGGAGATGGCGTTGCGGCAGTTCCAGCATCTGGTGAGTTCAACATGCCATGTCGCTTGAACCATCGCAACTAAGTCACTTTAGATGACATATGGCGACCCAACAATCAGAAAAGCCGTCCCTCTAGCCCTCGGACTCATCTCCGCATCGAATCCACAAGTTAGCATCCTCGAAACCCTATCCAAATACTCGCATGATACCGATCTCGATGTTGCAATCAACGCTATAATAGCCATGGGACTGGTCGGGGCCGGCACGAACAATGCACGTCTCGCCCAAATGTTGCGTCAGCTGGCGGTCTACTACTACAAGGAGCCTGACTGCTTCTTCATGGTCCGAATCGCTCAGGTAACGCTCGCCTCACGAATAAAGGGTCGATGCTGATGTTAGCAGGGCCTGGTGCATATGGGGAAAGGAACGATTGGGATCAACCCATTCTTCAACGACGGTCAGGCGATGTCTCGGACGGCGGTAGCTGGACTCCTCGCCGTTCTTGTCTCATTCACCGATGCAAAGTCTTGTAAGCAATCTCTATTCGCTTGGTTTGGCGAAGCTGACTCGCCCAGTCGTTCTGGGCAAACACCACTGGATGCTCTACTGGCTCGTCACCGCCATGTACCCGCAATTCCTCATCACCCTGGACGAAAACCTCGAGGAGAAGGCGGTGACTGTACGTGTGGGGCAAGCAGTGAATACCGTCGGTCTAGCGGGAACGAGAATGGGCATCTCAGGTGTAAGTCCTCTTGATTTCCTTGATTCGGCGAGCCTCTAGCTGATGATCATTGCTAGTTCCAAACACATCAGACCCCTGTGCGGATCGGTACGGGAGAACGAGCGGAGTTGGGGACGAACGAGTTCTTCCCTTATCAGTCTGTACTGGAGGGTTTGGTCATTCTTACAAAGTGGGTGGATGTGTGGGCTTCTTCGTCCGCGCTGATGACGGTATAGGAATGAGGGGTACGATGCGGAGGACGTGCAGACATAGACTGAGACCGGGGGAGAGAAACAGCCGGGACGCAGAGCAAGGAAAGATTGCAGCGATGTGCATGACGAAGAAGAAAACATAAAGACAATGCATTGGATACCACGTCCGCCTGGTGTTTCGGGAATCATGAGCTCTGATGTCACTTAAACTATGACCATCCCGCCTGAGTGTCTACTTTGGCGTCTCCATCAGAACATCTTGATGCACGAGTTGCACATATTGCTACGTGCATCAAGACATGGATGAGCGTTAAAATCACTCAACTTTTCAATGTGTGGGTGGGTGTACATGTAAAGGTGGAGAGCTCGGAATGTACCTCGGAATGTAAGGAACCAGGAAGCCCCACTCCCATTCCTGCCGATTGGAAAACCGCGAGCTATTTCTTTTCAACCTTAGCGGTTGTCGCTGTCAAGGGGTGTTTTGCCAGCTTTTGATCCTGAGTCCAGTAGATCCCTGTTGTCCTGAAGTTGAGGTTGTTTGAGATTGATACGAGAGGTGAGTTTGATGGGATCATTTGATCGGGGAGTGGAGCCTGAGGGTTTGGCGCGTTCTGGGAGCGGCATTCCTATCCCCACTCTTCACCTCCATTCCAGGTGGTCTGCAAGTGCCTCAATTGCTTTGCATCATTCAGTCCCATCCTTCTCCCGAAAGCTCTTTTGGAATTACCTGAACGGAAAGCTGACCAGCTTTCATTCCCCCTCCTGCCTTTGCTTCCCCCTCAATCCCATCTTGTACGTCAAATCCTGCATTCATCGACCTACCTGTCAAGTACAGACGGTAACACGACTTACGAACCCCTTCACGCCATTTCCCCACCCCATCCGAGCCTCACCTCCTAGTCCTCGCTCGAAAAGACTCCGCCAAGATGGTTCGCTCGGTGCATCAACCTCTACTCTTCGAGTGCGCGTGGGAGGTGGCCAATAAGGTCGGAGGGATCTATACAGTCATCAAGACGAAGGTCCCGGTGACAGTCAGAGAGTATGGAGATCGGTGAGTACGAGACTCCCTACCCACCTTGGCGATATCATGGGGAACGAGCTGGTCCGAAGCTCGAATCGCGGACTGGATGCGCGATGGGAAATGTCGCTAGGACCAAGCTGACTTGGCCTTCATTAGAGTCTGTCTCATCGGCCCGCTCTCCTACAAGTCCGCTCCTATGGAGGTCGAGTCGGAGGAGCCGCGAGTACCCCTGCACATCGGTTCGAATCTCAGCTGATACGGCGCAGTGAGCCTGGCACGCCATTCGCCCTCACTCTTGCGGCGATGAAGGAGCGGGGTGTGAAGCTCATCTACGGGAGATGGCTAATTGAGGGGGCACCGAGAGTATTGCTCTTCGATACGGGGAGCTGCTACAACCGGTACATCAGCATTCCAGTCCTTCACCGAGCAACCCTGTTTTTCCCGGCGGTCTCTCTACGCTAGGACTGAGTGCTGATCTAAGCGTTTGCAGGATGGACGAGTGGAAGACCGACTTGTGGAACCTGGCTGGTATACCCACGCCTCCTAACGACCATGAGACCAATGAGACTATTGTCTTCGGATACATTGTCGCATGGTTCCTCGGCGAGGTTCGCGGCTACGTCTGGCAAACTTCTCCAAGCTGACGTATTCAGTTCTCCTCCCGCGAGACGAGCAACGCCATCATCGCCCACTTCCACGAATGGCAGGCGGGTCTCGCCATTCCCCTATGCAGAAAGCGACATATCGACGTCACGACCATCTTCACCACCCACGCTACCCTTCTTGGCCGATATCTCTGTGCTGGAAGTGTGGACTTCTACAACAACCTGCAGTACTTTGACGTGGACCATGAAGCGGGAAAGAGAGGTATCTACCACCGGTGAGCTGAGCGAGCGGAGTATCCGGGGATCAAGCTGAAGAAATTAGATACTGCATCGAGCGGTCGGCGGCACATTGCGCAGATGTCTTCACTACCGTTAGCCATATCACTGCCTTCGAAAGCGAGCACCTGCTTAAGCGAAAGCCGGGTGAGCGATTTGCACGCTCTTCGTATTCCCGCTAATAGATCTAGACGGTGTACTGCCCAACGGCTTGAACGTCACTAAGTTTGCCGCGATGCACGAATTCCAGAATCTCCACGTTCAGTCGAAGGAGAAGATTAACGATTTCATCCGTGGTCATTTCTACGGCCACTACGACTTTGATCTCGAGAATACCGTCTACATGTTCACCGCGGGTCGATACGAGTTCCGCAATAAGGGGGTCGACATGTTTATCGAGAGCTTGGCCCGTGAGCAAAGCCTTGTTTTAGCAATCGCGCTGAAATCCGCAGGCTTGAATCACCGACTCAACAAGATGGGGTCGAAGACGACGGTCGTGGCATTCATCATCATGCCAGCCGCGACCAATTCCTACACCATCGAGGCCCTCAAGGGACAAGCTGTGACGGCGCAGCTTCGGGAATGCGTCAGTCAGGTCACCGCACGGATCGGCAAGCGGATCTTCGAGCATGCCGCCAGATACTCCGGGTATGTCAGGTCATCATATTGCCTGCCTTGCTGATGACGCGTAGCGAACACGGCACCGAGGTACCAATCGCCGAAGACCTGCTATCGAGCGAAGACAAGATCCTGCTCAAGCGTCGCGTCTTCGCACTCAAGCGCAACTCACTCCCTCCGGTGGTCACCCACAATATGGCGGATGACGCATCCGACCCTATCCTCAACCAGATTCGTCGGGTTCAGCTATTCAACCGCTCGGCCGACCGCGTCAAAGTCATCTTTCACCCAGAGTTCCTCAATTCCAACAACCCGATCTTGGGGCTGGATTATGAGGAGTTTGTCCGGGGTTGCCACTTGGGGGTGTTCCCATCGTACTGTGAGTTCAGCGATAACGCCAGGGGAGACTGGACTGATGTCGACTAGACGAGCCTTTCGGCTACACGCCGGCGGAGTGTACGGTCATGGGTATCCCGAACGTCACGACCAATTTGTCCGGGTTCGGATGCTTCATGGAGGATTTACTGGAGACTCCGGAAGACTACGGGTGCTATATTGTCGACCGCCGTGGCCAGGGTGTCGAGGAGTCCGTCAACCAGTTGACCAATCAACTGCTCTCATTCACCCTGAAGTCCCGGCGTCAGCGAATCAACCAGCGAAACCGAACTGAGCGGCTCTCCGAATTGCTCGACTGGAAGTCTCTTGGCCTGGAATACGTCAAGGCTCGGCAGCTCGCGCTTCGTCGAGCCTACCCCGACTCCTTCGACGACGACGAGCCCGACTTCACCGGCGTCCAGCGGGTCGGCGCACCCCTATCCGCTCCTGGCAGTCCCAAGCTGAGGACGGGGATGATGACTCCTGGCGACTACGCGACCCTCACTGAGGAGATGGGACACCTAGGCACGTCGGATTACATGGGAGCGAAGAGTGAGTCATGCGGTATGTGCGGACGCGACAATGATGGGCGGTATAGGCTGGAAGGGGATCAACGATATCACCGATGATGACGAAAACAACTACCCGTTCCCCCTGGTCATGAAGCCTCGCGGACGATCCGACTCGTTGGCGTCAGCGATCTCGGGAGTAGCTACACCGTCAGGTGGGCGGAAGCTCAGCGAGAAGGACCTGGCAAGAGCGGACGCGGCGCTGACCAGTGTTATCGGGAACCACTCGAGCGCGAATGGCAAGAACGGCTCTAACGGGCATTAGGAAGGTTACCTGGATCAGGAGGCTTGGCAAGGGGTTACGAATGCTTGATGGATGGTGGGAGTACGCCACTAATGATCCTGTCGAGACGTATCTTGTGACAAGCCAAGACAACGCAAATAGATCTCCAAGATCCCAGTAGAGTTTTTCTGACGAGGAAGGGCTGATTTACCCTTGTGCCTGAGTGAACGGGTATAAAGGAGGATCCGCCGGACTTCGGACTTCGGTCTCCTCGCCATAACGGAAATTGCCTCAGGCGATCCCCGCACTCATGACTAATCCCTTGGCCAGGCCCGAGGAAGTCGAATAGCTCTTGGCTATCGTTCACCGACTGAGAGGATCATAAAGGACCTCAATGAATGACAACCATCAGTCATCTTCGGGCCCGAGTAAGAGTATCCTGTTTCATACCGAACCCATAAGAGAGAGTTGGATGTGGGCACACACTCTCCTCGGACCTCCAATCACCACGTCTCATTCAGCTCTCTCACAATCTCAATCGGGATCGATCAGCATCTCTTCAACTCTTCCTCTAAAAACCTGGCTTGTCCAATCATGTTACGCCGGGAGAGTCGTAGGCTGCTCTCAGGGTAGCAGCGCGGATGCTATCAGGTACCCGCGCGGGATGGAGCAGAGCGGATGACGCGTTTTACAGAGTTGCATAAGACTGCGGCTAGAATAGT